>Ga0105252_10000532_pt1 | contig 23837 bp, 16 predicted proteins | sample EasRivMeERMZT100_FD_89675 | JGI IMG/M metagenome (GOLD analysis project Ga0105252, IMG submission 89675) | Soil microbial communities from meander-bound floodplain in the East River, Colorado, USA - East River MetaG ERMZT100 | ecosystem: Environmental > Terrestrial > Soil > Floodplain | place... | reverse complement strand
TCGTCTCCGTCCGCTTCACGTTCTTCCTCGCGCAAATCGTGGGTTTTCTGTGGCTCATCGCGATCATCGTTGTTGAAGGTCGATGACCCGTCGCAGGTCGTTCCTCTGGACGAACGTTAAACCGGGCTCACGGTGTCTTTGACTCCGCGGCCGCCGTTTCCAGGTAATCGAGTGTGACGCTCACGAGCGCCCGCACTCCGGTCTTTAGATACCGCTCGTCGATCTCGAACTGCGGCGAGTGATTCGCGGCGCCTGCGCGATCGGGATACGGCGAGGCGTTCAAGAACCAGAACACGCCGGGTACCTTCGTGGAGAAGGCGCCGAAATCCTCCGAGGCGAGCTGCGGCGGCGTCTCGACCACGCGATCGCGGCCGGCCGCGCGCTGCAGGGCCGGCACGATCTTCGCCGTGAGCTCCGGATCGTTGCGCAGCACGGAATAGCTGCGCCCGATATCGACCACGGCAGTCAGGCCGGAGGCTTGTGCCGTGTGCTGCGCGATCTCGGTGACGGCCGAGTGTATGCGCGTGCGAGTGTCTTCGTTCAGCGCGCGAATCGTGCCGGACAGTGTGGCCTGCTCCGGGATGATGTTGTTGCGGTTGCCCCCATGCAGTTGACCGACCGTGACCACGGCGGCGCCTTCCGGCAGATTGACCTGGCGACTGACGATCGTCTGGAGTGCCGTGACGATCTGCGCCGCGGTGACGATGGGGTCCTTGGACAGCCACGGCATCGCACCATGACCGCCGGTCCCCTTCACCGTGATCGAAAAATTGTCCGTGCTCGCCATCGTGCTGCCACCGCGGTAATTGATCGTGCCGCCCGGATGGCCGCCGAAGATGTGCTGCCCGAACACGACGTCGACGTGCGGATTCTCGAGCGCACCGTCGGCCACCATGGCATAGGCCCCGGAGGGCGAGCTCTCGGCGCCGCCCCACTCCTCGGCCGGCTGGAACAGGAACACCACGGTGCCCGGCAGCTCGTCGCGCAGCTGCGCGAGAATTTGCGCCGCGCCGAGCAGCATGGCCATGTGCGCGTCGTGGCCGCAAGCATGCATCACGCCCGTCTCCTGGCCTTGCCACATCGCGCGTGCCGTGGAGCGAAACGGCAAGGCGTTGCGCTCCTCGACCGGCAAGCCGTCCATGTCGGAGCGCAGCGCGACCACCGGTCCCGGCCTGCCACCTTTCAGCACGGCCTTGACGCCGGTTCGGCCGACGCCGGTCTGTACTTCGATGCCGGGAAGGGCGCGCAGCGCCGTCGCGATGTAGGCGGCGGTCTGCGTTTCCTCGTAGGAGAGCTCGGGATGCTGGTGCAGGTATCGCCGCCAGGCGATCACCTGCGGCTCGACGGTGTCGCTCAGCTTGTCGAGCTTCGCCGACGGCTGCGCCGCGCCCACGATCGGCCAAACGCCCACCAGGGCCATGAGAACAATGACCTTACGCAGCATTTGTCGTCTCCTCCCGTCGAGCGGCGATCATAGCCGGAAGCCCCAGTGTTGACGAACGCGTGTGCACCTGTGGCAGAGTGCTGCCGCGTGCAGGAGTGCAATCAATGACCCCATCGACCCACGGATACGATCTCGGAGTAGCGACATGACGGCCGAGGGACGGCGCGCTGCCGTGACCGGCGCCGCGAGCGGTATCGGTGCCGCGACGGCGCGCCGCCTCATCGCCGATGGCTGGCGCGTCGCGTGCCTTGACCGCGACCTTGCGGGGGCGCGAGCCGCGGCGGGTGCGAAAGGCGTGGCGCTTGAGATCGATGTCGCCGACGAGACCGCGAGTATCAGCGCGTTCGCCGCGGCCGGCGCCGCGTGGGGTGGGCTCGATGCGCTCGTCACGGCCGCCGGGGTCATCGAGACCACGCCGTTTCTCGAGACGACGCCGGCGCAGTTTCGGCGCTTGTTCGACATCAACGTGATCGGCTCTTTCCTGAGCGTGCGCGAAGCGGCCAAGCACATGCAGCGCGGCGCGCGCATTTGCATGGTCGCGAGCATCTCGAGCTACACGGGCGGCGGCTATGTCGCGACGGGCGCTTATGCCACGAGCAAGGGTGCCGTGCTCACGATGATGAAGAGCTGCGCTCGCGCGCTCGGCGATCGCGGCATCGCGGTCAATGCGGTCGCGCCCGGTTTCATCGATACGCCGTTCGTGGGTTCCGCGATGAGCGACCCCGTGCGGCGCCGCGAGGTCGTCGCGGCCGTCGGCAAAGTCGGCTCGGCGGAGCAGATCGCGGAGTGCTGCGCATGGCTCGTCTCACCCGCCGCCGACTTCGTCCACGGCGCGACGCTCATCGCCGACGGCGGCGTGCTGATGCGTTGAACGGATCCTTCGCGACCGCGCGTTAGAGCGCGCCCGAGTCGGGTGTCAGCGAGCGCTGGCCGCCGCTAGCAGGCGCTCGGCGCGCGCGGCGAGCGCGCGGTCATCGCCCATGAGTGTCAGCGCTTTGCGGGCCATCGTCGCGGCCTGCGGCGCGTTACCCGTTTGCAATGCGAGCTCAGCGCGCTCCACCCAGAGCTCCGCGTTGTTCGGATCGAGGCGCAACGCGCGCTCGATCGACGCGGTGGCCTGCGCGTAGCTGCCGGCCGCGCGCTCGGATCGGCTCTGCGCGAGCAGCGCGTTGCTCGCGCTGCGGGCGTCGCTCTGCGTGCGTGCCGGTGCGGGGGTTTGCGCACCGGGCGTCACGGTGCTCGGTGCTGGGGGCGGGGGCTCCACACGGCTCGACGGCGCCGGCGGCGTGGTCGGTGCGGATGACGGCGCGGACGAAGGTGCGGGTCGTGGACTCGGTCGCGCTGGCCCCACCGAGGTGCAGGCCGTTGCCGCAAGACAGGCGCCGAGCAGCACGGCGCGTAACGTCAGGCGCCGCGCGCTCATTCGCCGTCAGTCCGCAGCCAACTGCGCAGCCGTGCGCCGAGCCCGGTCTCGCCGTGGCAACCAAAGGCCCGCGGCACGTTGGCCGCCACCGGCACAGGCACCGACACCGCTTCGGTGCAGCGCTCGGCCGTCGGTTCGCCGGTCATGTAGTCGATCCAGCGCTCCTCGAGCGCGGGCGGTGCGGCCGCCTGGTACGGCGCCGCGGCGAGCGCCTGCAGCACGCGGGCCCAAATCTTCGCCGCGCCGGAGGAACCGGTGAGCCCGATCGGCCGATTGTCGTCGGCGCCGAGCCAAGTGACGATCAGGTGATCGTTGCTGAAGCCCGCGAACCAACTGTCGCGCAGGTCGTCGGACGTGCCCGTCTTACCGGCGACGACGAGATCCGCGGGCAGCTGGCCGCGCACGGCGCGGCCCGTGCCTCGCTCCATCGCCTGCACGAGCGCCTGATTGAGCGCGTAGACGTGTGCGGGATCGCTGGCTTGGACGATTTGGATTTCGTAGCCGTGCAACAGCTCGCCGTCGTCGGCGATGACGCTGCGTACGGCACGCAACGGCACGCGAAAACCGCCGTTCGCGAGCGTGTTGTAGACCTGCGCCACCTCGATCGGCGTGAGCGCGAGCGCGCCGAGCAGCATCGAGGGGTAGAGCGGCGGTCTTTGTTCGAGCCCGAGCCGCTGCAGCACGTCGCTGATCGGTTCGAGGCCTACGTCGAGTCCGAGCCGCACCGTTGCCATGTTGAGCGAATCGGCCAGGGCGCGCACGAGCGGCACGAGACCGTGCGCTTGGTTGTCGAAGTTGCTTGGCAACCAGGTGTCGCCGTTTGGCAGCGGGACGAAGATCGGCGCGTCGTCGATCACGCTCGCGAGCGAATAGCGGCCCGACTCGAGCGCTGCGAGGTAAACGGCCGGCTTGATGAGCGAGCCGATTGGTCGGCGTGCATCGAGCGCGCGGTTGAAGCCTTCGATATCGGTGCGGCGGCTGCCGACGAGGGCCTGCACTTCGCCGGTTTGCGGGCTCGTCACCACGACGGCGCCATCGAGATCGACGCCTTTCGGTCCGAGTGCCTCGAGACCGTCCTTGAGCGCGCGTTCGGCCGCCGCTTGCACGGCCGGATCGAGCGTGGCGAGCACGACGAGCCCCGTGCGCTCGAGGTCGTCGCGCGCGTAGTCGGTCGCGAGCTGACGGCGCACGAGGCCGAGAAAGGCCGACTGCGTGGCGCTGCGTCGGGTGTTGGCGAGCAGCCCCAAGTCGTGCTCCGCGGCGGCCTGCACGTCGTCGTTCGTTGCCAAGCCTTCGTCGACCATGCGCTGCAGCACGAAGTCGCGGCGCGCGCGGGCGCGCTCCGGATAGCGGCGTGGATCGTAGTAAGCCGGGCCGCGCACTTCCGCCACGAGCAGCGCGAGCTCGTGGAGCTCGAGCTCGGCCAGCGGTTTGCCGAAGTAGAACTGGCTCGCGAGCCCGAAGCCGTGCACGGCGCGTGCGCCGTCTTGGCCGAGATAGATTTCGTTGACGTAGGCGTGCATGAGCTCGTCCTTGCTGTAGCGCGCCTCGAGCACCACGGCCATGAACGCCTCGCGCACCTTGCGCCACCAGGTGCGCTCGTTCGAGAGGAAATAGCTGCGCACGAGTTGCTGCGTGAGCGTGCTCGCACCCTGGCGGATCTCGCCGGCCTGCACGTTGACGGACAGGGCGCGCAGCACGGCGATCGGATCGATGCCGAAGTGGCTGTCGTAGCGCCGATCCTCCACGGCTTTGAGCGTGGCCGTGAGCAGCGGCGGAATGTCTGCGGGCGCGACGATGAGCCGATCCTCGCCGTGGGCCGGGAACAGGCTGCCGATCAACAGGGGATTCAGCCGGACGATCGGCGCGGCCGCACCGCGCGCGTCGCGCAGTGCCACGATTCGCCCGTTTGCAAACGTGAGCGATACGAGCCGCTCGGGCTCACTGTCGCCGGCGAACTGGAAGCCGCGCGTGGCGATTTCCATGCGCCCTAAGCCGGCGCGATACGTGCCCGGACCCGGCAGTCGCGCATCCTCGCGATAGCCGAGCCGGCGCAGCTCGCCGATGAGGTCTTCGACCAACAGCGCGCGGCCGGCGTAGAGCTCGAGAGGGGCCGCGTAGACCTGCGCGGGCAGGTCCCAGCGGCGGCCTTCGAACTGGCTGCCGACGGTAAAGGCCAAATAGCCGCCGTAGAGCACGGCGAGCAAGAAACCCACGGCCGAAACGCGCAGCACGAGGCCGCGCAGGCGCCCGCCCGCGCCGTTGCGCGGCTTTTTCGAGGACGACTTCTTTCTCGCACGGCGTGCCACGCGGCCACCTTGCATCAGTTGGCCTTGCGCATCAAGCCGTTGGCGTCGTTTGTAATGAGCCCGCGTGCCGCCGGTTGCGGGTGCCTAGAAACGAATCGTGTAGTTCACTTTGGCCGTGACGTCCGAGAACGCCGAGTGGAATTGGTTGTCGCGGTCTACATCCTCGACGTTGTGATTGATCACGAAGTACATCTCGCGGCCGGCTTCGGGGATCCAGTGCAGCCGCATGTTGATGCCCGCGACCTCGCTGACGTTGTCGTATTGGATCAGGTTGACCCAAGAGACCGTGGGCGAGAACGAGATATCGAAGCCGGCGCGTACGAGCCGCGTCTCGAACGAGCCTTGCGGCAGACGGACGTCGTTGTATTCGTAGCTCACGTTCGCGCGAAAACGCGCGGAGGGCCGCCAGGTCAGCTCGAGAAACTGGTCGCTGCGCGTGCCGCCGTAGAATCGGCCGTCCGGGTATTCCACGAGCCGCAGATTGCCGGCCACCTTGCGATGGTTGCCGGTGCCGATCTGAATGCCGACCGTGTCGGAATCGTACTCGCCGGGAGGCACTATGACGCCGGGGTAGATCGGAAACGGCGCGATGAGGACTTCGGTGAAGTCGCTGAGCGCCAGCGTGAACGAGTCGCCGGTCCCGTTGGTCAACGACACCGGTCGGAGGAAGAACGCCTCGGTCTGTAGGCCGCCGTCGAGATACTCGATGCGCTGATAGTCGAAGTTGATGAGCCACGATTCGATATAGCCGTCGCTCGGGCGCAGCATGTAGCCCAAGTTCAAATACGAATCGCTGATGCCGCGACGTGTGATGAAGCCGAGCGCCGGATTGAAATTCTGTTCGTACGCCTTGTACTGCACGGTGCCACGGAACCCTTCGCTGCTCGGCAGCCGGAAGCTCGTGCCGTAGGCCGCATCGTCGTCGACGACGTCGTCGGTGTCGCTTTGCTGGTACCAGACATCCGATTCGATCGTCCGCCCGCCCGGCAGGTGCGTGTTGCGATAGAGGAAGTCGACGCCGGCCAGTGAATTGTCGACATTGCTCGTGGGGCTGCCGGCCGTCGTGATGAAGCCGACGTTCGACTCGTCGAGCACGCCGAGCTTGGCGCGCACGACGGACAGCGTGTCGGCGTGGACCGCGTCGAACTCGTCCTGCCGGATCGACAGCGCGCCGAGCTCCCATCGCCCGACGCGGCCGCTGACCTTGCCGCCGTAGTTCAAGTCGACGGGCTGGCCGGTGGAGCTCAAGCCGATGCTGCGCGAGAAGAACGGCCGGCCGTTTTGCGCGAGCGTATTGAGCCCCGGAATTTGCGACTGGCGTTGCCCGCCGATGCCGCCGAACTCGAAGATGTCGGCCTCGTGCAGGAAGAAGTCGCGTTTCTCCGGAAAGAACAGGCCGAAGCGCGTGAGGTTCACCTGGCGATCGTCGACCTCGGTGGCCGAGAAGTCCGTGTTGATCGTCAGCGACGCGTTCAGCTGTGGTGTGAGCTTGTAAGCGACATCGAGCGACGGCTCGGCATCGGATTCCGATTCGCTTGTCGCAAAGTCTTTTCGGTTCGTCGCGCTGACGGACGGAACGACGTCGAGGCCGAGACCCTGCTCGAGCCCCGAGAAGCCCACCGCGAGGCCCGAGACCGAGGGGTTGTAGGCGCGATTGCGCGACACCCAAGCGACCGTTTCGTTCTTGCGCACGACGCTGCGCGAGAAATTGAGCCCCCAGGTGTCCGTGGTCGGATCGAACGAGATCGACTTGTAGGGGATCTCGATCTCGGCGGTCCAGCCGCCTTCGAAGCGGCCGGCGGCCGCATCGAAAATCGAATCCCAGTCGCCGTAGAACTCGGTGACGTTGCGATACAGGCCGTCGCTGCGCACCCCATTCGGGTTCACACCGAAGTAGTAGCCGCTGCGCCGGTCGTTGAACGGATCGATCGTGACGTAGAGCCGGTCGTCCTGACCGATCTGATCGTTCTGCCGCATGTTCTTCGCGGTGATGAGCTCGGGCTCCGTGTCGTAGAGCCGTGCCGCGATGTACAGCGCCTCGTCGCCGTAGAGAATCAGGACCTCCGTGCGCTCGTACGGCTCGGCGTACTCGATCGGGCTGACCTGGTGCAGGTCGTCGACGACGGCCGCGGTGCTCCAGACGGCGTCACTCAAATCGCCGTCGATCACGGGTGCCGTGGCGGTGCGCACGACCTGCACGGTCTTTTGCCCGGGATCGGTCGGCGGTACGGTGCTTTGTGCTGCCGCAATCCGTGCTGCAGCGCAAAGTAATGCGCCGCAGATCATTTGTTTGCCTGCCATCATCGCGTCAGAGTGCCTTACTGGAGGGGTGTTGCCGGCGAGCGGGCATGATGCCGCACCGTAGCACTCGGTCGCGCGAAGAATCGTAAAGACCGCGCCGCGCGCGGCAGCGCGTTAGCGAAAAATGTCCTTCAACCGATCCTGAATGCGCTCTTGCAGGCGCTCTTGCGCCTCGTTACGCAGCGCACGCTGAATCAGCTTGCTGAAGTCCGGCGTGATGGTCGGTTCGGTGACCGTACCGCGGATGTTGAACGGCAGCGCGTCGCCGACGAAGCCGTCCAGCGTTTGGCAGCCTGGGATCGCGATCTTCCCCGTGACCTTCGCGTCGAGATCGTAGTTGAGCTGCTGTTCCACGAGCCCGAGCGTGCCTGCGCCGGAAATGTCCATGAACGACGTGCGCGCGAGTAGATCGTTGCTCTGCGCGGTTCCGGCCGTAACGGTGGCCGTGCCCTGAATGGTTTGGTAGTCGGTTTGCTTCGGTTGCTCGGGTGGCGCGGCCGCCCCTTGCGTGGCGTTGTACAAGGCGCAGAGCGTGCGGCCCAAGTTGAAGCCTTGAATGGCGCCGTCGCGCATCGCGAAGCTGACGTTGCCCGCGGCCGTCTGCACGTTCTCGATCACGGTGCGCCCTTTGCCGGCGAGGTTCAGATCGAAGTTACCGGTGCCGCTGAAGTTAGCCGCCTCACCCGTCAGCGCCTCGATCAACGGTTGCAGCTGCAAGCCGCTCGCGCGACCGTCGAGGGCCAAGCCCGGCTCGTTGCCGGCGGCCCGCACGTGGAAGTTACCGTTGAACTCTCCGCCGTAGAGGCGCGCGCGCGCGTTCTCGAGCTTGGCGTCGCCGCCGCCGAGGAGAATTCGGCTACCGACGTCCTGGAAGAGCATGCCCGCGAGCTGCAGCGTGCCGATCTGCATCGTGCCGTCGAGATTCATGGTGTTGTTCTGCGGCAGCTCGATATCGCCCGCCGTGGCTTCGCCGGCTTCCGCGTCGCGCGCCTTGGGCGGCAAGTAGCGGTCCGCGTCGACGCGGTCCACGTTGAGCGTGAACCGGTAGGCGGGTTGGTCGAAGCCGTCCAGCGTGAAGTTGCCGCTGATCTTGCTGTCGTCGAGTGCGAGCACCAGGTCCGTGAGCTCGGCGCGGTTCTTGTTGACGCTGAATCGTGTGTCGACCGTCGCACGGGTCAAGGCTCGCTCGTCGGACGTGGGCTGTGGCGGCAAGCCGAATCGGCGCAGCAGATCTTGCGGGGAGAACTGCGCCACTTTGGCCGTGCCCGTCCACGCGGCCGCCGTCGACACGTTGCGCCCCATGACGTCGCCGCTCGCCTTCAAGCCGAACATTTCGACGGTGAACGGCGCGACATTGACCGTGTCGGCGCCCGTATCGAACGCGAAACGCGTATTGATCTCGATCATGCCGAGCTCGCTTGCTGCCAAGTTCGGCGGCAGCATCGAGGCGAACGCCTTGGCGAAAGCGTCGGCCGGGAATCGCGACGTAGTGACCGAGCCGCGGAATGTGTTGCCGCGCTCGCCCGGTACCGCCTCCAGGTTGCCGCGGATCGTCGCGCCCAAGACGGTCGCCTGCAGGTCGCGCAGCGAGGCGCGTCCCGTGTCGAGATCGGTATCGAAGCGGGTCGTGAGCGCCAGCTTGTCGAGCGCACTCACGTCGACTGTGGGCGGGACGGCCGCGCGCAGCAACGAATGCAGCGCCGTATTCGGCGCGAACTCCGCTATCTCGACTTGGCCTGCGAGCTCGGTTTCGCCCGTCAACGTGCCCGCACCGCGCACGTGCATGCCGAACACCTCGGCATCTACGCCCGCGACGCTGATCGTGCGCGGCTCGTTCTGAAAGCTGAATTCCGCGCTGATGGCCAAGTCGCCGAGCTCGTCGGCGGCGACTCCTTGCGGTGGCGCCCAACCGAGCTCATCGAACACCAATGCGAGCGGTGCGGGTGCAACCGTGACGGTGCCTTGCACGGCCGGGTTGTCGATCAGCGCCGTGCCGGCGAGCCGCCAGTCGGCTCGGACGCCTGCGGTTTCCGTCGTGAGCCCTTCGACTGCGAGCGTTTGCGCCTCGCTAGCGAACACGATATGCGTGGCTTTGGCGCTGAGCTCACGTGCGGGCGCGCCGTCGCCCGTGTCGAGTGTGAGCGTGGTGTCGACATCGTTGGCCGTGACCGAGCCGTCGCCCGCCACGGCGACCACGGCACTCGCCGTCAGCGCGGCCGTGAGGCCGGACACCTCGTCTTTGAACTGCAACGCTGCATCGAAAGCCACGGGGTCGTTGCTGCCGATACCGCCCGTTGTGAGTTCGAGCCCCGTGACGCTGTAGCGCAGCTCGTCGGTGTTCTCGCGCCAGTAGACGTTACCATTCTCCACACGCACGCCTTCGATCGCCAAGCTCGTCACCGCGGCGTCGGTCGAGTCGACCGGCGCGGCGGCCGGATCGCCGCTCGCGGCCTCGACGAGATCCTGCCAATTGCCGCGCAGCTCGGCATTGCGCGCGAGATTGAGCGTGAGGCCCGTGAGCTCCACCGTGCCGATCTCGATGCGCCGCCCGAGCAGCGGTATGAGCTTCACACGGGCCGCGACACGCTCCACGGTGGCGAACGGCTGCGCCGTTCCGCCGAACTCGGGCGCGCTGCCTACCGTGATGCCGCCGGCTTCCACGGCGAGCCACGGGAAGTAGGCGAGTCGCAAGTCCTGCTCGATGGTGAGCGTGCGCCCCGTGCGCGCCATGAACGCATCGGTTGCGACGCCTTTGTAATCGTTCGGGTCGAACAACGACGCGACCACGATGGCCGCAATCACGAGCAGCGCCGCAACGGACGCCACCACCACCAAAAGAATTTTTGCTATGCGCATAGCAGGTCCTCAGTTAGGGGGTCGGTCAATATATTAGAGCAGGCCCGACAACAGGGTAGCGACGCCCAGGAACGACATGAAGCCAGCCACGTCAGTGACGGTCGTGAGGACGATCGTCGAGGACTGCGCCGGATCGTGGCCGAGCCTCGTCAGTGCGATCGGGATCACGGCGCCCGCCGCGCCGGCGATCACCATCGACAACACCATCGCAATCGAGATCACGAGCGCTAGACCTAAGCTCTGGCTCCAGATCAGCACGCCGGCGCCCGTGGTGAGCGCGATCGCCATCCCGTTGACGATGCCGACGTTCACTTCCTTGAAGAGCACACGAAACCAATGGCGCGTCGAGATCTCGCGCAACGCCAGGCCGCGCATCGTCACGGCGAGGGCCTGAGCGCCGGCGTTGCCGGACTGACCGGCCACCACCGGCAGCAGCACGGCGAGCGCCGTGAACTGGGCGATCGTCGATTCGAAGATGCCGACCACGGCCGCGGCGAGAAAGGCCGTGGCGAGATTGATCTGTAGCCACGGCAGCCGTTTGCGTATCGCCAACTGCGGCTCCGACAGTGCGCGCTCGTCCCGGCCGGCGCCCACCATCATCTGAATGTCCGCGGAGGCCGCTTCCTCGAGGGTTTTCAGCAATGCGTCGTGGCGGATCGCGCCGATCAGCCGGCCATGGATGTCGATGACGGGCAGCACGTCGAGATGAAAATCGCGCAGCTTCTGCGCCACTTCTTCTCGATCGTCGAATGGCGAGATGACGGCGGCCGGCGGCCGGGCGATCTCCTTCAAGAAATCCGTGGGCTCGGCGATCATCAGATCCTGAATGTCCACGGTGCCCGTCAGGCGGCGCTCGGCGTCGACGATGAAGAGCTGCCGCAGGTCCTTCGGTTTGGCCTGCCGCAGTTGCTCGAGCGTTACGCCCGCGGGTTGCTCGCCGCGAAAGCTCGGCACGCGCGAGTCCATCACGCGCCCGGCCGAGCCCGGCGGGTAGGCCATCAAACGGCGCACCTCGGCTTCTGCGCGCCGCGGCAGCAGCTCGAGGCAGCGGTTGCGCGAGTCATCGGAGATGCGCAGCAAGGTGACGGCAAGCACGGCCGGGTCGAGCGAGTGCAACACTTGCTTCAGCAGTTTCTCGGGCAGCTCGGGCACGACTTCGTCGATGCGCGCCGGGGACAGATGCCGCCAGACGTTGGCGAGCGAGTCGGCCTGGTGGTCGGCGAGTAGGTCGATGGCCGATGACCTGCCGAAACCGTCGATCACGTCGGCCGCTTGCGCCGGGTGCTGGAGCAAGAACTGCCGGTTGACTCTGTCGAGCGCGAGCTTGCGGAGGGCTTCTTCCATGATTATCGACGCTCCCGGTCGGGGCGTATCAGGTCGCCGAGGCTTTTCCAGAGGCTTCCCGCACCGATCGCGAGCAGCTCCGTCACCTCCGCAAGGTCGCGCTCGCCCTTGCTGTCGGCCGAGTGAGTAACCTGCCGGAAAGCTTTGCGCAGGTCGGCGTACGAGATCACGCCGATGAACTCTTCCTCGCGATTGATCACGGGTGCTTCCGTGTGGCGCTCCCACACACTGTGCTCTAGCGCCGTGGCGAGCGGATCGCGCGCCCACAGCGCGTCCGCGGGTTCGAGGATCGAGGCCAGCATCTTGCGGTTCGACACTTGCAGCAGCGTCAAGCCCCGGATCCCACCGCGCAGGCGGCGCGAACGGTCGAGCACGTAGATTCTCGCTTGAGCCACTTGATCGCTGCGCGCGATGCGGTCGCGCGCTTCGCCGGCGTTGCAGTCATCGGGCAACGTCAGCACGCGCGGCTCCACCCATGCGCCCACGGTGTTGAGCGGATAGCTCAGGAGCAGCTTGAAGGCCATGAGCCACTGCCGGCCGAGCGCCCCCAGGACCTCGTCGCGCAGCTCCTTCGGCAGGTGGCGCAGCACGGCCACGGATTCTTGGCTGCCGAGATGCTCGAGCAATAGGGCGCTGTCGGCGGGCGGCTGCTGCTCGATGCACTGCGCGGCATGCGTCGGCAGCATGTGGCCGACCACGGGTGCCGCCGTCTTTACGTCCACGGCGGCGAGCACGGCGTTGGCCTGCTCCACGGCCATCGATTCGAGCAGACGCGCGGCACTCTCGGGGTGTAGGCGCAAATAGGCGTCGACGAGTTGCTCACGGCCGCTCACGGAGCCTTCCTGAGCTTGATGAACGGCTCTTCGCTGAACTGGTGGGCCGGTACCGACACGTCGCCTTGCTTGGTTTCGAGGAACACGCAGCCGTCCGTGATATCGACGATGCGGCCCTCGAACGCGCCGATCTTGATGTGATCGCCGGGGGCGTAGTGCTTGCGCATATAGTGCGCTCCAATCAAGTTGGCGAGGTGCTGCCGCGTGCCGAGCGCGAACACGAGCGCAATGCCGCCGAACACGGCGGCGGCCGTCACCGTGGTGAGCTGGACCAGAAACGCAACGTTGACGCCGAACTGATCGATGCCGATGACCACGCCACTGATTACGATCACGGCTTGCGCTAAACGCCCGAGCACGCTGCTCTGACCAATGCCGAGGCCAACCGAGGCCTGCTCCAGAATGTGGCGCGCGAGCGTGCCACCCGTAAGGCCGATCACGATGATGATGACGCCGCCGATGGCCGAGGGCAGATAAGAGAGGAGTGTTTCCGTCCAGCGCTCGAACAGCGACCCGCCGAGAATCCGCAGGGCGCTGGCCGTGAAGATCAGCAGCACGATCCAGAACACCACGCTCGAGATGGCGCGGCTCGTGGCCCGTGCCAAGGCCCTCGACCGACCGCTGGAGCGGTTTGCGAAACGGGCGAACAGCCAGTCCATGCTCTCGAGCGCACGGCGGACCAGGTTGCGCATCAAACGCGCCACGAGCCAGCCCAGCAGCAGGACGCCGATGGCCGTCAGCACTACCGGCAGGTAGGTGACGAAGCTCTCGAGCGTATCGCGGAACACAGCGATCAGCTGTGCTCCCCAAACCCGCAATCGTTCCATTGCAAACTCCGGACTGGCGGCGCGGGCCACCGGTGCGCGGCGCGGTGGCTTCCAATCACCATCCTACTTGACTCCCGCGAAGGCCGGGAGACGGACTTCTCAAACGTGAGCACGCGCACTTCACGAATGAGCAGTCGACTCCGCGTTGCCGATCCGCATAATGGGACGGCTATCGGTGCGGGGATTCGAATGCTCGCGATTTGGATTGCTGGAGCGCTGCTGCTCGGTCTTGCCGCCCGGCGGATCGGATTGCCGCCGCTCGTCGGCTTTCTCACGACGGGGTTCATCCTCGGCGCGCTCGGCTTCCAGCGCACGCCACTGCTCGCCGATGTGGCCCATGTGGGTGTGCTGCTTCTGCTGTTCGCCGTGGGCCTGAAGCTGCGGGTGAAGACCCTCATGCGCCACGAGGTGTGGGCCACGACGGTCATTCATCTCCTGGCCACCGGTGCTATCGGTTCCGTGCTCATCTACTGGGGAACCGGACTGTCCTGGCGCATCTCGATCGTCATGGCCCTGGCTCTTGGCTTCTCGAGCACCGTGCTGGCGGCCAAGGTGCTCGAGGGTCATCGCGAGCTGCGTGCCGTGCACGGGCGCCTTGCGATCGGCATCTTGATCGTGCAGGACGTCGTGGCGGTGGCGTTGCTTGCCTTCGTCAGCGTCGAGACGCCGTCGCCGTATGCGTTGCTGCTGTTGCTGCTACCGCTGACGCGGCCCGTGATCGCTTGGTTGCTCAACCACAGCGGCCATGGCGAGCTGCTCGTGTTGTTTGGTGCAACGCTGGCGATCGGCACGGGCGAAGGGTTCGCGCACCTAGGCTTGAGCTCAGAGCTCGGCGCCCTGCTCATGGGCATGATGCTGGCCGATCATCGCCGCTCGCAGGAGCTCACCAACGTGCTCTGGGGCTTGAAGGAGCTGTTCCTCGTCGGCTTCTTCTTGAACATCGGTTTCAGTGGTCCGCCCACCTGGGAAGCCGTGCGCGATGCGCTCTGGCTGCTGCTGTTCCTGCCGCTCCAGGGCGTCATTTTCTTCCTGTTGCTCATCGGTTCGGGCCTGCGGGCGCGCACGAGCTTCCTCACGGCCGTGAGCCTCACTACCTATAGCGAATTTGCGCTCATCGTGGCGGACGTGGCGTGGACCAACGGCTTACTGCGCGAGGAGTGGCTCGTGGTAGCCGCTGTTACGGTGGCCGTGTCGTTCATCGCCGCGGCACCGCTGAACGCGTTCGCTCACGATTTGTATCGATTCTTCGGCCCGTGGCTCGAGAAGCTCGAGCGCGACAAACGCCACCCCGACGATGAGCCGATCTCCTTGGGCAGCGCCGAGATTCTCGTCGTCGGCATGGGTCGCGTGGGCTCGGGCGCTTACGACTACCTGCGGCTACAGAATCAGAACATCGTCGGCGTCGACAGCGATCCCGGCAAGATCGAGTCGAACATCCGCGACGGGCGGCGCGTGGCCTATGCCGATGCCGAGGACCCGAGCTTCTGGCAGTTGCTGAACCTCGACCGGTTGCGCGCCATCATGCTGGCGGTGCCCGACCTCGAGGCCAAGCTCACGACGGCCAGGACACTGCGCGCCCGCGGCTTCAAAGGACTCGTGAGCGCTACCCACCTGTATCCAGAAGAGTACGGGCCGATCATCGCGGCGGGTTGCGACGTGAGCTACAACTATTACACCGAAGCCGGCGTGGGCTTCGCGCGGCACACCTACGAAACGCTGCGCGCGCCCGAGTCGGACACGACGACTGTCGCGGCGCGCGAGTCGCGCGAGACGACTGCCGCAGGGCCCGCCGCGGAGCAAGCCGCTATAGGCGCGAAGCGCTGAGCTCCACGTCGGCGAGCGACCACATCATCGCGAAGTGACCCCGGTGCTCTGCGGCTTCCGCCGTCTTGCCCTGGGCTTCTAGGCTCTGAATGAGCCCGTAGGTGGACCAGCCGTTGTGCGGGTATTGCTCGAGGTCCCTGCGATACACACGTTCGGCGTCGGCCGTGCGCCCGGCCCGCAGCAGCGCGATACCCAGCGACTGGCGCGTGGGGTAATACCAAAACGGCGGCTCCATGTACGGCAACGTATCTTGCAGAGTGACGGCTCGCTCGAACTGGGTAACGGCGGCAGTGAGGTCCTCGCTCGCGAGCGCAATCTCGCCGGTCAACAGCGCGTCGGCGATCTCGAGCAACTGGCTGGCCGGGTAGTCGTTGCCGGAGAGCCATAAGACCTTGTCGTTGGCCTTGAGCGGCACCAGTGCGGTGTGCTCGGTCCGCGCCGCGGCCAGGTCGCCAGAGTTGGCGAACGCTACGCCGCGAGCGTAGTGCCAGATGGCCGTGGAGTAGGCGAGGTCCGCACGCGGAGCGGGCTCCTCGAGCAGCTCGCGCCAGCGACCGAACTGGACGAGCGCGAGCAGCGGAATCGTGTGGAAGAACTCGACCGTGGGGAACTGCTCGATTTGCTCGAGCCGCACGTTCGCTGCCACCTTGCGCGCCGCATCGATGGCGATAGCGCTCTGGCCCCCCATGCTCGCGGCGGCCCAGAGGAAGTGAATGTTGTGCGGGTAGTACATCGCCGGGTAGAAGCCCTGGGCGTTGCACTGCGCGATGTAGGCCTCGTCGACCGCCGCGGCGCGGACATTGGCCTCGCCTGCGTCGTGGTAGCGGCCCACGCGCCAGTACAGATGCGCCGGCATGTGGACGAGGTGCCCGGAGCCCGGCACCAGGCCGAGCAATGTGTCGGCCTCGTCCTCGGCCCGGCCGGGGTTCGAGGAGGCCTCCACGGCATGTATATAAAGGTGCAGGGTCAATGGATGGCGCGGGCTGCGGGCGATGCTGGCCTCGAGCGCCGCGATGACCGGGACGATCTCCGGGCGCGCCGTGCCGTCATCGGACCAGTAGTTCCAGGGCATCGTGTTCATCCACGCTTCGGCGTACATCGCGGCGATGTCGTCGTCCGCCGGGTATTTGCTCGTGAGCTCGCCGAGCGCGCTGGCGTAGGCGTGATCGAGCGGAACGCGGTCCTCGACGGGTGCGGCGGCGTAACGCGTGGCGAGCGCATCGATGAGCTCGCGCTCGACGTCGGTGGCGTATTGCCGACGCTCGTTCGCTTTCTGCAGCGCGGCATAGGCCGCGACCTGTTCGTCCGGCGACATGATCGCCTTGCCTTTGGCCGTGACGTTGATGTTCGGGCCCGTGGCGAGCGCCTCCCCCCAGTAGCACATTGCGCAACGGTCATCGAGCCGCTGGGCGGCCCGGAACGAGCGAATCGCTTCCGCGTGATTGAAGCCGAAGGCGAGCACCATGCCTTGGTCGAAGTAGCGTTGCGCGCCGGGGTCCGCCGTGGTGATCGTGCGGTGGTAGTCACCCATGCCGTCGAACAACGGCGCGCCCGCGCGTGCGACGAGTGCGTCCTTGCTTTCCGCGCCGCCCGGTTCGCTGGAGCCGGGAGTCACCGACCTCGGCGGCGCGGAGTTCGGCGAGCACGCGGTCAAGACAGCGACGGTCAGGCCCAAGGCCAACAGCACAACGCGAAGGGTATGCATCGGAGTGGTCCCTTGCCGGGTGGCGATGTTGTTTGGATCAGGAGCCTACCTGCGGCTGCGGGGCGGTTCAAGGCGGGAACCGCTCGTGATGCGGGTGCCCCGCAACGGTGCACGCCCCTATGCCGCGTCGGGCTACCCTCTTATGATGGCGCCCTCATCATCGCGGCAAGCTGTGTTCGGCTCCGCGGCGGTGTTCGATTCAAAACCCGTCCCAAGAGGTGCCAAAGTGGCAATCACGATTTACGACCAGCTCGTCCCCACGTTCACGCAGATGTTGACCGCGCTCGATAAAGTGCTGAGCAAAGCCGAGGCCGATGCCGCGGCGCGCAAGATCGATCCGCAGGTATTCGTCAACGGCCGCCTCGCGCCCGACATGTTGCCGCTGACGCGTCAGGTGCAGATCATGACCGATCAAGCCAAAGGCGGCGCCAGCCGTCTTGCGGGCCTTGAGTCGCCGAAGTGGGCCGATGAGGAGAAAGACTTCGCCGATTTGCGCGCGCGCGTCGCGAAGACCATTGCGCATTTGAAGTCCTTCAAGCCCGAACAGTTCGAAGGCGCCGAGACGCGCGCCATCGAGCTCAAATTCCCGAACGCGACGTTCAATTTCACGGGCAAGGAGTACTTCCTCGGCTTCGTGGTGCCGAACTTCTATTTCCACTACACCACGGCTTACGCGATCTTGCGGCACAACGGTGTGCCGATCGGCAAGCAGGACTTCCTCGGCGGTCGCTAGCGTCGTAGTGTGTGTCGTCCCGGACGCGCCCTGACAGTGGGCCTTCCGGGAACGCCGCAAGTACGTCCCTGTAGGCTCGCTCGCGCGCATCCATGCGCGCGAGCGTCCCGGAAGGCCCACTGTCAGGGCGCGTCCGGGACGACTTGAGGGTTTTTTGATGGAATACCGCAATCTCGGCCGCACCGGCGTCAAGGTGAGCCAGCTGTGCCTCGGCACGATGATGTTCGGCCGCAGCACCACCGAGCACGATTCCATCGCGGTGATCGAGCACGCGCTCGATCATGGCATCAACTTCATCGATACCGCCGACGCCTATTCCGGCGGCGCCAGCGAGCGCTTCGTCGGTAAGGCGCTCGCGAACGGCCGGCGGGCGTCCACGGTGCTCGCCACCAAGGCGTTCTTCCCGCTGGACAACAAAGATCCGAACGCCCGGGGCTTGAGCCGGCGCCACTTGATCGAGGCGTGCAACGCATCGCTGCAACGGCTGCAAACCGATTGGATCGATCTCTTTCAGCTGCATCGCGCGCAAGCGGACGTGCCGATCGACGAGACGCTGCGCGCACTCGACGATCTGATTCGCGCCGGCAAGGTGCGTTACGTGGGCACGAGCATGTTCCCGAGCTGGAAGATCGTCGAGGCGTTGTGGGCGTCGAAGGAGCTCGGCCTCAACCGTTTCGTCTCCGAGCAGATGGCCTACAACCTGCTCGATCGCACAGCCGAGCGCGAGGTGGTCCCAGCCGCGCAAACCTTTGGCATTGCGCTCATGCCGTGGGCGCCGCTCTGCGGCGGGTTGCTCACGGGCAAATACCGGCGCGACGACCAGAGCGCAGCGGGCCGCTGGCAGGGCGGCAAGGACAATTTCGGGCGCCCGGCAACGCCGGCCGCCTTCGAAGTGATCGAAGGGGTCATCACATTGGCGGCGGAGAAGGCTTGCACGCCGTCGCAGCTCGCGCTCGCCTGGAACGCCACGCAGCCCGGGATCACGGCACCGATCATCGGTCCTCGCACGCTCGACCAGCTCATCGACAACTTGGGGGCTGTGAGCGTGCGGTTGACCGAGGCAGAACGCGCACGCCTCGACGCGCTTGCGCCGCCGTGGTCGGCTACGCTTCGGTACTACGACGCGGCGATGGCCATCGACTTTCGCCCGAATCTCGCGCGTTGGTGAGGATGTCGGTAGCACGCAAGCCCGCGTCCGTACTGGCGTTGCTCGGCCCTGGGTTGCTGCTCGCGGCCACCGGCGTCGGTGGCGGCGACCTCGCCACCGCGAGCTTCGTCGGCGATATGCTCGGCACCGCTGTGCTCTGGGCCGCCGTGGTGGCCGCGTTCCTCAAGTTCGTCGTGACCGAGGGGCTCGCGCGCTGGCAGCTCGCCACCGGCGATACGTTGCTCGAAGGAGTGGCGCATCGCTTCGGTCGTGTCGCGATCGCGCTATTCCTACCCTACCTGCTGCTGTGGTCGTTCTTCGTGGGCTCCGCACAGATGAGCGCGAACGGCGTGACACTGCACGCCATGCTGCCCGTGTTCCACGATGCGCGGAGCGGCAAGATCTTCTTCGGTGTGGTGTCGAGCCTGTTCGGTCTGGCGCTCGTGCTGTGGGGCGGCTACCGCGCGTTCGAGATCGCGATGCGCCTTTGTATCGGCACGATGTTCGTCACGGTCCTGGTTACGGCAGGTCTGCTCTGGCCCGGCACGAGCGCGGTGCTCACGGGACTCGTCGTGCCGCGTATTCCGAACGTCGACGCCAGCGCGGTCATTTGGACCGTGGCGCTGATCGGCGGTTTGGGCGGCACGCTCACCGTGCTGTCGTACGGCTACTGGATGCGCGAGGCTGGGCGCACGAGGCCCGAGGATCTGCGCGATTGCCGCATCGATCTCGGGGCGAGCTATGCGATGACGGCCGTGTTCGGCGCGGCAATGATGATCGTGGGTAGCACGATTCATGTCGAAGGCGAGGGCACGCAGCTGCTCGTGGCGCTGTCAGATCAGCTCGGCACTGTGCTCGGACCGGCGGGTAAGTGGCTGTTCCTCATTGGTACATTCGGCACGGTGTTCAGCAGCTTGCTCGGCGTCTGGCAAGCGGCACCCTACATTTTCGCCGATTGCTGGCGCTTGTTGTTCGCACCACCCGGCGCACCGATCGTAGTCGACACACAGGCGAAGCCTTATCGTGTGTTTCTAGTGGTGTTGGCCCTCGTGCCGATGATCGGCCTATTCGCTAGCTTTCGCGAAGTGCAGAAGCTCTATACGGTGATCGGCGCGTATATTTTTCCCTTGCTCGCGCTCGCGCTGCTCATATTCAATGGCCGCGCCGCGTGGGTGGGGCCGCGCTTCAAGAATCGGCCGCTCACGACCTTGGGGCTCGTCGGCGTGCTCGCGTTTTTCACTTGGCTCGCTTTGGCAAATATCGAAAGTAGCTGACCATGACTGAACCCTCACACGTTATCGCATCGCAACCCATCGATTCGAACCTGCCGCAGTACGAGAGTCTCGTACACATGTTGCTGGCCGCCGTCGACGCGCATCCGCGCGTGACGGCCGTCATCTTCGAGGAGCGCCGCATCAGCTACGCCGAGTTCGGCCGCGCCGTGGCCGGGCTCGCGCAGCAGTTGGCGGCCGGTGGTATCGGTCACGGCAAGCGCGTGATCCTCCTGATGCCAAACTCCATCGAGATGGACGTGGCGCTCATGGCGGTGATGGCCACGCGCGCGCAGGTGGCGCCCGTGAATCCGTTCTTGACGCCGCACGAGCTCACGAAACAGCTCGTCGACGTGGACGCCACCGCCATCATTGCCGATGCGAGCACGGCGCAAAAAGCGAAGGCCGTGGCGCAGGAGTTTGGTATCCCGGAGCAGATGGTGCTCGGCGCCGGCGGCGTGACGCTCGATGCTTGGACGAGCGATGCCTCGCTCGCGCTCGAACGCGACAAGCTACCCACAGCCGACGACTTCGCGTTGTTGATCTTCACGGGTGGCTCGACCGGCGTGCCGAAAGGCGTGAATCACACGCATCGCGGTTTGCTATGGGGCATTTTGCAGCACGTAACGGTGTGGCCTGGCGAGTACGGCCGCGAGCGTTTCCTCAACGTGGCGCCGATGTTCCATATCTGGGGCTTGGGCTACGCCGCGTGGGTGCCGATCTTCATGCAAAGCACGCTCGTGATGGTGCCGCGCTACGAAGCGGATAAAGTCGTGCAAGCGCTGTCGGCACATCGCATCACGATCTTCGCGGGTGGGCCCGCGCCGATTTACATGGGCTTGTTGTCGAGCCCGTACTTCAAAGGCGCCGATTTGTCGGCCTTGCGTTACTGCCCGTCGGGCGGCGCGCCGTGCCCCGCGGAGCTGCATCGCGAGTGGCTCGAACGCGCAGGACAGCCGTTGCTCGAAGGCTGGGGCATGACCGAGGGAGCTCCGTTCTGCCTCAACCGCTACCACAGCAAGCGCAAGCTGCTGTCGGTTGGCAACCCCGTTCCCGGCACGGAGATTCAGATCGTGGACCTCGAAGCCGGCGAACGCATCATGCCGCTCGGCGAGCGCGGCGAGGTGCGCGTGCGCGGCCCGCAACTCATGACGGGTTATCGTAAGCGTCCCGAGGAAACCGCGACCGCGATGCGCGATGGTTGGATGTATACGGGCGACATCGGCTACGTGGACGAGGAGGGATTCGTGTTCCTCGTCGACCGCAAGAAAGACATGGTGATCGTCGGCGGCTACAACGTGTATCCGCGCGAAGTGGACGAGGTGCTCTTCAAGCACCCGAAGATTCGCGAAGCGGCCAGCGTGGGCAAACCCGATCCCCGTCTCGGCGAGGTGCTCGTCGCGTTCGTGGTGCTCGACGCCGGCGCCACGCTCACCGCGGAAGAGTTTTTCGACTACTGCAAGGAAGAGATGGTGAAGTACAAACGCCCCGTGGAGGTACACTTCGTCGACGCCTTGCCGAAGACGGGCACGAACAAGATCAATCGTCGCGCGCTGCGCGATCGCCTCTAAGCAAGGCGAGGTTTCGCACGATGGCCATCAAGCGACCCAACTGGCACGGAGGCCGAGTTGTCACGCTCGAGCACACGTCGCAGGTCCTGGCCCACAACCCGCTCGGCGATCCGTGCGTGCGCAGGCTCGACGTCTGGCTGCCGCCGCAGTACGACGAGCAGAAGGGGCGCGGCCGCGGGCGGCGCTTTCCCGTGGTCTACGATCTCGTCGGCTTCACGGGCAGCGGCCAAGCACATACGGGGTGGCGCAGCTTCGAGGAGAACGTCCCGGAGCGTGCCGCGCGCCTCGTGCACGAAAGCAAGATGGGCCCGCTCATCATCGCGTTCCCGGACTGCTTCACGGCGCTCGGCGGCAACCAGTACGTGAATTCGAGCGCGATTGGCGATTACGCGGATTACCTCACGCGCGAGCTCATACCGTTCGTGGATGCCGAGTTCCGCACGCTGGCAGATCGCGAGCATCGCGGTTGCTTCGGTAAGTCCTCAGGCGGCTACGGCGCCATGGTTCACGGCATGAAGTACGCGCGCTACTGGGGTGCCGTGGCCAGCCACTCGGGCGACGCCTATTTCGATTTCGTCTACGGCGCCGATTGGCCGAATACGCTCGATGAGCTGGCAAAGCACCGCAAGCCGAGAGCCGCGGCCGGCAAGCGCAACGTAGCGGCAGCGGCTGCCGCCGCAGGGTATGACGGCGTGGACGACGGCCGCGTGGCGCGCTTCCTCGAGCACGCGTGGCGCACGGCGAAGCTCGGCAACGGCGAAGTGCACGCGCTCATGAACCTAGCGATGGCCGCCACCTACGATCCGGACCCCAGCGCGCCGAACGGCTTCCGTGTGCCCTACAACTTCGAGACGGGCGAATTGCTACCGCAGCGCTGGAAGCAGTGGTTGCGACACGACCCCGTGAACCTCGTGGCGCGCTATGCGCGCAGCCTGCGCACGCTGCGCGGCATCTTCATCGATTGCGGCTGGCGCGATCAGTACCGCATTCACTACGGCAGCCGGCTACTTTCGAAACGACTCAGCGAGCACAAGGTGCCGCACGTTTACGAAGAGTTCGACGATAGCCATTCTGGGATCGACTACCGCATGGAGCGGAGCCTGCCGTTTCTTTATCGCGCGTTGCGCTAGAGCCCTGGTCCGTCAAGCGCGTCGGCCGCCCGCGGGGCGGGAGCGGGTCGGCGGCCGAGTGTCCGTCTACTTTTTCTCAATATCTGGGATATGCGACACTCAGGCCAAGCAGGTCGCGGAGTCCAGGGGCTATGAGGCGGGATATACCCCACTTCTGTCTGGTTGTAACAGGACACTTATGGGGTATACATCAAAGTTTTGTGTCCCTTGAGCGCAATGCGTAGGTTCTCCGCCGCGCTAGTAGCTTGTGTCTTCTCGGCGCCGGCGTGGTGCGATTCTGACGGGTACTTCTGCGTTGGCGGGGACTACCTTGCCTTTGAACTCTCGTTTAGTGGAAAGGCACGCGCCCACCAATTGCATCTGATGCGTTTTCACGACCCGTCTCGGTGGACAGAGGCCCTTTCGATCGTCTTGCCAGACTTTCAAACACATGGGCTGCGCTGCGCGGCCGCGGTAGTGAGCATCACCGGTTGGGAGGCCATTTACGACGTCAGTTGGCGCGACGCGGATTCAGCTCTAGCGCTTGTTCAGAGAGCAAAGAGCCCTGGGCCTCCTGAGGAAACTAAGTTTCCTGACTCCCTGGGCAGTTTGGTATTCGGGCCTCCGCAGGAGGTCGCCCTGCCCAGTCGCGATCCGACGTACTCGTATGTACTTCGTGTGCAGAGGACGCCGGATCCCGCGGATCGGTGTAGTGTATTTGTGCGGTCCGCTATCGCACAGCGTGTAGGGGGGGCCGTAGTGCGCGAGCACGAACTGCTCTCTGGAAGGATGCCCGCTGAGTGCGGCGAGTGACACATAACAAGGCGTTGCACCGCACGGCGATCTGCGAAATCGTAGGCGCGTGAGGTCATCGTCATGATTGTCGATAAAGTGCGCGCTAGTGTCGGTCGGCGGGCCGGCGGTGAACGCGAGCGTTGATATGACTTTCGCTGTCAACGGAGCGGGTGCTTTTTTTATCATCTGAAAGCCTTCTTGCTGCGGCAGCGGTGACATCGTGCTTGCACTGCTGCCACGCCCGCACGACGTCGCGAAACGCTTCCTCCTCCGGAGCCGGGATGTGCACGGCGGTCAGAGTGCCAGCGCGCAGCGCGAGGGCGAGGTTGCGAGCGTCGAGCCGAT
>Ga0105252_10000530_pt1 | contig 23862 bp, 19 predicted proteins | sample EasRivMeERMZT100_FD_89675 | JGI IMG/M metagenome (GOLD analysis project Ga0105252, IMG submission 89675) | Soil microbial communities from meander-bound floodplain in the East River, Colorado, USA - East River MetaG ERMZT100 | ecosystem: Environmental > Terrestrial > Soil > Floodplain | place... | reverse complement strand
AGGCCATGATGCACCATGACCCGAAGCGACGAGCCGAAGCGTTCGACCTCTCGCTGCCAATTTCCCACGAGCGACGTGGGGACCACGAGCACTGTCGGACCCGGCGATCGGCCCGACTCCCGCTCGCGGAGCCATAGGGCGATGAGTTGAATGGTTTTGCCAAGGCCCATGTCGTCGGCCAGACAGCCTCCCAACCCCAACCGCGCAAGGAATGACAGCCAGTTGACACCTCGAAGCTGGTACGGCCGTAGCTTCCCTCGAAACGCCTCCGGCTGCGGCTCTTCCTCGACCCGTTGCTCCGCTCCGCCGGCGTTCAGCAGCCGCTCCAACCATCCCTGCGCCCGCAGGCCGGAAATGGGCAGACCGGCGTTCAAATCGTCCGCCACGTAACATTGCCGCAGTGCCTCAAAGATCGTCATGCGCCCGGAGCGGTTCGTCTCTAGAAAAGCCAGGGCCTGGCGTACATCCGCCGCCCGGACTTCGGTCCACCGCCCGCGCAGCCGGACCAACGGTTCCTGGATCGCCGCCAGTTCCGCCAATTCCTCGGAAGTCAATTCCTCGTCGCCGATGGCGATTCGCCAGTCATAAGCCACCAATGCGTCGAGGCTCATCGCCCCCGTCGGAGGGGACTCCTCTCCAGCCGCTGCCCGAATATCCAGCCGCATGCGCAACCGTGGCCGGTCCTCTCGCCACCAGCGCGGCGTCCAGATTACGAATCCCTCCTTCTCCAGCACCGGCGCGGCGTCGCGAAGGAACGAATATGCGTCTTCGGTGCTCAATTCGCACACTGTCGGACCGTCCGCGCGAGCGCACGGTTCCAGCGGGGGGAAGTACCGGGCGGCCCTGGCCACGTCCGCGCGGACCGGTTCCGAGGCCTCCGCGAACGGGCGGGGCAATATCCGCGGCTCCTCGCCCGGTGCCGCGTCGACGACCTGGTCGGCGTCCACGACCACATTGGGATCGTGCGTGGCCTGCACTCGAATCGTCAATTTCCACAAACCCGTCATCACCCGAGTGAGGGTGGGACCATCGGCCGAATCGGGCGGTTCAAGTAAGAAGCACGTGCGAAACGGCCTCGCTTCCGGCGCCGGTTGCAGCTTGCCGATCCAGCCGTGTACGGCCTGATGAATGGCCGCGAGGTCCAACGGCGTCCCGGCGAGCATCGGATCGTTCGACACCAGTGATCGCAGCCAGCGCGTTTGCAAAGGTTCATAGCCCGCCGGCGGGGCATGTAGCGCGTGAGCGAGTTCGTCCCCTTCCAGGCAGCGGCGTACCAGACCATCGACCGCCCGCCAGAGGAAACTCTCCACCAGCTCCGACGCCTGGACCGTCTGCCCGGTGTGCCCAAACGCCCGGCACACCGGTGGCATCGAGACGATCAGATCACGAAGCCGAGCGGAAGTGTGCGCGTCGTCCACCACGACCCGCCAGTAGCCGCGATATTGATCGCCAGCCAGGCGGTCTACCGCCGGAATGAACCGTTGCTTGGCCAGCAGCTCCAATGCCAGCCAAGCTACACGCTGCCAATACCGAAACGAGTCCGAAAGCTGAACGTCGGGCGAAGTCACCGGCGCGCTCAGCAAATCGACGGCATCAGAAACGGAAAACGCCAGCGTCGAGACGGGATACGAACGCCACTCTACCGCGACCGGAGAGTGTGGAGATTTCGATAGGAAAGGCGCTATCGAGCCAGGCTGACATGGGAATTGGAGTTCTACAGCTCGATCGGCGGCCCCAGAAATAAGCAGACTCTCCCAAAGATCGCCGACGTGAGCCCGAAGGTTCTCCGCATCGAGCACCCGGACATTTTCGGTCGCGGCCTGCGCGGATTCATTCGAATCACCGCCGGACTCGACGGCCTGTGGTTGAAAACGACGGGAGCCCCAGAGATGAAACTCGCCCCGGGCCCACAATCCGTGCACGACCAATTGGGGCCGCGTCACCGCCCGAGAGCGGCCTTCGACGGCCTGAATGGGAACGTCTGAAGCCAAGCCCGCGATTGTATCGCCCCCGTCCACGGGGTCCACGGTGACGCAGAACGTGGGGCGCCGCGGCCGGCCTTCGTTTCCCCTTCGTGACTACGTGGCTTTGTGGCTTCCTACTCTATGGACACGCCGCCGGCCCCGCGTAGGGATACGGCAATCCCTGATGCGAACTGACGCACGCCGAGATGTCCATGAAGCTCACATGCCCGCTGGGGTCCAAGTCGTTTCCCGCGATCCGCGCTCGGGTGAAGTGCAACGAACCCGCCAAATCCTTGAACTTCGCGATAATTGCCGCGAAATCCCTCGGGTTCGGCTGGTTCGTGCTGGGGAAGCCGTAGAACGGATCGAGCACGTCCGCCCAGCGCGTCGTCTTCAGCGTGATCGCCGAAGTCATGCACGATTCTTCGCCCAACGCCAGGCACGCGGCGTCGGCGAAACGGACCTCGTACTCCGAGTCCGGAACGATGGCCGCCCCATACACGCTCACCTCCGCCGTCGCCGGCCACTGATGCAACGCCGCGTCGCATCCGACCGACGACGCCCAGAACGTCCCCGCTCCGATTCCGTTGTTAAACACCCCCGGGGCGTTCAGCCATCGCACCTCACCGTTCATGGAGCCGAATAGGTGCAGATCGATGAACTTCAATCGCACCGCGTAGTCCGTTCCCGCCGGGGGAGGCGCGAACGTAAGAAACCGGCTCTTGTTCTGACAAACGTCCGGCACGTCGTCGCCGTTGTCATCCTCGAGCAGCCCGCCATCGATATCGCACGGATCGGGAATCCCGTTCCAATTGCAATCGTTCGCGCTCTGGTCCGCGATATCGCAGATGTCCTTGACGCCGTTGGAATCGCAATCCGTTTGAGGTTCGCACTCGTCCGGCTTGAAATTGCGGTTGCAGTCCAGGCTGATGGCCGCCGATACGTCGCAGCGATCTCCAATGCCGTTGAAGTTACAATCCTGCATCCCTTCGCACACGTCATCCACACCGTTGTTGTTGCAATCGGAGACTTCTCGGTGCAAGGCGAAGCCAAGAAACCCTTCTGTCGTTACGGTCTCCGGATTGGTACCGTCGAGATTGACGCGATGAATCGCGATACCGGGTTCACTCCAATAAATCTTTCCCCCCCAAGCATCGACGACCATTCCGATCGGATGTTCCACGCCGGTGAAGACGTCGATGATGTTTTCGCCATCCAAGGACGCGCGACGGATGACCCCGCTGTCAGCCCAGTAGAGGTATTCCCCACCGGTATCGACCGCGACCGCATCCACTCGCTGATCGGTGAATTCTGTCGTATACAGAACTTCAACATTGGTGCCATCCAAGTTGGCCCGCTTGAGGTCGTTCTGCACTGCGAAATAGATCTTTTCCTTCCAGGGGTGTACGGCGAGATTCTCAATGTCACCCGCCGGCTCATCTAGGATGATCTCTTCAGAATCGCCGTTCAGATCCATCCGGCGGATTTGCCGCAACCCGAACGCTCCCCAGTAGACGTGCCCGTGCACAAGGTCCAAGGCGATCTGATGGGCCGCGCGCGAGTTGCTCATGAGAACGGCCGAAGTGCCATCGAATTCCATCTGGTAGATGTTTTCCGAATACACCGAGATCCACAGCTTCCGACGGATTGGATCAACGGCGGCGCCGGCCATTATGTCCCCAACGATGGTTGGGAACGTTTCCAGCTCGTTTGTTTCCAGATTGAATCGATAGAGGTGTTCAATGGTACCCCAAAAAAGGAGGCTTTCATCATTCAGGCAGCGCGCCGCGGCCGTCGTTGTCCCGCCCGGACACGTGGCCGCTTGCGAAACCGAACAATTACCGCCCGAGCAACAGTTGGCTCCCACTGGTCCTCCGGCGATCGCAAGCCCGTGGACAAGTCCAACGCAGCCCAACATCATCCCAAGAATCCAACGCCATTCTTTTCCCTTGGTTGACAACTCAGAGCCTCCATTTGATTCGTTGACGCGACGATCGCACGATCTTTCTCGGCGGGACACAATGGGCGGTGTGCGGGCGCAGCACCCCTGCCGGCGACCCAACCGATACCCCATCCTAACACTTCGGGCAGGCGGTTACAACCGATAATCTGGAGGTATCGTTGCACTGGGTAAGCGTCAACTTAGTAGGCACCGTCTCACAGCAACCCTGTTCCCCTCTAAGCAAAACGGGGACGGTCCTATTTACGTCGCGCGCAACTTATAAAGAATGCTCACCCCAAGGCGTGCGGCAACAGCCGGCGCGCCCCACCGGACGCAGGCAGCCTGAAAGGCTGCTCGAAAATAGCCGTGGGCAAGCGAAGCGCCGCCCACGGTATCTGTGCAAAACCGATGCGACCCTGAAAGGGTCGTCTAACTCTAAGTCGGGAACTTCGCCGAGAAGCACGCCGTCGCCCATGATCCGCGATATCTGAATGCGACGATGAGACGACCCTTTCAGGGTCGGCGATTTCTGGCGATGCCGAGTCCGGGGGTTTCGCGTTGCTCAACCCCCGGCTATTCACAATGACCCTTTCAGGGTCGGGAGCGCTGGGCGGCCGTCGCCCGACGACGGCAGAACTTACCTACGCAAATGACGCTCACCCCGTTGCACTTGATCTGAGCCCCCCGCGGCCAGCAAGGAGCGGCTTGTAGCGCCGCGCCGTTGAAAATAGCAACCGGGGAGAGGTGCGGCCCGATTCAATGGCGACTCGTTATGGTCGACGACTCACGGTGTGGCAATTTCAAGCTGATTGTCCACCCGCACCACTCCGGTGGCGCTGCTCGCCAAGGCACCAATCCGATCTTTTTCCGTGGTACTGCTCACTGGACCGCGCAGCGTCACGACGCCGTTCTCGGTCATGACCTTGCAGTTTTTCGCATTCGTGGACATATCCGTTTTCATGATCTCGCGGCGAATATCCGCGGTGATTTTGACATCCGCCGAACTCTCGGATTGGTCGATCGGCGTCTTGGTGTTCGCGTCGCGATCGGCTTTGTTCTTGGCGGTGTTGTCGGCGGCCACCGGCTTCGGCGCGGTCGTCGATTCGTTGTTCTCTTTACAACCGACGCCCACACAACACAGGGTCGTCGCAAGGCACCTTATGATTACGCGATTATTCATGTTCAGTTTCCTTCAAACCAGCGCCGCTAACGCTTTTGGCAGTACGGCCGCATTCACGCGCACCGATGGATCAAGAGAAAATCAAGACCAACGAAAAAGCAACACCCAAGGCGCCCTTAGAAGGACTCCACCCCGTTGTCGGTATGCGCCTAGGAAGGGCGCCCAGTTTCTGGGCGCGCCTTCCATTGGCTGCGTCGAATCCGTTTGGAAGGCTACGTACGAACCGCGTGCTCACTCGCCGCGGTGCGGGCCTTCCGTGGAGTCGGGGCCGTCCCTTCCGAACTCGTATTGATATCCGTCGCCCCGGCGTCCTCGAAGATTTCCTTGGCTTTCTTGATCTCCTCTGAATTCTCGCAGTGGGCGGAGATCAGAATGTTGCCGTCCTTGACTTTGTTTTCATAGCGCTTCGCTTCGAACTCCGGGATCCCCATTCCGACGAGGGCACCGGCGATTCCTCCAACCGCCGCCCCGGCGGCGGCGCCGCTCAGTGTGGCCAGGATTGGGCCGGCCGCGATCAAGGGGCCCAGCCCGGGTATGGCGAGCATGCCGACGCCGGCCAACAAACCCAGGGCTCCGCCGACGATGCCGCCCGTGCTGGCTCCGACGGTAGCGCCTTCGGGAGCCTTTGTTTTGTGCTCATGGGCGAAATCATGGGTGCCCGACCGATCGGGAAAAATCGCCGAAATGTCGTTGTCGCTGAAGCCCGACATCTTAAGGCGAGATACGATTCCAGAGGCCTGAGGCGAAGTCGCGGCGATGCAGAAAACGGATGTTGCCATGATCAGCTCCTTTCGTGATTCAATCGAGGAATCGCGCGGGAAACAGCATCGTTATCAACGGCGCGCGCCTCGCTCATCTTTCCACGCATGAAGCATAGGGCGCAACAGTTACAACCAGGTGAACTTTGAATAAATGGCTGGTAATCGTTGGAAAAAACACGCGTCGAACAGCAAACACTTGGAACGATTTGCCTTAATGGGCGAATGCGACGAAGATCAACGCGCGTCCAAGGATCAGTTTGTCATGACGAATCTTGAATCTTCAACGGCCAAGGCGACGACCACCGCGGCGGCGGAGGCGCGCGTGGATGAAATGCCGGCGTCATTGAAGATCGTGCCCACGATCTTTCCGACCTCGCCGCCGATCGAGGTAATGGCCGACCGCTTTTGGGAGGTCGGGACGGAATTCGAAGCGATTTCGATTCACGTCGCCCCGCCGGAAACGCCGCTGGAATTGCTTGAAGAACTCGGACCATCGCCCTTCGAGCGCGGCGGGTTTCCGGTCATCGGCTTCCTGGCGACCACCTACGACAAGGTCAGCCGATACGCCGCGGAACGGGCCTTTCCGAAGCTACCTCACGGCTGACCGCCCCAGCCTATCTATGCCTCGGTGACACGACGGTGGCACTCAGATACGCGCAGCCTTCGACCCGCACTCCGGACACCTCCCTGAATCGATACCGGTCAGGTCGTAGCCGCATTGCTCACATTGGCCGCGCCAGCGCCGCACGTGGGCCCGAACCAAGGTGACGCATCCGCGAACGACAAACCACGCGACCGCGGCCCCCATGACCGCGAGGGTCGCCCCGACTATGGACACCTCAGTTTGGCCATTCGACATGGTGGAAGAAGTTCATCAGCGCGGGTGTTGCAAGCTTGGTCGGTCGGCGCGAAGAAAACCGATCGGCTCCGAGGTGGTGCCGGTCGTGACGAGGTCGGCCAAGACGGATCCGATCACAGAAGCAAACTTGAATCCGTGGCCACTGAACCCGGCGGCATAAACCACGTTCGAGTGCTCGGGGTGGCGATCGATGATGAAGTGTTCGTCCGGGGTCATGGTGTACATGCACACGGAGTGTTTTACGGCGCGGGGTTCGAGGCCGGGAACAAACCGGCGGATGAAGTCGGCCACCGGCTCGACGTCGGTAGGGTGCAGCGAGCGGTCGAGTTCTTCGGGACTCCTGATGGACCCTCCCCCTGTATGTTCGCCGACCTTCACAGTCGCCCCGTCGGTGCAAGGGAAACCGTAGAAGAAACGACCCTCGTGTTCGAAGCCGAATACCGGACAACCCCGGTCTTTTCGCATGGATTCAGCCACGATGGGCACCCAAACGACGGTCTTCCGGCGCACTTCCAGCAAGAAACGGAGGTTTTCTAACAGTTTGGAGGTCCACGACCCCGCGCAGATAATTAACTGGGCGGCCCGATAAGTCATTTGTTCCGTTTTCACTTTAACTTCGTCAGGCTCCGCCGACCAAGCGATCGCTTGATCGTTGCTGTGAACCGCGGCCCCAAGGCGACTGGCCTCGGCGACGTAGGTGGCGACACAGTCTTCGACGGCCAGGCAGCCGGCGTCAGGCTCGAAAAGGATGGCCATCTCATCCGATGGCCGGAACCCGGGAAAACGGCTTCGCGCGTCGGTGTGGCTCAGCCGTTCAAGACCGATGTCATACGCTGCGGCCGCACGGAGGACGCCGGGAACAATGACGCCGCTTGTTGGCCCCGCGAGGTAAAGGCCGGTCCGCTCGAGAAGCCGCTTGCCGGTTTGTGATTCGAGCTCGACCCAGAGTTTTTCTGCCCGCCGAACGAGCGGAACGTAGCTGGAGTGTTCAAAATACGATTGCCGGATGAGCCGAGTCTGGCCATGGGAGCTTCCCCGCTCGTGGGCGATGCCGAATTGTTCGAGCCCAATGACCCGAAGACCCCGGGCGGCGAGATGGTAGAGGGCCGCGCTTCCGATCCCGCCGAGACCCAGCACGATGACCTCGGTTTGTGCCGCCATCTAGGAGTTGGAGTGTAGTGAGTGCCCCGGCCGCATCCAAGGCCGGTCCAATCGGGCACTCCATCTCTCCGGACCTCCAAAATGGGCGTTGTAAAAGTAGGGTCGACGTTTTTTTCCCAAAAAATGTTATCTCTAATGCGAACCTGAAGATAATTGTGGCTATTCAACCTAGAAAGGGCCTTGTATCCGCCTAAATTTTCTGTTAGATTGCGCAAAGTTATCGGTAGGACCAGGTCGGGAGTGGTCAAATCTACCGAAGAGGGAGTCCTTCCTCAGACGCCTTGATTGGTTTGCCCCGGCTCGGAGTCTACGATCCGCCCGGATCGAGCCCGGCGTCCATAGGGAGGATCCTTCGGGAGGCTGAGTTGCGGAGGTAGGTCTACTTTTCCCCGGAGTAGAAGCGATGTCAGCGAGCAGAGCAGAGGAAGCGTGTTGCGGGCGTTTTTTCACGGAGATTGGGACGAGGTCGCATAGGTCGAGGCGGTCGCGCTCATCGCGGCCGCGGCGAATTCCGCTGCCGATCTTGCTTGTCGGCGTGCTCCTTCCGGCCGGCGCCGTGAATGCGCAGCTGCAACACCGGTGTGACACCGGCAACAATTGTTGCATGCAGGACGTGTTCAACCTCTATGGCGGCGGGCAGGATCTGAATTGCACGGCCAATGACGTGACGATTACCGCCGTCAACGTCCCGCTCCCCGTTCCCGACGACTGTGATTTTCTCGGCGACACCACGACATTTGACGCCATCTTTACGGTAAATCTGGGGGCCCAAGAGCGTCACGACGTCGGCTTCTTCATGTCCCTGGACGGCGGCGACGCCTTGACCGGACGGTGTCTGATCAGCTCTCCGCCCTACACGCCGGCTAACAATAACGGAGTCTGCGTTGGTTCGGGGAACCCACTTCCTTGTTGCACGGGAGCCGGCGCGGGCACCTGCGGCTACACCGACCTTGACACCACGGGCGACACCGGGCTGGCCTGCTCCCTGGCCAACACGCAGCCCTGCAACGCCAATGCCGACTGCACGGGCGCCGTTGAGGTTTGCACCGGGGTGGGGACGCCGCACGCCTGCTGTACGGGTGACGGAACCGGCGCGTGTGGCACGTGCGTGAATACGGGTCCCGGCCTTCAGGACTTGTGCGGGGACATCGACGCGTCACCCAACCCGCTCTATTACCGAATCAACGGCATTACGTTAACCTGTGTCGATACGGATGGCGACGGTTTTCTGGACGTCAACGCGTGTACGAGCTGGCGGCAGCCGGGCTCCAACGATCTGTGCCGTTCGGCGCTCGGGGCGTTCCCTGGATCGCCCTCAAAATGCAATTGTGAGAACGCGCTGCGAATTCCGATTGAGATCCCCAGGACGATTCAGGTCTGTAAAGAGTTGATTCCGGATACCGATCCCGGTCTGTTCAATCTGCGGATCGATGGCACGACTCAATTCGCCAATGCCAACGACGGGGATTGCACCGGGCATGTTCCGGTTACGGTCGCGAACCATACGGTGAGTGAGACTGCGGGAACCGGTACCAGCCTGTCCGACTACAACACCAATATCTCCTGCGTCGATACCGCGGGGCGATGCACGGGGAACAGCTCGCTCACTTGCCTGGTCAACGCCACTTGCTCCGCACAGGGCGCGGGGACCTGCGACCTGACGCCCACTCCGGTGGGAAGCTGCACGAACTGCACTTCGCGAACCGTATCCGTGGGTTCCCAGGCGACCAAGATCGTCTGCACGATCACGAATACCAACGTTTGTTTCGACGTTTGCGGCGACGGGGTCTGCGACCCAAGCTGCGATGAGGACTGCGAGACCTGCCCGGAGGATTGCGGCTGCGATCCTTGCATCGAAGCGTGCGTGGGTGGTGTGTGCGTGGGCACCTGCGGCGATGGATTCTGCAACCCGGCCTGCGAGAATTGCACGACCTGTCCGGGAGACTGCGGCTGCGATCCGTGCACCGAAAACTGCGTGATGGGCGTGTGCCAGCCGGCCTGCGGCGACGGGATGTGCGACCCGTTGTGCGAGAATTGCGGCAACTGCCCGTCGGATTGCGGATGCGGACCGTGTAATACGTGCTTCAATAACATGTGCCAACCGCTTTGCGGCAACGGTTTTTGCGATCCCGGCTGCGAGGATTGCAACAGTTGTCCGGGCGATTGCCCGTGCGCGCCCTGCACTGCGTGCGACATGGGCGCTTGCGTCACCACCTGTGGGGACGGCCTATGCGACCCGGCCTGCGAGAATTGCACCACCTGTCCGTCGGACTGCGGATGCGACCCATGCACGGAGGTGTGCACGACGATTGGGAAGGACATGACGGTGGTGTGTGTGTCGACTTGCGGCGATGATTTCTGCGACGCAGACTGCGAGAATTGCAGCACGTGTCCGGAGGACTGCCCCTGTGATCCATGCACCCACACGTGTCTTTCCGGTATGTGCGTGACCACGTGCGGCGACGGGTTCTGCGACGCGAAGTGCGAGAATTGCAGCAACTGTCCATCGGACTGCGGATGCGATCCGTGCACTGAGGTGTGCTCGGGAGGCATGTGCGTGACCACCTGCGGCGACGGCTTCTGCGATCCGGACTGCGAGAATTGCAGCAGCTGTCCGGGGGATTGCCCCTGTGATCCATGCACGGAGGTCTGCGAGCTGGGGTTGTGCGTGAACACCTGCGGCGACGGCTTCTGCGACCCCGCCTGCGAGGATTGCGAGAGTTGTCCGGATGATTGCGGGTGTGACCCGTGTATCGAGGAATGCATCGGGGGCATGTGTACGCCGACCTGCGGTGACGGATTCTGTGATCCGGATTGCGAAGATTGCAGCAGCTGTCCGGACGATTGCGGGTGTGATCCGTGCACCGAAGACTGCACGATGGGCGTGTGCACGCCTACCTGCGGCGACGGCTTCTGTGACCCGGCGTGCGAGAATTGTGAGAATTGCCCGTCGGATTGCGGCTGTACACCGTGCGCGCAGAACTGCGTGGGAGGCATGTGTACGCCCGCCTGCGGCGACGGTGTCTGCGATCCGGCCTGCGAAAACTGCACCAACTGCCCCGCGGATTGCGGATGCACGCCGTGCATACAAAACTGCGTGGGTGGCGTGTGCGCGCCCGCCTGCGGCGACGGCTTCTGCGATCCGGCCTGCGAAAATTGCGATACTTGCCCGGCGGACTGCGGCTGCACGCCTTGTACGCAATACTGCGTGATGGGTGTATGTCAACCCGCGTGCGGCGACGGCATCTGCGATCCGGCCTGCGAGAACTGCGATAGTTGTCCGGCGGATTGCGGCTGTACGCCTTGCACGCAGAACTGCGTGGGGGGCATGTGCACGCCCGCCTGCGGCGACGGCATCTGCGATCCCGCTTGCGAGAACTGCGATAGTTGTCCGGCTGACTGCGGCTGCACGCCATGCACGCAGAACTGCGTGATGGGCGTGTGCCAGCCGGCCTGCGGCGACGGTACCTGCGACCCGGCCTGCGAGGATTGCTTTAACTGCGCGGCGGATTGCGGCTGCGGACCGTGCAGCTCCTGTGTCGGCGGCATGTGCACGCCGGACTGCGGCAACGGGTTCTGCGATCCGGCTTGCGAGGATTGCAACACCTGCCCGGCGGACTGCGGCTGCGCTCCGTGCACCCAGAGTTGCGTGATGGGCGTGTGCCAGCCGGCCTGCGGCGACGGCACGTGCGATCCGGCCTGCGAGAATTGCACGAACTGTCCGGCGGACTGCGGCTGTATGCCGTGCACGCAAAACTGCGTGATGGACGTGTGCCAGCCGGCCTGCGGCGACGGCACGTGCGATCCGGCCTGCGAGAATTGCGATAACTGCCCCGCGGACTGCGGATGCACGCCGTGCACGCAGAACTGCGTGATGGGCGTGTGCCAGCCGGCCTGCGGCGACGGCATGTGCGATCCGGCCTGCGAGAATTGCAGCAATTGTCCGTCGGATTGCGGATGCGTGCCGTGTACGCAAAACTGCGTCATGGGCTCATGCGTGTCGGCTTGCGGAGACGGATTCTGCGATCCGGCCTGCGAGAATTGCACGAACTGTCCGACGGATTGCGGTTGCATGCCGTGCACGACCTGCACCAACGGTATGTGCGCGCCGAGCTGCGGCAACGGGGCGTGCGAGCCGGCCTGCGGGGAAACTTGCAGCAGCTGCGCTTCGGACTGCGGCTGCACGCCGTGCACACAGAACTGCGTGAAGGGTGCATGCCAACCCGCCTGCGGCGACGGCACGTGCAACCCGGCGTGTGAGGATTGCACCAGTTGCCCGACGGATTGCGCGTGCGATCCGTGTACCGAGGCGTGCGTGTCGGGGGCCTGCCTGCCGACCTGCGGCGACGGTACGTGCGATCCGGCCTGCGAGAACTGTCTGAACTGCAAGAAGGATTGCGGGTGCGACCCGTGCACGGAGATTTGCGACATGGGCGTGTGCGAGCCGACTTGCGGTGACGGCGCCTGCGACCCGTTATGCGAGGATTGCACCAATTGCCCGGCCGACTGCGGTTGCGAGCCCTGCTCGGAGCGGTGCGACGCGGGAGATTGCGTATCCACGTGCGGCGACGGGATATGCGACGTGGCCTGTGAGGATTGCGGCAATTGCGCGGCGGACTGCCCGTGCAACGACGGCGTGAGTTGCACGACCGACATCTGCCAGGCAGGCGTGTGCGTATTCACGCCGAACCCCGCAGCTTGCGAGGATGGCAACTTCTGCAACGGTGTTTCGACCTGCGACGCCGTGTCCGACTGCACTCCGGGCACCCCGCCGAACTGCGATGACGGCAATGATTGCACGGAGGATCTGTGCAACGAGGTGGGGGATGCGTGCAATCACATCGTCATTCCGGGATGCGACGGCATTCCGACGGTGTCGGAGTGGGGCCTGGTGATCCTGATGCTGGCCCTGTTGACCCTGGCCAAGGTCCAGTTCGGTCGTCCGGTGTTCTCTAGGTCACGCGGGTAAGCTCGCGGGGCATGAAAGGGCAAAACGGCGGGCACGTCCGGTTTCATCCGGGCCGTGCCCGCCTCGTTTTTTATAACCCCCATTGACCCCCATCCTGATCAATTCGAGCGTGATTACGCACGCTTCTTATCCGTTGGCAGGGAAACGTTTTGAATTCAAGTTGTAGGTTCATTCTCCGGCGGCTCACGCAAGTGGATGTGCCCGGTCGCTAAAAGGCGACGAGGCGATCCGTCCCGAGCATGTGGAGATTTTTCGGCTAACAATTTCTTGTAATCCCGGCAGCGGCTTGCTAGATTGAGCGATGTTATCGGTAGCTTTGGTTGGGCCAACCAAGCCGCCGCGGGAGGGAGCCCGTTGTCCCCTTCGTTGCGTGAATGACGTTGTTCGGCGCAGGGCGTCATTAAGGCGAGAAAGGGGCGTTCCTTCCAGTTCGTCGGCGCGGCGCATGGCCTCTATCTTCCCCCGGAGCTGGCGCGATGAAGGCGAATAAAACTTTCCATGCGGCGTTGGTGGCATGCTTGGCTTTGTGTTGTTCGACGGCGTTGGCTGCGACCCGGCCACGATCGACCGCCCTGAATAACCGGTCCCCGGCGGCGCCCTTCGGGCCGGGCTGCCCTAATGACGAATTCTGTAGCAACGGCTTGTTCTGCGACGGCGAGGAGATCTGCGATCCGGTGACCGGCTGCGAGCCGGGGTCGGAGCCGTGTCCCAAGCTGTTCTGCGACGAGGAAACAGACAGCTGCGGCAAATGTCAATCGGACGACGACTGCGACGACGGGGCGATCTGCAACGGGTTCGAGACCTGCGTCGATGGTTCCTGCGAGCCCGGTCCGCCGTTTGAGTGCAACGACGACATCGCCTGCACGATCGACACCTGCGACCCCGTGGATAACACCTGCGTGTTCACGCCGAGCGACGCTTCTTGCGATGATGGCCTCTATTGCAACGGGGTGGAGACGTGCGACCCGTTTGCCGGTTGCCAGCCGGGGTTGGATCCGTGTCCCGGGCTGCCCTGCGACGAGGAAACGAATCAGTGCGCCACCAAGTGTCTGTCCGACGACGACTGCGACGATGGCGAGATCTGCAACGGGTTTGAGACCTGCGTCGATGCCTCCTGCCAGCCCGGTCCGCCGTTTGAGTGCAATGACGACAACACCTGCACGATCGACACGTGCGACCCGGTGAACAACGTCTGCGTGTTCACGCCGAGCGACGCTCTTTGTAATGATGGCCTCTATTGCAACGGAGTGGAGACGTGCGACCCGCTTGCCGGTTGCCAGCCGGGAACGCCGCCCGACTGCGACGACGGGGTGGTCTGCACGATCGATTCGTGCAACGAGTCGACCGATTCGTGCGACCATGAGCCGGACGACGGAGCTTGTGACGACGGATTATTCTGCAACGGCGTGGAGATGTGCGACCCGATCAACGGTTGCCAGGCGGGTACTCCGCCGAACTGTGCCGACAGCGTGCCGTGCACCGTGGATACCTGCAATGAAATGACCGATTCGTGTGACCGTACCCCGCAGGATTCGTTGTGCCAGAACAGCCTGTTCTGCGACGGGATGGAGGTGTGCGATCCGGACATGGGTTGCGTCGACGGTCCGGATCCGAATTGCAACGACGGCGTCGTATGCACCGTCGATGCGTGCGACGAGGTCGCGGATATGTGCACCTACGTTCCGAACAACGCGGTCTGCGACGACGGACTGTTCTGCAACGGCGCGGAGACGTGCGACCCCATTCAGGGGTGTTCTCCCGGCACCCCGCCCGATTGCGACGATCCCATCGTGTGCACGGATGATTCCTGCGACGAGGTGACGGATACGTGCATCCACATCCCCGACGATGACAATTGTGACGACGGCGACCCCTGTACCGACAATGTGTGCGGCCCCAGTGGATGTACCGGAGTGCCGACGTGTGGGGCGTGCTGTTATCCGAACGGTACCTGCCAGGACGGCCAAGGGGCCGATGCGTGCATTGGAAACGGCGTCTTCCATGGCGTTGGTTCTGCCTGCCTCGGCGACGACAATGGTGACGGCGCCGACGACCTGTGTCCGGTCGGTGACCAGATTCCAACGGTTTCGACGTGGGGCTTGTTGGTCTTGACGCTTCTGCTGCTGGCGTTGGCCAAGGTTCGTTTCGGATATCCGGTTCTGGCGAGGTCGCGCGGGTAAGTACGGCTTCGCGGTTTGGATAGAGTCGCCTATTGATCGGCGGGCACGAACCGGGCAAACCGAGTCGTGCCCGCTTAATTGCGCGTTGATGCGGCGCGAGACTCGGTGGGTCCGACGTATCTCACGCTTCGCGGGACTTGGAGATCGGTACGACGACCGGCCGTTCAACTCGGGCGTAGTCGGCATAGGCCAGTTGGATCGATTTGCTGTGGCTGCCCGCGTTGAAGTTGATACGCTGGTTTTCGGAAAGCCGCTCATCGCAGATCGTCGGCAGGTGGAAGAGGCTACCAAAGGGCGGCACGGCGCCTGGGGATAGCCCAGTCAGCTCGGCCAGTTCTTCTTTGGAGGCGAACCGGAGTCTTCTGGAGCCCAGGTGCTTTCTCAGGGCGGTCCCATCGAGGGCGAGGTCGGCGGGAATGACCGCGAGCACGAAGCCATCGTCGCCTTTCATAACCAATGCCTTGGCACCGCTGTGCAGCGGGGTCCCGCGTACCTCGGCGGCTTCCTCACTGGTGTGGACGGGGCGGTGTTGCGTGCGGTCGAATGAAACTCCGTGATCGGTCAGCAATGAGACGAGCCGGTCGAGGATCGATGATGCGGACGATTCCATAGGTTCTCCGATGATTGTCGGTTTTCGATTGTCGATTGTCGATTGAGAACGAACCAGCGGAATCGTCGAGCGCAGCGTCAAATCGACGGGCGCATTCTATGTGTTTAGCGTACGCGCCTTCCTCCGCCCTGCCGGGGCGGGCTGAGAACGGTGATCTGGCGACCACGGGTTGCGCTTGCCCGCCTGGCGTCGGGCGGCGCTCCACCCGTGGCTACAACCGTCGCTCTTTCGGAGCGAAGACATGGCCACGCAAGCGTGGGCCATGCCACGCTGCCCGACTCGCCCCACGCAAACACGTACGGCGGATTCAGCCCTCGAAGAGCGTTTGTTGGGCTGGGCTCTCCTCGGCCGCGCGTTGCCGAACTTCGCTGATCTCGTCGATGAACTCATCGATCGTTCCGTATTTTCGGTGGACGCTCATGAAACGCACATAGGCGACGGCGTGGAGCTTGCGCAGGTGCCGGCCGACGTATCGCCCGATGTCCTCCGTTCGTACCTCTCGGTCGTGCCCGGCGAAAATATCCTCCTCCACCTGGTCAACGAGTTGCTGTAGCTGCTGGTCGGTAAGGTCCAGCTTAGTGCAGGCCCGCTCCACGCCATTTTGGATGTTATCTCGGTTGTAGGGGACGCGCTGACCGCCGGCCTTGATGACTGTGATGCGCAACTCTTCCTCGACACGCTCCTTGGTGGTGAAGCGGCGGCCGCAGTCATCGCACACCCGGCGGCGGCGGATGGCCCGGCTGCCCTCGGTCAGGCGCGAGTCGATCACTTTGTTGTCGCTGCTCTTGCAGGCAGGACAGAGCATAATGCCGATCCGGTACACGGTCGGACGGGGGCGGGGGCGTCGCCGCCCACCGTGACTTGAGATTCGTCCCGACCGTCGAAAAGAGTAGCGGTACTAGATGTTGCGTGTCAAATCGCCTAGGCTACGTGATCCACGGAGGGAAGCCTATCGGGAGTTACTCGGAGGCCGGTGAAGCTTGGGCGGTGGCCCCGAGAGCCATTGGCCCGACCGCCCCCTACGGTGTCTGTAGCCGATCAGGACTTGCTCAATGTCGCGAATGATCCACAAGGAACTGGGCGGAATGCACGTTGTGGGCGTGTCGCTCGCCGGAGAGGAGAGCGTCGTGGCCGCGCCGGAGTACAATGTCTGTTTTGACGTGGGCCGGGCCCCGCGCGAGATCATCTCGATCGACAACGTGTGCCTGACGCATGGGCACATGGACCATGCCGCTGGGGTCGCCTATTACTTTTCGCAGCGGACGTTCGTCGGGAACGCCCCCGGCCGGGTCATTGTCCATCGGGGGCTGGCTCAGCCGATTCAAAAGCTCATGGACGTTTGGGGAGACATCGAAGGCCATCCCTCCCCCGGCCAGGTCGTCGGCGTGGAGCCACTGGAGAACATCGAACTCCGGCGGGGACTGTTCGTTCGTCCCTTCGCGGTGAACCACGGTGCCCACGCCCTGGGGTACACGCTCGTTGAGTCTCGTCACAAGCTGAAACCGGACTATGTCGGTAAGACGGGGCCGGAGTTGGTGGCCCTGAAACGGCAGAACGTGGCGATTGAACATCACGTGGAAGTGCCCCTGATGACCTATACCGGGGACACGGCCATTGGTCGGTTTCTGGAGCATGGGTTCGTTCAGCAGAGCCGATTGCTGGTTGTGGAGTGCACGTTTTTCGAGCGGGACCACGTTGCTCGAGCCCGGGCGGGTTGGCACATTCATGTGGACGACATGCCCAAGGTGTATGAAGCCGTTCCCAACGCCCAAGTGTTGCTGATTCACGTGACGCGGCGGACGGATATGCGCCTGGCCAAGAGGATTTTGCAACGGGTGGTCAAGCCCGCGGACTTTGACCGGACGAGCTTTCTGATGGAACGACCGCCGAGAGGGACGGGGAGCGAGACAGAACCACCGCACGTCGATCGCGACGCGGGTCCGGTCGAGCACCGAGGGCGCCTGGAGGGGCCGGGTCCGGTGGTCAATCGAGCGCCGGCGGTGCGAAGTTCGTCGGCGATCCGTGGCCGCCTGGAATAGAGGGCACTTTTCGTACAAGGCGATTCGCGTGTTGCTGGGCTACAACACCAACGGGTTCGCGCATCACCGACTGGCCGATGCCCTGGAGATCATCGCGGAAATCGGCTATCGGGGCGTCGCCATTACGCTGGAGCGAACGGAACTGGATCCGCCGGATGGCAGGGGGGTTCAACGCTGTGTCGAGCGATTGCGGCCGAGCGTCGATCGGACCGGGTTGCAGGTGTGCATCGAAACGGGAGCCCGTTTCATCCTGGATCCGCGTCGCAAGCACCAGCCGACGTTGCTGAGCGGTGACCGAGCGGCTCGACGAACACGCGTGGAGTTTCTCAAGGCCGCGATCGACGCCGCCGCCGAGGTTGGTGCCAAAGTGGTGTCACTTTGGTCGGGGACGCCGGACGACGCCGCGCCACTGACGATTTTGGAGGATCGGCTGGCGGAGAGCCTTGGCGAGGTTCTGGGACACGCCGATCGACGATCCGTCGATTTGGCCTTTGAGCCGGAGCCGGGAATGTACGTTCAGCGCATGGCTGATTTTGAGCAACTACAGCGGCGAGTGGCGCATCCCCGTTTCGGGCTGACGCTCGATGTGGGTCATCTGCATTGCTTACAGGACGGGAGCGTGGCGAAACACGTTCAGCGTTGGCGTGACGTGCTGTGGAACGTTCACTTGGAGGATATGCGGGCGGGCGTTCACAAGCATCTGATGTTCGGCGATGGAGAAATGGACTTTGCCGGCGTCTTCGCGGCGCTACGCGGCATTGATTACCCGGGGCTCGTCAATGTGGAGCTGTCGCGCCACAGCCACGACGCGGTGAAAACAGCGAAGAAGGCGTTCGAGTTTTTGTCCCGCTTTTGTGAGAACCCGGTCGGCGATCGCGGTTGCCGCGTGTCAAAATCATGAGTACCGAACACTTGGTTTTCTTGTCGGTTCCCGGGTTGCGGCCAGGAGACATTGGGCCAGCTACGACGCCGACGTTGTACAAATGGGCGAACGCGGGCTCGATCGCCGAAATGACGCCGACGTTCCCGTGCGTTACCTCCTGCGTGCAGGCGTCGATGTGGACGGGCGTTGGGCCGGGTGAGCACGGCGTTATCGCCAACGGTTTTTATCACCGTGACCGACGCGAAGTCGAACTCTGGGTCGGGCGAAACGGCCTCATCAGCGGTGAACAGGTCTGGGACGCGGTCCGCCGCCGTCGGCCGGGGTGGGTGTCAGCCGTATGGCACGCCCAGAACATCAAGGATGCCGCCGCGGACTTCATCGTGACGCCGGAGCCGATTCACGAGCCGGACGGCACGACCAAGCTGTGGTGCTACTCCAAGCCCGAGGGGCTGTATCGGCGGCTTCTTGACGCCCTGGGCCACTTTCCGCTCCAGCACTATTGGGGTCCCCTGGCCAACATCGAATCGACGAAGTGGATCCTCCGCGCCGCGGGATGGCTGATCGAGCAACACGCCCCGAACCTGCATTGGATCTATATTCCCCATCTGGATTACGCCGCTCAGAAGTTCGGCCCCAACAGCCCGCAGGCGAAAGCCGCTTTGGTTGAGCTAGACGCGTGCCTGGGGGAATTTGCGGCGCGGATCGGGAACCTGCTGGGCGCCCGCGACGCAACGTTCCTTGTCGCCGGCGAGTACGCTTTGACGGATGTGACCGGGGTTGTGTACCCGAACCGCGTCCTTCGGGAGGCGGGATTGCTACGGGTGCGTGAGGAGGGCGGTGGTGAACATCTCGATCTGTCGGCGAGCGAAGCCTTCGCCATGGTGGATCATCAGTTCGCGCATGTCTTCGTAAGCGGGACGGATGCATCGACGCGATCGAGAAACGCGGAGCGGGTCGTCGAACTGTTCCGGCGGCGGAGCGGGATTGCGGACGTCGCCGTGGGCGACGATCGGCGGCGGTTAGGGATGCTCAATTCCCGATCGGGCGAGGTGGTTCTCGTTTGCGACGACGCCCACTGGCTGGCCTACTACTGGTGGCTGGGCGACGCCGCGGCACCACCCTTCGCCCGCACGGTGGATATTCATCGCAAGCCGGGTTACGACCCGGTCGAGCTTTTTTTCGATCCGCGAACCAAGGGCATCCCCCTCGACGCGACGCTCGTCAGAGGCTCGCACGGCGTGCCATGCACGGCCGCCCAACATCGAACGGCTTTGATCTGTTCGCGTCCAAACAGCGCGATATACGCCGGTCGACCATACCGAGATACGGACATCAAGGCGCTTACGCTGGGCCTACTGGGTCTGTGAGTCTATTCCGCGGGCTGCATGAGGCCGATGCCGATCCCTTCCGGGTCGACGAAGAGAGCGAAAAAGCCGATGCCGGGGATTTCCGACTTGGGCACGGTCACCTTGCCGCCCAGTTCCTTGACCTTGGCCAGGGTCGCTTCGATGTCGGCCACTTTGAAGTAGATGTTGGAGGCGGCGGGGGACTCGGGCTGCTTCATGATCCCCCCATGCGGGTCCTGACCCGTGCTGATGAGGGTGTAGCCGGGCATGGTCTGGTCGTCGAACTGCCAGCCGAAGACCTGGCCATAGAAGGCCTTGGCCTTGTCCGGGTCCTTGGTCATCAGCTCAAAATGGCAAAGCGGGCTCGACATCGGATTCACGTCCTTGGTTCATGAGCGACGCTCCATACGTTAGGCTATACGGTAGGGGGGATCGGGGGGGGCGTCAACGGAAGGTGAGCGCGTCTGTCCGGTGCGGCGAAAGGGTCCACTCAACCTGGAAAACGGAACATGGTTGCGGTGGTGGCAAAGGGTTTGTTCGCCCAGCTAATGGGTGTAATCCAGCCATGTCGCGTAACCGGCGAAGAAGGCGAATCAGGAAGCCAATTGCTGGGGCAATCGTCAAGTGTGCGAAGGAGAAAGCCGCCTTGATCTTTAAGGATTACGATTTCGCGGGGCGAAGACTGAAGCCAGACCCTGGCTCTTCGAAAATCCATCGGCGGACAATTGTACGGCGCGGGGTCGGACAACATGGCTACGATTGGGTTGTTTTCGTCTTCACGTAGCCGATCTGCGCTGGCCACCGCTTTGGCTAGTTGAATCCGCGAGCCGACGCCTACCTCGTCAAGCCGGAAGTTCCAAAGATAGGCGCCACCGGAGATGACGAGCCATCCAACCGTGAGGGTGGAGACGGCCCAGGTAATGGCGGGATTTTTTCGCCGATGTCCGGTTGCGCAGGCGGTAGCAATGGCCAGAGCGGTGTTCGTGAGAATGCTGAAGCGGCCGTATTCGGCCGGTTTGCCGGCGCCGATCATGACGAATTGAAGAGAGAATACGGCGGCGGTGACGAGCAGAGGAACGATGGTGGCATTGCGACGCTTCATGGCGGCGATGGTCGTGATTAGCCCGATGACGACGACCGGAGGCGTCGCACCCTCAACCGTGAGCTGCAAGACACGGATGAATCCTTCGCCGACGCGGGCGATTTCGTACATCCCAAGTGAGTTGCCGAAGTTGCTCCGCAATACGTCCCGGTTGGTGAAGGCGTTGATCAGAACGTACGGATTGGTGACGAAGTAGACGGCAATGGACACGACCAACCCTAGCAGCGATCGCGCAAGCACCGAAGGTCCTTGGTTCTGGGTAGGGTCGCCATTGCCCGTCCTTGCCCTCGTGATCCACGCAATGAGCGGGATCAACACCACGATCGGCCAGGATGAAAGCACCATCCCGACCGCCGCCCCGCAGCAAATGCACATCAGCCACCAATCGCGAGCCCGCCGCGAATCGATGAACCGCATGGCCAGCCAGACGGCCAGCAGCATGAGCACCGCACCCGGCAAATGGGGCTTGCCCTCGTGCGACATACAAATGACCACCGGCATAAGCGTGAAAAAGAGGGCGCTCCACAGGCCCGCCCCGGCTCCGCCGAATCGGCGGCCGATCGCGAACACAACGAACACGCCTGTCAAGCCCCAGATGGCCGCATAGGCCCGGGCGACGATGTAGAACTTCCCGAATTCGTCCGGATGGTCCAGGTAGAAGACCACATCGTTCCGCACGTCGATGAGGCCGAGGATGCCGCAGAGCTTGATGAGTGCCCCGACCGGATAGATGAACAGGCCGCCGTATTGATAGAGGCGCGGATCGAGATCGAGCCGCCCCGGGCGCATCCCGGCCAGGGCCATCATGGTGATCATTTCGTCGGGTTGGTACGTGTAGAGGCGATAACGGAGGTAGATTTCCGCGATGTCCTCGTCCGTGCCGGTCAAGAGGATCGGCTCTTCCGATTTCTCCGAAGCGGCGTCAACGGTGTGCGGACCTCGCGCCGCTCGGACGGGGTTGACGTCCACGTCGGCGCCGCGTCTGGCGGCGGATTCTGGCGAGAATCTGCCAGCCGCGTTGGCGAGCCGGTACATCTTCTCGCCTGGCCAGACGTTGCCGTCGCTGAACAAGTATTTGTCGATGTCGCGGCTGGGCAGGCCCCAGCGGATTCCGATGATGGAAACAGTGACGTAAAGAACAGCGATGCCGCAAAGGGCGGCTTTGGAATACCGTTCCAAAGTATTGGCTTGGAATTCCGTCGTTGGGCTCATGTGATACGAGGAACCGACTGAATCGCAGGCGTTTTCGTCAGCCCCCGGTCGATCGGCGATGGTACCCGCGCAAATAGTGAAGGCAGGTCAATGACCTGCCCTACCTTCGGCTCGCTTGCGTCGCGTGCGAAAACGACGAGGCAAACGCCAACCGCACTCGGGATATCGGCCCGAAACATTGCCGGTGAGATCGTAGTCACACCGCGGACACTTGTCCAAGTCGACGGAAAGCTCTCGAGCGGCTGCGAAAAGCTGGCCGCACCCATGACATTTACGCTTAGGGGGAATCGGGTCAATCCATCCTGCGAATTCCAACAGCGCGGACGCGATTTGGATCAGCATGTCGGCGATGAGCCGGATGAGATTGTCGAGGCTCCAAATGAAGCGATGATTCCTCTCGGATTGACAATGGGGCACTTCATCGTGGAACGCCGATTATTCGCGGATCATACATAGCGGGTATCGTTGCTACAAAAACGCCGGGGTCGTGACACAGTATGTCACGACCCCGGACGCTGCGATTCTTGATGAAAGGGGCTCTGGTACCTTTTGCCAGTTTTACGGCCGCGTGGCGGTCAGAGAAGCCTCCTTCGCCGGGACTTGGCTGCACCACACGATCAATCGCTGGTCGATGCTCGGACCGCTGGGACCGGTCGGAACCCGTTCCACCGACATGCCGCTGCCCGCGACGATATCCGGCCGGCCGTCGCCGTTCACGTCGCCCAAGGCGACGCCCATCGTGGTCATCAAGCCGGTTTCGGGCAGGCCGCAATTCTTCATGTGCGTAAACTCGCCTTTTCCGTTGCCGCGAAGGGCGAACACGCCACGAACAAAGCCGGGCTCGTTCTTCATCTGACCGGACACCACAATATCCTGGTGCCCATCGCGATCCAGATCGCCTGTCGCGATTCCGATGGCCCCGCCGAGCATCTCCGCAAACACATCGACCGCTTTCTTCCACGAGCCGTCGGTCTGTTGGAGGTACACTTCCGGTCCATCAACCCAATTGGCCGTGGTGATGTCCGGCTTGCCGTCTTCGTTGAAGTCCGCGACGGCGATACCGGTGTAGAGTCCTCGAATGACCGGGCTCGGTAAGCCGGTCCATCCGTCAGACCAATCACCTCGCCCGTTATTGAGGAAGACTCGTGGTCCATCGGCGTGAGTGGCCACGACATCCGGGATGTCGTCCTTGTTGATGTCGTACAACATGACCCGATTGGCCCAGGCCTTGGTCGGAAGGTTGCACGGTTGTCGCTTCCAGTTGGTGCCGGAACCATCGCCGAGATAGAGATTAATTCCGCTCTCGTCGCTGGCGCTGACGACCATGTCCGCGAAGCCGTCGCCGTTCACGTCGCCGGCGTCCATGTCCTCCGCGCCGAGGAACGTCTGGTTTTCCATGTCGCGGTTCACAATATCCTTCGGGTACAGGTTCTTCACGATCGCGTCCCACTTCTCGCCTGTGCCGTCGCCGGCAAAGACGAATACGCCGCGGCAATGGTCCGCCAAGGTCATGTCGAGCTTCTTGTCTTTGTTCACGTCAATGAAGGCGAGACCGCCGCCACAGGAATTCTCATGCTGTGGCCAGCCGGCCATGATGTTGGTCCAATGCCCCTGTCCGTTGCCTGCCCAGATGTGCGGGCCATTGCCCAAACGT
>Ga0105252_10000528_pt1 | contig 24162 bp, 24 predicted proteins | sample EasRivMeERMZT100_FD_89675 | JGI IMG/M metagenome (GOLD analysis project Ga0105252, IMG submission 89675) | Soil microbial communities from meander-bound floodplain in the East River, Colorado, USA - East River MetaG ERMZT100 | ecosystem: Environmental > Terrestrial > Soil > Floodplain | place... | reverse complement strand
TCTCGCCCAGCGCAACCTGAATTGTAGTGCCATTCACAAGGTAGTTTGCTGAACTATGGTCATCTGTTGCTATGAAACTCAAGACTCCTACGTATCCATTCCGAATAATATGGATAGTGTTTCTCGCCGGCTGAGCTTGGGTAACATCAATCGCCTTTTCCAAGGTTAAAACAGGGGCAGAGCTTGTTCCAGTTGCTGCAGATCCGTCTGCCCCCGCGTCACTACCGTTCATAGCCAAGAATACAGTGTTCAAATTAGTTACTGGGTCAGTATATAACACTCGCAAGGTAGTGCTTATGCTAGGCCCGATTACATTATTTTCTGTTACCGTATAGGTTCTTATATGGCCAAAATCGACGCGCTGATTACCCATGCAAGGCCCCTTCAATATGACTAACAGCACCAGGATAAGGGCTGCCATTAAGTATCGCGTATATTCGCTTCCGTTCATTCAATTTTGCCAATCCTGCATTACGTTTCAATAGTTCAATAATCGAATCCATTACTGCCAAGGCCTGAGTTTCGGTTTGGAAACCGATTTCCGATTTATCCCAGGTAATATAATAAATCGCATCACGTTTTTTGATTTGGATTTGCTTCATAGCCCCCCCAATTGGATGCCACGGCCAGTAAATGTTTTTTCGATTTCCTTCCTAACCACCTGCGCTATTTTCTGTGGATCATTGCCTTGCGGGATGTTAATTATAATGTCCCCGAATTCGATTGTAGTATTACTGCTTTGCCCCACATTTGTGCGCGATGTGAGGGCTTCCTTTGATCGATAATAATTATTGGCAATCGCTTCCAGTAACGATAAATCTGGGCCTCGGTTGATACTATCGATAAAGCCCGGGATTGCGCTGTCGAGGAAAGCCGTCCCTTTGGGATTGATAATCGCCTCACCTTTATGCAGGAACGCAACCCCCTCTTGCGTGCGTGAGCCTTGTGTTCCTTGCGCATAGCGTGGCATAGTGTTGCGGAAAGTGGCTAATTGCATTTGGATTTGCTCCTCGCTTGCCCCAGCGTCTTTCAGGGCGGTTATAATCTGATCTTCTATGGCTGCTAATTGGCCAGCATCCCCACCTCCCAGCTTCATAGCCATTAGCATTTGATTGCGTTCCATATTTAGGGCTTTGACTTTTTTAAGTTGTTCATCCTGTAAGCCGTTCTGGTCGTGGATTGTGGCATAAATCTCTTTTTCAAGGTCCCAAATCTTCTCTTTTTCATCGGCCAATTCCATGCTTGACGCGTGCTGGGCTACCATTTGATCATAAATACTCTGTTCATAAAGCAACTCTTCATTTAGTATCGCAGTGAGTCTTGTCTTGCGCTCTGTTTCTGTGATTAAGCCCATTGAATATAAATAATCGAGTTCCTTTTTCCTGTGCGCAAAATCCTTACGTTTGGCTTCATCACCTTTAGCAATCGCCTCGATTTGCGCCTTTTTTTCATCAGTTATTTTTTTTTCAACCCCTAGAAATTCATTGATCGCAGCTATTTCCGTCGGGCCGTAGCCCCAAGCCTCAAGTTGGGCAGTTGTATATTGGCCAAAAGTGGCAGCCCATGATTTGATTTGTTCGTTTGTCATCCCAGAGAGATCTTTTACACCCTTCAAAGAATCTTCCAGCATTGCCCTTTGAGCATCAAGGCTAAGATTAAGAGCGTTTGTTAATTGTGCACCGGTGACGTTTTGTGACTTTAATATTTCAACAACCCCCGCCGAAACCGTCTTTGTTTCTTGGATGATTTGTCCAAGTTGCTCTGTGGCATTGCCTATTTCATCAGAATAAGTACTCCATTGATCCGCATCTTGTCCGTATTTCTGGACTTGCTGATCCAGCCAAGTAATATAATTTTCGAGAATTTCTTTAGTGTCTTCTCCTGGTGCAATATCAGAACGGAACCCGCTGGAAATTAGGAAATCTTTACGGTCGGCTCTTGACCCTTCTTTCAGCTTTTCAGCCGCAGCTTTCTGGTCTTCATAATATTTTTTCTGGTCTTCCGCATTTTGTTTTTGGCGATCGGCGTCTTCTTGAGACATCCGATGGGAAATGCCTAGTTGCTTTTCCATATTTGCAAGTTGTAATTCCAAGGCATTATATTTTTCCCAAGCCTGGTCTAAATCGACCTTCCCCATGCTGATTTGCTTTTCCAAAATTTCCTTTTGTCGCTTCAAACTATCAATTTTCTTCTGATTAGTATCCAAAGCCTCTTGATTAATTTCGGCTTGGGTTTTCTCATGCTTTTTGAAGGAGCTAATAATTTTGCCGACGATTTCTGTGATTTCGCCACCCAAGAACATCGCAGCGCCAATCGCTGGGATTGTGCCTGATGCGTCCGGGAAATTCATCAAAGATTGACCGATTTTCTTTGTCGTAGTTCCAATCCCAGCAACGGCCTCACCTACATTTTTCCCTTTGAAATTAGTTATTATACCTTGAATCTCAGTAATAGATTCTGTCACGAGTGTATTGATTATTTCAAGTTCATCTGCTGCCCCTTTCATGCTATTTTTTACAGCTTCAGCAAAGGATTTTTCTAAATCTAAAGCTTTGGCTTTGTTATCATTATATTCGTCCTGTAATTTTTTACGATCTTCAGCATTAAGATTTGTCTCTAATTCTCTTTGGATTTCAGCTTGCCGTGCTTCTAAAGATGCTTGCTTGTCCTTTGCATGCTGAGCCTCTCTTATATTGAATAATAATTTCTCTTGCGTTTGTTTACGTTTTAATAATTCATATTCTTTGTTTTCGTGTTCCTCAGTTGTTTTATATTCTTTTTCCTCGTCTACCATTGCAGCGTGAGGCTTATTAGCTGCATTTTTATCTTTAGCCTTAGTGTTATCATCAATAGCCTTGGTGTTGTCATTAACCGCCTTAGTACTATCTTGAGTATTCTTAACAGCCTTATCCAAATCTGCCTTAAGCGCTTGGCCTGCTTCATAACGCGCTCGTACCTTGGCCTCTTCCTTTTTGTTGGCTTCATTGATTTCGATACTATCGTTTAATCTATCATTTAATAATTTATTCAATGCTTCATATTGGATTGCTAATTTCTTCTGTCTTTCAATCTCAGTAAGAGTCGTATCTTTCTGAATTTTGTCAATTTCTTTAGTGGCTTCGGCAATAAAATATAGTTGTAATTTTGCTTTGATAATTGACTCGGTATAATCTGTTTGCCTTTTTGCTAAATCACCCGTCAAATCTGTAATGTTTTTAACAAGCGATTCAGCTTTATAATAAGCGTCTTTCTGTTCAGCGGTGGCGTCAGCATCTATTTTTTTAAGTTTGATTTGCTCAACTAATCCCAATGCTTTAGTTTTATCCTTTTCAAGTAGCTGGCCTTCCAGTTCTTCTTCGGATTGGATCGTCTTTAGCAATGCATATTCGCTATTTAATTGGGCCTGCAAATGGGCACGCGTTTCAGGGTTAATTTCACGATTGATTTGATCTTGGATGTTGGCGATATTTTTTTGGACTGTTTGATATTCCTTAAGCCGGAAAACAATTTCGGCTAAATCAGCCTCTTGCGATTTGCTGATCAAATTTTCCGCTTCACGTAATCCCAGCAGCTCACCTTCCAATTTTATTATTTTATTTTCAGCAGCCTCTTTAAGACCTTGCGCTGCTTTCTCTGCGTCATTATATTCCTTCTGTTGTTCGAGTAATTCTTTGTTGCTCGTTTTGATGCCATTAATAACTATAGTGCCCTCGTTTAATGTCTGACGTTTCGCTTCAAGAGTTTCGCTTCGCTTTGTGCCCGAGGGTTCCATTGGTTCAGGCCGATATTTCGGCAAGCTTGCGGGAATATTCTTAAAGTCTTTAATCACTTGCGCGAAATAATCACTCCAAGAACCTTTTATTGAAGCCCCAATATCATACACTTCCTGCGGGATACCTGATATATTATCATTTACAACATTAACCGCATCATCAAGTGTTTTTGCAGCCTTAACTTGTGGCAATATCCTTTCTATGGCATCTGCTTTGGCATCTGTTAATAGCAGCGCTGCTTTTTTATATTGAGTATTGGCAAATTCTTCTCTTTTTTTCGTCTCAGCGTCGTATAATTTCTTATCCTTTTCATAGGTCGCCTGAGCCTCAGCCTCAGCCTTTTTAGCCAGCGCTATGTCTGCTAAGAATTTGAGATTTTTATCACTTAAATCGCCAAGCAATGCCTTAAGTTCTGTTCCCTGTCCACCCTTTTCTAATTGTATTCCAGCTTGGGTTTTTTGAATTTCCCTCTGTTCTTTTAAATCTTTTTCACGCGCAGCAATATCGCCTTGGAACCCCTTTACAGCTTTACGTTGAATATCGAGCAATTTATTGTATTCGATCTCTATTAATTGCAAAGGCGTTAATAGACCCGATAGCTTCTGTGATACTTGGGCAAGCTCTGCCTTATTAAATTCATCGACTTTATTTTTAAGATTTATTGCAAAATCTTCTAAAGCCCTGGCAATGTCTCGCTCTGCTTTGGCTCTATCTTCCCCGTGTTTGCGCAATGCTTCTGCTTGGCGCATGCCTTCGACACGTTCATTAATGCGTAATTTTTCACGCTCAAAAGCAATTTTGCGCATTTCATTGCGATAATCGTCTTCAGCTTTCTGTATCGCCTTTCTATAGGCATCCATGATTTTCTTGAGTTCATCAGCATCCTTTTTGGCTTTATCTTCGGCTGATTGGCCTCCTCCACCACCACCTCCAGCATGTTTGGTTTGCGGCCCAACAATATTCTGTTTTTGTAATGTTGCAATATTTTTATCGATTTCAGTATTGGCAGAGGTTAATTTCCCAATCTCGGCTTCTATAGCTGCCTTCATTGCCTCAGCATTTTTTACCTCTCCAATCGTCCCTTGAATTGATACGCCTTTGGCTTTATTTAATTCATTTTGCGCCTTGATAACATCATTCAGTGCCTTACCATGTAATGATTCCCCTTTAATTATAGCCATGATTCCAGTAAGCGCATTTTTGAAAACATTTATGCGTGCTTCATTTTCGGCCTTGATATTCTTAAGATTGTTTATGGCAGCCTGTTTCTCAGTATCGCTCATTAATTTAGTGGCATGATCGGCATTGGTAATGCCTTTGAGTTTTTCTTTTATCACGTTGTTGGCCGTTCGCAGGTTCTCTATCTCAGCTTCCTGCGCCGCTGTTCTATGCTCAACCAAGCTAAGAGAATATATTTCGGCGTTGTTTTGTTCAATCATCAATTCCAATGCGGCTTTCTTTTGTTCGTAACTAATCGCCTGATTATTGATTAAGCCATCAACTTGATCTCCGATTTCTTTTTGCAGGGCCGCTTCGCTGATAAGCAGGCTATTTTTATTATTTTGAAATTCAAGTATAGCTGCCTTCGCTTGAGCTTGACTTTTCTCGGCTTCTAGTATCCCAAGCTCCTTAGCCTCCGCCTCTGTCAAGAGTTCGTTATGGCTGGCACGGGATTGCAGGTCTGCTAATTTAGCATCCCTAACAGTTGTGGCAGCCGTATTAATCGCACCTTCGATCTCAAGGCCTTTTTCCTTTGCTGAATTAATCAATTCAGTAATGGTTTTTTCATCTGTCTTCCCTGCCAATGTTTTAATCAAAGCATCCTGTTGAGCTTGTCCTGAAGTCATCGCTATTTGTTGTAAGTTATTTTCAAGTTCGTATTTCTGCTTCATTGGCTCAAGAGAAGCGGTAATTTCCTCACGTAATTTCTTCTGATATTCAGGGGCTTGGGCGATTTCTGGCATAATGGCCATAGCTCTACCTAGTGCGTCCTGATAAGCCTTTTCGGCATCTACTTTATCAACTTCCCCATGCGCGTATTGCATTTGCGCATCCAGAGATTGCTTAGCGTAATCTGCAATGCCTTTGTCAATCGCCGCCATGCTGTTTTTTTGTTGCAAAATCTGCTTAGATACTTCCCCATATTCTTTCCATGCCTTAACGGTTTCTGCATCGCCCGCATTTCCTCCCTGGGCCTTTGCTAGCAATGCCGTTTGTTTGGCTTCGAGAGCCTCTGTCCCTTTTTGCATACGCTCAAAAACATTTATAGAAGCTGCGTCTTTTAATTTATCATTAACACCCGTTAAACCAGCAATTAAAGGTACGACGCCCGCAGACATTACCCCTGCAATTCCTTCCCCAACAAGCGCTATAGTTCCTATATTGCGTTCCCACCAAGTACCCTGCGCTTTAATCGTATCTTCGAGAGCTTCTGCGGCTTGGGTCTGAGCCTCTATAGAAGCCCCCATTTGATTATTTTTGGCGATTGCGTCAATCGATTGAAGCTGAATTTTAATTTTTTCAAGTTTTTCTGTCAGCGGCCCCTTGGAATCCAATATTTGCTTCATAGCCTCAGCTGCGGCAGGTCCTGCTTTTTTGGCTATTTCATCAAGATGAATCCCAAGTTTAGATAATACCCCAGCTGCCTTTTCAGGAGCTACTTTATCAGAGGTCAATAGTGCTTCATTGACTTTCGCGAGCGAAACCTCTGCCTGCGCAGCCATTTGTTTTTGAGAGTCCATGTCTCCTTTTGCAGTCTTAAATTTCGTTGCGGCTGATTGCAACCATCCGTCTATCGTTGTCAATAAATCAGCACCAACACCCGCCAAGCCTTGCATTGCCTCTTGGCCATTTTGCCCCATTGTTAAAAATATATCATTCAGCGCCGCTTTCATCCTGTCTGTGTTATTTGTTGTTGTATCGGCCATCTTGGAAAACATGGTCTCGGCCATTCCTCCCATATTTTCAAAAGAGCCAATCAAATCTTTAATAGACTGGCCGCCGTTCTTGGCCATTAAACGCATCGCATCCGCCGCCTGCATAGAGCCGACAAGAGAAGTATATTTGCCCACGTCTTGACTAAGGCTTTCAGCAAGCGCCCCAAGATCGGTTACTTTCCCAGCCTCCGAAACACCTTTTAGTCCTGCTTTTAATAAATCGGATCGCTGAGCTGTATCCATTAGGACGTTCGCGAAATCTCGCATTCGATCTTGAGCGGTCTCTGTGCTTAAACCGTTTTGCGTAAACGCGGCTGTTAAAATACCGTTCATTTTTACAGCTTCGCGGCCATTGGTTGTCAATTGAGCCAATGCTGGGGCGGCTTTGGCGATATTATGCGCCAATACCTCACCACTGGGGATAACGCCTGCGTTCATGGTCTCAGCCAATGCGTCCATAACAAATTTTTGGTCCTCAAGAGAGGCCAAATTTAATCCACTGGCATTGCCCATATTTCCCATAGCTAAGGCTACCGCATCAGTACTCGCACCTAATGCTTTGCCTAGTTTAGCGGCGTTTTCAGAAGCGGCCGCGGCTGCGTTCAAATCACTAGCATATACCGGTACAGAGCTTATTAAATTGTACATGGTACTTTGCAGTTCTGACAAAGGTGCGCCAGTCGACATTGATGCTTTTCTCAATTGTTCTAGGGCGGCTGGTAATTTAAGCTCTTGCTCTTCGGTAAGTAGCGTTTTGATTTTCTGAGTGGCGGTATGGAATTCGTCGGCGGCTTCTAAGCTGTTCTTCATAGCTATTCCGAGCCCTGCTATTGCGCCCCCAGCAAGGATAGCACCGGGGCCTAGGCCAGTCATCACATTTCCCAGCGGTCCTAAAGCACTGGTCAAACCTTGCACACTGCTTACAGTCTCTTTACCAACAATTCCGGCAACTCCACCACCAAATCCTGGTAAGGACGGTTGTTTGGCGTCTGGCATTGCCCCTATATGCGATTTTTGAGCTGCATGCTGCTTTTGAATATCAGCAATCGACTCACCAGCCTTGCGGGCGAGAGAAACCTCTTTCTTATACTGGTCTTCAAGATCGGCTAAAATCTTCTGTTTGGTTTGGTGAACCGCTTGTTCGTTTTCAGTACCAGCTTGGCGGATGATATCATTAACATCATCTTTCCATCTCGCTGTTGCCTTTACAATATCCTTTTCGCCCTGTTCATAAAGATTTTTCTTGTTTTTGATGTAATTTTCATCTATTTTCTTTAGCTCAACTGCATTGCCCTGGGCTTTTTCCTGCGCGTCTTTGTAATTTTTATCGAGTTCTGATAACGCTTGGCGGCGGATTTTACGGATTTCCGAAGCGCCTTTCTCAGAGGAATCAATTTCGGCTTGGGTCTGTATCTTGCTTTGGGACTTGACAAAATCGGTATAGTTATCAGTCAGTTTACGCGCCTCTACAATATTCCTGCGCAGGCCCTCAATTTCCATCCCCACTTCAATTGTTAATCGTTTATCATCTGCCATATTGAACAGGTCCTCCGCCTTTGTTAAAAGCGCCTTTCTGTATATCGTTATTAGAGCTTGTTCTATCCATATCTTTTAAGTCGCATTCGTTTTGGTAGGCGGATTCGTCGGTGATTGTGAGGAGGAAGAGGTACGAGCAAGCCGTAAGCGCTTCCTTTGAAGGGATTCCCGCGCTGCTCGCGACGCTGAGAAGGGATGCAATTGTACTGTTTCTTTTTGTGGCACTACGACTGGATTTTCCAGTGTAGCCATTACTTTTTTTTTTATGTTCCCTTGTAAAAAGATCAACTCACGGCTGATCTCAATAAATTGCTCTGTGTATAAGTTGTAAAATAAATAATCGCATAATAAAAATCGTATAAAAATCGGGTCCATAAAGTCTTCTGGAATCCCTGTAATTAGCTTTGGATGTTTGGCGAAATGCGCTTTCAATATTGGTTCTGCGGTTGGCAGATTAATAATCTGGGCAAATTGGCAAAGAAACCAAGGTAAACCGAACCCCGGCTCCCACCAATTCAGAGGTGCTAAATCATTCTTATCATTGTCCTCACCCGGTATTTCTGCTAAGCCGAGTAAGCTCTGGGCTGTAAATAGTTTAATGCCACGCTCAAAACGTGTATAGGATTTCATTGGCTGCAAATCAAAGGATAGAAGTATTTCGCCGATTTTATAGATAATCGGATTGTTGCTCAGAATATCCATTTCTGAATGCGGTTTCTCGGTGAGTAGTTTTATTTCCATAAAAATAAAGGGGGCAGTTATGGCCGCCCCCTCTCCTAGTCTTTCTAGTTAGCTTCGATTACGAAGTAATACCGTATGCAACGCACAGTGAAGCACGCTGAACAGGCGATTTACTGATCGACAATTCAAATACGTTTTTATTACACGCATTCACAAGTGGCATAACCTTAAACCCTTGGCGGGCAATCTCATTGCCACCGGGGGCCAATTCACCGTCAAGATACCATTGCGATTTGCGCATTCGCAACTGAACCACATGGCCTGCATTGGTAAACCACTCAAACGTAACGTCCATTTGGGGAATAGACCGCTGGCTTGCGATCTCTTTCATGATAATCTTGCGATTCTCTTCCGTGGGAACAATACCCATAGTTTTTGCGAAAACAAATGGATCCAATTCCGCAATTTTACAAGTAAGAGTCGCACTGATTTTTGAGAAGAAATTGACTGCCATAGCCGAAGGTTTACCCTTCATGAAATTGACGGTCTCTTTTGCAGCGTTGAACGTGAAATCCTCATCAGCACACCACCCGATGCGTTGGCGGCTCTCGATAAGAGTTCCGTCTAACATCGAGGTTTGTGAGTTCACATAGATATCACAATCAGAGAACTGCCACAGGTGGTCCGAGTTGGGGTTCGGCTCTTCAAAGGCCAAAAAGCCACCGTCTTGACGCTCAAACTCAAAAATGATTTGCGGGTCTTGGCGGTCCGATTCGTCGGTATCATACGCGGGCACGGTCGCGCCCACAAGCAACTGCAATTGCAGAACACCGAGGGTTTGGGCATTCGGCCCAGTGGGATTGTAGTATAAGGTTTTATCAATATTTTCATTTTCGACATAAACCAAAGGTACTGCATCAGGGCTCACCAAAGCGCTTCCATCAAAATCCGTGCTTAACAAAGATGCCTGGTCTTTTAACAGGAATGTCCAGCTCACGTTTGTTTGGCGCAAAGCACCTTGCAGCCAGAAGCGAGCTTGGTATAACCCGCTTACGTTGGAATCGGGATCAAAAGTAGCGGGGAAACGAAGCCGCAAATTTTGCGTATCCGAATTACTCGAGTTTGTGCTATCTAAGCGGATATCATCAACTGGACTTGCTGTTATCCCCCCTGCGCCTGATGCGAGTAATTCGATCACTACAGGAACGGGATCAATTACTTGTCTCATATTAGTATTCACCTTTTTTCATAAAAATAATACACTCAAATTGCAACAAAATTACGGTCAACAACCCTATTTGTTGCGTGTCTTGATTTGTGATTCGAAAATTGCGCCCGTTCAATCGTGAACTGGCTCTAGCATCGATCCAATCGGATATTAAATCGGCGGTCTTGGTTGCCTTAAGCGCTTGCTCATGCGGCGATAATCCCGCGTTACGGTTTATAGCGATTCGTATAGTGACTCGCATAGGCTTGGCTTTCAAACGGATAGTTTCGGGCAATAGCTGGATATTCACGTTAAATATAGGCTCAGAGATGATCTGATTCAATGCCATTGACACTGATCCAAAGTCCTCTTCCTCTGTATTAACATGCCCTTCCTCTTTAAGTGCCTGTTCTAAATCTCTTGTAATCCGCTCTTGAAAGCTGGCTACAGCGTGCACCATATTTGGCCGCTCCTAAAATAATCTGGACTTCCGCTATTATCAGCATCTACCTTAGCTTTAATCTCTCCAATTGCTTTAGACATTAACTGGGAATAGCGTTGCAACCATAAGTCATAAGCATCGCCCAGTTTCAATCGTAGGTCATTGGCTATATAGATCATCGTTTGGTAAAGATGTACACGGCGGAAGTCGTAACCGTCAACAACTGTATTGAATTGGCTCTGATCCCAAGGGACGTTAGCGCAGTTATTACCAAATTTCGGTATCCATGCAGCAATCATCTCTTGGATAGATTGCCAACTGGATAATATTTCTGGGTAATACCCACGTTTAAGAGTGAAATAATCACCCTGTCTTAGTTCCTGTGAGAAAGGGGAGTCAATCGTCAATGTCTGGGTAACCTCATCCCATTCTGTTACCCGCTTTTCCGCATTGGGAAGGAAGCGGCTGTTAGATTGGAATATTGAACCGATCCAAAACTGAAACGGCTCTGAAAGCTGATCGCAGACATATTTAGTTGAGTTGGTAATTGAGGTAATTTGACACTTTTTCTCAGGTCGATATTTTGATAGCTCTGGATTTTCTGCTAACAAATCCGCTTCTGATATCGGATTTTGCATCTTCCAGTAAACTACATCATACCAGCGCGTTAAAATCGTGCCGTCAACTACCCAAATTATTTTGTAGTTAATTTTTGGGCTCAGCAAAGCGGTTACTGTATTCGCATCCCAAATTGTAGTTAATAAGCCGTTATCGTTGATAACGCCACCCCCTAATAAGTCCCCTTGGAAGATTATCCCGCCGGAACTGTTATAGAGAGTAGCGCTTGCAATGGTTATGCTGATTAACTGGCCCGATTCGTTGAAACGGCGGCTGAGTTGCGCCCCTTCAACTGTTCGGGTGTTATCGTCTGGATTAAATACAATAGCCAATTGCTGATTCATAAATTAAACCGTTAAGTTATTGATTATCCCGTGAGCAGTCGCCCCATTGCGGACAACAAGAGTATAAGTGCCGGTAAAAAATCCTTGCAAGGCAGTAACACCGGGCGTCCTTTCCTCACGAAATCGCATAGTTTGGCTCCCAAACGGAATTAATTGCAATCGGCGGCGGTCTATGAACCAAATCTCATTGCGAGGTAAGTTTTGATCAATATAGATTGGCAATGGAGGCGTGTTTGAAATGTTCGGGATAAATACAGAAGTATTCACACCAGTCGCCGTGTTAGTGCCGGGATCGATATATCGTCGAGAGTTGGCGTCAAAAGCTGCTATCGCTTGGCTTTGTGCTGTTGGAACTATAATAGCAATATTGCTAAGATCGCCGGTGTCCTCGAAAATATACTGAGCAGCGGTATTAAGGTGGGTGATAGTTAAAGCACCAGAAGCGGCAACCACGTTTCCGCCCGGAACGTCGATAAATTGACGCACCCCACCCAACATACCATGAATAGAAGTTCCGGTTCGCTCAATTGCTACTCCTGTAGTTATTTGTCTATACATTTTCCAAGCAAGCTGTTCCAGTGCGCGGGCTTGGGCATTTTGCCACAGATTGGTCTGGGTATAAATACTACCCATCCTTGCTGCCTCTTCCTCTTCCTCTGTTAATTGGCAATTTGCGCGGAAAATGTGGGTGAAATTGTAAACCTGAGTCCCAAGGCGAGCGCCTTGAAAGTTTGAATAACTACTCAACTCGAGCGCAGCACGGGAGCAGGTAATATTTAAACCATTACCACTTGTGGACCCCAAAGCCACGCCGCGGATTTCAGTCACTGTTAGCGTCACTCCGTCGGGAATCGCAGTAATTTGATAAACCGGGGATAGCGTGTCAATAAAAACCTGATCGGCGACAAGGAAATTCGCCGTGGAAGATACAGTGATCGACACACCCGTTGCATTCGCCGCGTGGGCGGTAATATCAGCTGTTAAAACCGATCCTTTCTCAGTTATCTGATCGTCAAACCACTCGTGCCTGTTCTGCGTGGCTCTTTGACCGCCATTCACAACAAGTAACTCGGTTACTGGGAATTTTGTTAAAATTGATTCAAGGAGAGGCTCAACGTCGCGGACTCTACTTTCCGCCGGCGTCTCTGGCCACTGTTGAATATTGTCTGTTGCCATTTTTGCTCTTCTCAGAGCGGCAAGGGATTAAGCCGAAGGGTAAGCCATTCGGCCGCTTATTAATTCGGCTTGGTTGTCTCTTAAAATCTTCAACATTTTCAAATCGCCGAGTTTCTTAGCTCTATCCATAACCGCTTTGAATTGTGCCATATTTTCTTCAGGATTCATCACCTGCGACGCGGGCAATCCAGCTATAGAAGCGGTATTGGCGGATTTTGCTTTTAGGCTCGTAGCCCAAATGTTGAATTTGGCTAATTGTGTTTCTGGATCAAGTTCGCCGAACAATTTCTCAAAATCGGCTTTATCAACGGCCGAAAGTTTTGTTAATTCAGCGTCCAAATGACCTTTGATAACCCCAGTTAATTGCTCTATCCTCGTTTTTAAGGGATCATGGGTAATCTTTAGATCATTGTATAATTTCTCAAATTCACCGCGACTTTTCAGAGCTTCCTCAGCTTCCTTAGCAGCTTTGGCGTCTTGATCTTTGAGTTTATCACGATATTTTTTGTTATCTTTATCGTATTCCTCAAGTTTCTTTATCAACGCCTTGACTTCGGCAGGGCTATATGTCTCTTTTTCTGTTTGCGCGGCTGTTCCTTGAACCCCGGCGGGTTCCCCTTGGGAAGGTATAGTATTAGGTGTAGTATTAGTAGAATCGACTTTCGATTCAGTGGGTATTGAGTCTGCCATTTAAGGAATCCTTTGCTATAATATAACTACGATAAGATAAAAGAGTGTATAATATTTGTGCTAATGCGTAATTTTTATTCACCGTATGCAGTTTCGGCATTTTGTAGGAATCCAGTCCCTAAAGTTTTTGGCTCGGTTTTAATAAATAACGGTTCCCTCTTCTCAAACGTAGGGTTAAAAAAATCATTGCGCACTTGACCCATTTTCTGAGCGTATGTGCTATCGGCAAACTTAGCGCCACGCAATGCCTCAAGCTCTTCGATTTTCCGCTTCTGAAGCTGTATCCCGTTCTCAAGCCGTTGCTGGATTTGCTGTTCTGATTCCCCGCCAAAGCGAGCCTGCATGGTTTCCACTGGAACAAGCTGGCATTTACAATTCGCGCCGCAGCGGGTATGTCCATTACCTGGCCAATGTCCATCAGAACGCCACCCAGCGAGCGTTTTGACTTCACCACTCAGATTTATGCAATCTTCGCAAGTATTGACGAAAATAGCTACCCACATTAGGCGCTGCTCTTGGCGGGCTTTGACAAAGGTAGATCGACGCTTTTCATCCAGCGATAAATCGTCGGAAGTGGGGGCCTTAGCTGAAATAGTGCCATCGGACAGATTAAAAGAGATTGTATAACCTTGATTTCTGGGCAATACGTATTCCGGTGGCTGATTTAGGGCTATTCCAGCCGAAACCTGGGTGGTCGCTTCGGTGAATATTTGTCTTACTGTCTGGGTAGGAACGTCTGCCAATGCGTTAATTAGCGATCCAACTCTGCCTGTCCCCGTTTGGACTTGCTGGATTAAATTGCGGATAACCGCTTCGGGACTTGTGCCATTAGCTATCCCAGCTTTAATCTCAGCCTGTAAGTTAGTGGATAGCGTGCGAATCATCTCATTAAGTCTATCGTTTAAGAGCACTAACTCGGTATTGGGATTAGCCAAGTTTAAGCCCCTTTAGCTTTTCCACAAGCATTTCCGTAGCCAGCTTCATAACTTCATCCCAAGCCTCTTTGGATACGCCGAAAAAATCCTTATAATTTTTGCCCGTCTTAGCCGATATATTGATCAAATCCAAATGCACAGGCTGATATCCTTCCTCAAGTGTGATTGAGAGCGATCCTTGCTTAAGATTCACTTCATAGCTGGATTTATTGCTCAGATGCCCAGTGAAAATCAGGGATTTAAGAGGTCTACCTAATCGCATTTTTTGGGATAACCGCCGCTTTGAATTAATATCCAGAGGCTGGCCTTTATACGTCACTTGTTCGATGATCCCGTCAACTATGTGCTGGATTACTTCAAAGCCAATCTCAAACTTCTCGGAAGGTGTGAATTCTAATGCCTTCTCAATGCGATTCCAATCAATATTACCGCTAACAGACATAGACATAGGCTAATTACCACTTGAACGCCGTTTCGATAGCGGCTTTCTGTGCTTCTGTGCTTTGCTCTAAAATAATCGGGACCCAGTTTTCTTCGGTCCAATGGCGAATAACTGCAAATGCCCCTTCCACATTATCAGGATCGGCCATTAAGACTTCGATGGCTTCTTTGATCGGTATTTGTTTCGCAATATCTCGGTTATCACTTTGAAAAATCGATAAAGTGTCAGAAAAGTCCTGAGCAATTTCATTTAGAGTACCTTCCATTAAGGTGTTTCCGTTAGGTTAAATACGGTTTTGGGTGGTTGTGTTAGAGGCGGGGATTGAGCCGCAGGTATCCCCGGTGCAGGGGGTGTCTGTCCCGCTAATAGCGCTGTATTTGGCATGGAGAAACTGGCAGAAGCCGTACGTAGCTCTTTGTTTTTCTGCATGTTACGAATAATCTGATCCTGGGCCTCTTCCTCGGACTTAATGTCTGGGTTTAGCATCATCATCATTTGGGCTTTGGAATAATAGCCTTGATCCACTAGTGGACTATACGTATCCATTAATTCCAGCGGTTCGGGTTCGTAAGGAAGTGGGCCAAAGTCAATACAGAACTCGTAATCGTCTGGGATATTACGATAAATCGAACTAGGTTGAGTTGAGTTATTTAATTTGCGGATGATATTCGCCAATGCAGTCTCACCCCTGCGATAGTAGGGCCATTGACCTTTGATAATCTGAATTATACTTTCATTTTGGATTTTAAGACTCACCCCACTTTGTGGGGTAGCGGCAAATTTATCAATGCTAATGCCGTATTCGGTAAGTACGGATTCCATGTATTTCTGCAAAGCTTCCCACATACCGGTAAGGTCACGCACGTGATCAATCTGTTCGATCATGGCAGCGTCTTTAGCGAAGGGCAAAATCCAGACCGCCATAGCGTCTCGATTGAATGTTTTTGGAGCGACCTCACCCGCCGAAGCACCACTAATAATTATATTCTTGCCACTAGATTCCTTATAGGCTCTAATCCACAGTGACAGAAGGTAAGCCGTTTGAAACGTCCCGACGTATAAATCTCGGCCCGCGGTGCGGTTAATAAACTCACCTAGTAGGGGCTCATCATTGCGAAAAACGGCAAATGGTAAGTATTTCTCACCCTTATAATAGAAGCTATAAGGCTTTTTCTCGGGCTTCTCGTAATTGCCATTAACGATCTCAGCTTCAAAAGGCTCCTCCCCGTCCTCACCCATATAGATCAGGATTTCTTTGCGTGTGGGATTCATTGTAGATGGGGTGTCTGTTAGGTCGATAACATAAGACACTCCGATAAGCCGGGATGGATCATTAATAGACTGAATCGGAGTAAACATATCCGGCGTCAAAATATCCAAACGGAAACCCGAGTCGTAATTTTCATCGGGGACTGGACGTACTAAAACTACATTGCAGAGGTTCACGAGCTGATTAACCCTGGCCATTTTGTTATTGTAATCAGCGCCGACGATTTCTGCAAAGCGCTCGCTATCCTCGCTAATGGTTTCGGGTTTTGCCCCTAATTCAGGTAAGGCGGTTCCCTCGGATTCCGCTTCAATGCTAAAAGTACGATTGGCGGTGGTGGTATAGACAAGCGATATATCCTGCACTACCCTTTTGAATAGGTTAATCGTGATTGGTAAAGGCCATTTAGGGGCGGCCCGATCATCCCACTCGGACGGGTTATAAGACGCACCGACTGAGTTTTGGAAAAATTCCCTCACTGTCTCATTACTAAGCTGAGACATAATATAAGAGCGCAATAAAGACTGCCAATTATCCTGATAAATCCGCAACCGCTTATCTATGTGAGACTGGTAGCCATACCAATTCATCCTTTGCAGCATTTGACGTTGCTTTTCAGGGATTAAACTCGCGAGTAGACTGATTGAGCCGGTTGCTTGCATAACTCTATAATAATACAATTTCTAGATAAAGCCAATAATTCCATAGCCAAGAGCATCCAAAGCGTGGGGGTCATAAGATTGCTTATCAATAGCCTCTTTCCCGCCTTTTTTGTAAACTGTCTGCTCCAAATCGGCAAGGGTATGTTTGCATATCTCATTCACCTTAAGTTTGTGAATACGCAATTTCTCTGCAATGCGTAGAGCTCTGTTTAATGCCGGATCAGTTCCCTTTTGAAGTGCCTTATAAGACCATATTTGTTGTTCTGGAATCGCCTGCCACTCAGCTATCCAGCCGGATCCGTGCGGATCAATGTTTATGATAGTATTTTTCGGGGCTATGCCCCAAGTTTCCAGCCTTTGTAATACTTGCTCGTAAATCAATCTAACACTTTTCTCGCGCTCATAAATCTCATCAAAAACTTCCCAATTATCACCCGCTTGGCCAATAAATGCAATAGCGGTGGGGTGGTCAAACCCCGGATCACACCCTATTAATACTCTGTCGTATTTGGTTGTATAAGCCTTTGGATTAGCGGGCATGGGAAAACAAGTATAGTACTCGATTACGCGACCTTCATTGGCATTCCACTCTCCATATATCAGGCGGGCTATTTCAGCAGGGGAATACGTGTTCATTATCAAGGCAAGCTGCGATTTAGGGAAGTGGGGATTAGCCAAAGTGGTTGTGTGGATGATCTTTACTCGCAGGTCGAATACTTCATTGCCGATCCGCTGTTCCAAGCGCTTTTCTTGTATCCACCACGTATCATCTGGCTCTCGATATGTCTCAGTCGCTCCATCAATGAATAGCTGATAAATCCAGTGCTGCTTATGGCTGGGATTCGTCTCTAAAATCTTAGGGTAGTAAGCATCTTGGCCAAGCCTACGTAAGCGGCCGAGGCCATAGTTAAACGCTTCCTTGGGCAGCTCTGTTGCCTCAAACAGCCATAGGAAATCGGCGTTGATTGAACTGTAAGCAGCTCTCACCTCGTGATCGTAGCGCATAGATCGGGACATTAGCACTGAATTAGAGTTTGTTTTGTTGGCCAATTCCCACTGCATAGGGCTGGAAAGCCGACGGTTTTTAATGAACAAATCGCCAAGCTCTAATTCCAGCGAGATTGCCACGGCATCCCTTAGCTTTGAATACGTGTTCCCTACCACAATCCCGTGTCGTACTTCATTGAAGCACAATTTCCGAATTATGTGCGCATTAACAGCGGTTTTCCCACTGCCAAACCCCCCTGTGAGTAGCAGTACGTCGGCTTCCTTTCTGGTAATGGTTTGGATTGCGCGGATTTGCCACGGGAATAGGCCGTTTTCAATTAGGGTTGCGATTTCCTACTCCCGCCAACACTTTTATCCAGCCCGTGAGGCAAAGGCATTTTATAAATATCGATCTAAATAGGAAGCCCATTTCCGAAGGATCTCTGGATTATCATAGGCGTGACCCAATCCAAGGTTGCATCGGTCGTGCAGAATCCCTCTTACCTTGCCTGTTTTATGGCAATGATCTATAACTGGCATTTTCCCTTGCACGACTGGCTCTAATATTTCACCACAAGCCAAGCAAATATTCTCTTGTTCCTCAAGCATTTTGATATATTGCTCTATGGTCATGCCGTATTTTTCTTTAAGATAAGCTGCTCTTCCGTTGCGAGGATATTTTTTTATAGACTTAGGCGAATCATTGCGCATGGGTCCTATCTTTGCATGTAACTTTATATATTCTGGATGATTGGGGGTTGCTGCAAGTCTGCGATATTTTGTGCAATCTTTACATTGCCCAGAAACGCCAAATGCGCCAGCTTTTAGTTTGCCAAAATCAAATAAATGCTTAAGTTCATAGCAATAATTGCACATTTTTTTGGTTTTTAATTCCCAAGCTACCAACTGCTTACTCATAGGTTTTGCCTTATCCATTTTCAATTTGTTCATCCAATTTCGCAATCAGTTTAATCCGCTCGCGCTGTATTTCATCGTCTAAGTTGCCTTTATTGCCCCAAAACTGGTAATCACGGGCCTTATCAATCAGCGCTTGTTGGGAATCTCCGTTCATTTTCAACGCCTGAACTACATGCTTTAACATTGCCAATCTCTCTATATTTGGCTCCGGACTCTGCGTTTCCTTCATTATTTCCGCTTCCAGCCAGTCTCGATTTTCGAGGTACTGAGCCAATTTCTGCTCTATACTATCCCAAACCCGCTTTGGCTCGTAATTATCGGGGTTTCGTGACACTATGAACGCTGTTGATGTCTCGCTTGTTGTCTTTTCTGCCCTTTTTTTATTTCTAATCCCCATAATATTGCCGTGGGTGATTTTGGGTAATTTTGGGTAAGATTACTGCAAAAAAAAACGCTCTGTGTTATCCGTAAACCACTCTACAAAGTCTTTTCCAGTAATATGCCACTTCCCCCTACCTTTCCCCCTTTTGAACCCCTTTAACCGCCCGGAATAAAGCGCTCTGTAGATGGTATTTTCACCAATCTTAACCATCTCAAATAGCTCGTTAATCGTATAGTATTTACGTGGGATAATTTGATCGACTATCATGCCAGTAAGCCCTTAGGACATACAATACGAGTCCCTTTACCTCGCCAATGGGGGTCATCAAAGTCTAAAATCTCGTGCGTTTCGAACAGGCTTGATAGAGCTGCTTTATCGCCTTTATGGTCTGGCCATAATTCTGGGCAAGCATAATTGTCAAGTATAAAGATTGCGTCCTCGCCAAAATATAGCATAAAAAGCTGCAAGAATGCGTCCCTGTTAAACCCGTCTGTTGAATCAATCGAGATTATACTCTTTTGCCCCGGTTCTGACCGATTGCCAGCCCAGTCAATGTATTCTATAGCCTCTTCTTGGGTTGCGAAGTTATGTAAATGGACCCGTGTTTCTGGTATCTCTCGATAAAGTACCTCAATAAACGCATTATCATGGTCATACCCTATATATTCAATACCTTGATTGAAGAAAAACTTTGTCGAGCCGCCAATACCGAACTCGTAGCATATATCAATCTTGGTTTTTTCAAGAAAGCCATAAAGCCATTCATAAGACCCAGGTGTGATCCAGGGAACGCCTAATTTCAAATGTTCGCCATTGGCTTCCCAGTATTTCTCAGGTAAGGGGATCATTATTGCGTCACCACAAATCGACGGTCGATTGGATCAACCTGTTGGGCATAAACCGTGATAGCGCAATTGGTAGTTGACGTGCCGTGAATAAATCGCATGCGGGCCTTACCCTCGGGGAAATAGAAGTTGTTCACATTGCCGACGGATAAAGCGAAATTGTAATCGCCGTTTGCGGCCATGTCCTGCATATCCCCTGGGTCATTTTCAAAATTAACAAACACTTGCCCAGCCACTACCAAATTAAGCGTGGTTACTGCAATCGAGAACGCCTTAAACTTCTGGTTGATTGTGATTGGGTCTTGGGGGTTACCCTCGGAATCATAAGGGGTCCATGCCTGGTCTGGGGTAAGGCCTGAGCTTTCATGCAATACAGCACTAATCCACCCTCCGCCAGTCGTTGGGGTGTATGTCTTAATGAAATAAGGTATATTGGTGTCTGCCATTATTTTTGTTCCTCTATTGGTTTTGGTGGATTTTTTATGCCTTCCAAGCCGCCTTCCCATACAAAACACCCGACAATCTCATTTCCACCCATGTATTTACCGCCCCATCCTTTCAATATTTTTTTAGTCGGGGTCCAGTGATGCTCTTCCCAAGGATTGCCGAGCTGTGGACCTTGTGGATAGGGGACGATTGGGGCATTTACGATTACCAGATTAGCAAGTCGCAATGCGTGATAAAGAGAATGCTCTGCCCATTGTTGTTTTACGTGTTCCAAAGAGTCACCAAAAATTATGCATTCATATTGTTGAATGGTATTTGCCAGAAAATGTGCGTAATTGGCCTGATCGCCTGCCAAAATCCAGCTATATAAATTATGATAGACTGGCTGGATGTCTTTAGGGTCGGTAATGTAAGGCTCATGCACCTCAAGCCCGTAAAGCTCGACCGCATCACTAAATTTATCCTTAATCGCTTTGCCCAAATCTCCACTGCCAATACCGCAATCAAGTATTCGGTAAAGATTGCCTGCTTGCACTTTTAGACTCTTTTCAATTGCCTTAAGCATAAAAGGATAAGTAGCGGAATCACTGTGGGGCATTTTTTTCATCCTCAAAAGCTAAAATATAATTCTTTGGCCAAGAAAAGTCAATGCCTTTCACTAAAGCCTCTTCTGAAACAGGGCGGTGCTTATCCTTCCACACATCATGAGTATGGATCATATGCATGCCATATTCAAGTTGAATGCGCTTTTGTAGCGTCTCACCAATCGGGGCCTCATCAACAAGGCAATGCATGGATTTATTGATATATTCCGGGCTATCCACTATCTCTTTATTATACGTATATCGCAATTTCAGCCCAGCTTTCCAAGCTCTTAAATGCAGGTCCGGGCCACGTTCAACACGAGATGTTAAATCATAAAAATCATGACATTTAAAACGTACTGAATCGTGACCATTATCGTGTAATTTCTGGATTATTGCACCTGTTTCGTAGGTAAAGAATTCGTCTGAATCAATGTGTAAAAGCCAATCTTCTGCATTGCAACCCATTTCTGCTAATAGCAATCCATGATTACGTGCTTCAACCTCATTAAAACCGCCGAGACTGATTGATTTATCGAAGCTATAACCGAAATACTCGAATATCTCCACTACTTTTGAAGGGTCAATATCCGTAATATCCGTTTTAGCGCCAAAAGCTCTCTGGCCGTCCGTATGTAAAATGAATATTTTGTGAATCCAGTTATATGATGACATTAATTTAATGGATTCGGCCAAATACTTTTCTTCTTTGGCGTGGATATACCATGCGATTACTTTCATTTTTTTCCTCTTAAATCGAATGGGATACGGCAATCAACAATTGCCTTGCATAATAATTGCATAAAATCTTCTGCATTTATTTGCCATCCATTTTCATATAATTTTTGGTAAGTTTTATTCCAAAAAACTTGATCTAATTCAGGATTTGCGATTTTAAACATCTTAATATATTGCTTAATATGCCATTTATTTAATGATTTTTTAATTTTCTTTATCATTTTAAGCCTCCATAGCTATTTTCAGCATAGATAAGACATTTTGAGACGATAGATATTCGATAGTTTTACTTCTATCTATGCGATTTTTAGGCTTTTCAGAAATTTCTTTCATCCAACGCGATAATGCAAATGGATTAGGCTCTAGCCACGCCATAGCGCTCGTATCGATTTTCATCTGAACATCGGCGAATTCTTGTGTCAAAACCGGGACCATAATTGCATTATAGCTTTCTTCTTCTAAAAAATCTTGATGCCAATTTTCAAACTCATGGCATAAATCAACCGGGACTGCACATGAAAGTCCATTAACTGCCGCCTGAGCCAATGACAGAGCGAATCCCTCGCCACGGGCTGAACATACATAACAATCAACGCCGTCCCATAATTCGGGCATATCTTCGGGTTTAAGAAACGCTGAACAAATATCGATTTTCGGGTGCGTTCGCCAATTAAAACATTTCTTGGCTTTCTGGATTTCATTATTTAGTTTTTCAAGTTCGGAAGGCCCTATTTTAAGCCTTAAAACCACATTGGAATTAGCATCAAAAGCATGGAAATACGCTTTGAGTAATATATCCAGCCCTTTACGATCGCTGATTCGCGAAAATTCTGAGAAAAACACATAAGGCCCCGGTTTCGGCTTATATTCCCAATTCGGCTCTACCACATGGGGGGCAACGTGGATTTTAGATGCCCATGCAACGCCCATTAAGTTAATCGCAGCCTGCCTCTGCCATGTGCATGCGGTTATAATCGAATCAAACTTCTCTAATACTGGCTTCCAGTTATCGGGCCAGCGTGATGTTTCAAAAATAGTCATAAAAATGCGTTTTTTCGCAGCCACAAACTCAGGCATATTTGAGAAATCTTCAATACTTCCGTCTTGATTCCAAGGGGCTTTGTGGACAAGGAAAATATCTGGGTCTTCGCATTTCGGCTTTGAGCATAGGGATACTATTTTTTCGCCCCAAAATGGCAATTGCTCGTGTAGTTGTATATTCCGACCATAAACGTCAATCCCTGCCTTGTCCAGCAAATTGATATAATCTCGCGATGATTGGCCATGCCCGCAGTTTTCCGATATATGCCCAACCCATACGATTTTCATAACGATCTCCATAAAGGTGCTTTATAAGACTGGCCCAGCAAGTCTTTCAGCTTATCCTTGAATTGTTCGTAGGTGAACGGCTTAAAATCATGCGTCTTAGGTGCGTTTTTGTACAGTTTTTCCAAAGGCTGAACCACATTGATTTCCTTCATCACGTACTGGACGCCCATCATTTTAACAAAGCATAGTTTATCAGCGTCAATCTTAACCGATTTAGGCAGATATTTACTTGGGCCGCCAACGTCTGCCACTGCGCATCGGATGCCACTCATGAGAGCATCTACAATCGTTAAGCCGAAGCCTTCCCCTCGGTGCGGGTGATAGTATAAATCGCATTCTTGATAAAGCCCTTGCACGCCTGAATCTGGCATTTTTGAAACACCCATAGCAATAGCCAAATCATTCCAGAAATAGAGTCGTCCCTCTAATTTTAATTGTTTCCTGAGTGAGTCTAGATCCACACCCCATTCGTTTGTCAAAGACGTATGCAGGTAAGCAACCCAATTCGGATCTGATTTAACAAGGGAATCAACAATTAAATCAATGCCCTTCCGTCGGTTGTTGATTCCGATATAAAGTGCGATTTTCTTGCCAGCATCTATGCCCAAATACTTCCGCAAATCCACCTTTGAATATGGCTGCGGTTCCCAATAATGTGGTAAATCCTGATAAGTCCATTTCCCAGACATTGACTCAAATATCAATTGCGTATTGATAATTTCATTGATTTTCTGTGTCCGCAAAAAAGGCGGATAATACAAACCTTCCTGTCCGTAATACGCTACCCATGGGATCGCCAATTGAGTTGTGAGGGTATAACAGGGCTCCATGTTAAACACATCGCCAATTGATATAATCAGGTCATAATTCAGCCTTTTCGCCCGTGCAATATAATCCACTTCCGATATGCTAAAGCAAGGCATATCGAATTCTTTAAGCACTCCTGAACTGTGGTTGTGATCGGGACTTGGTAGAAATCCATATTCCAACTTATGCCCTATGTCAAAGCACCCGCGGACTATCATTAGCGCTGCCTTGCTGAGGCCAGCGTGATGTAATGGGTGTTGGCCAATTAGCAATATTTTCATGGGGTATATTCCTGCCAGCAATTTATTGTAAAATGATCGGTCGTAAACTCGTAATCGCTTTCCGTGCCGTCGGATTTATTGTAGAATTGGAAAAGGTACGCATCAGTCTCAGGGTCATCGATCAGTTTAATATAG
>Ga0105252_10000526_pt1 | contig 24283 bp, 21 predicted proteins | sample EasRivMeERMZT100_FD_89675 | JGI IMG/M metagenome (GOLD analysis project Ga0105252, IMG submission 89675) | Soil microbial communities from meander-bound floodplain in the East River, Colorado, USA - East River MetaG ERMZT100 | ecosystem: Environmental > Terrestrial > Soil > Floodplain | place... | reverse complement strand
AGCGGCCGGCTTTTCGCGCCCACGTGATGTTGCCGCTGTCCTGAACCCTTTGACGCGGCGGAGCCGCTGCGGTACTTTCCGGACGTAAGTTGTCATAAACACAGCAAAAACGCTCGCCCCCCCCGAACGTCGATCGAGGGCCCCCGCGGCCAACCACCGGACGTGACCTACTTCCGGGACGCCGGGCTCGACGGATGGACATAATCCGGGGCTAGCGTGTCGCGGTCGTACGCCGCCACCCGGCCCAACCGCTTAAGATTTGGAAGATTTAAGGAATGACCCACGTGCAGCGCGCGTTCGTCCTCGTCGTACTAGTCATCGCTTTCATGAGCGGAGCGCAAGCTCAGGATGAGTTGTTTCCGCGTCCCGCGGCCCTCGAGCCAGCAGTCGCTTTCTGGACGCGCGTGTACACCGAAGTCGACACGAGCTCCGGCTTCATTCACGACTCGCTCCGGCTCGAGATCGTCTATCAGACCGTCCGATTCCCCGACGACTCAAGCAGCCGCGATCGCCGCCGGCAAGCGGGGCGTGCTCTCGAGCTCCACCGCAACATCCTCACGAAGCTCGCCAGCGGCGAGCGCGAAGGCTTGAATGCCGAGGAGCAGCGCGTCCTCGCCTTGTTCCCGGAGGGAACGAGCAACGCCGAGTTGGGTGCCGCAGCCGATCGACTGCGCTTTCAACTCGGCCAGTCGGACCGCTTCCGCGCAGGGCTCATTCGCTCCGGAACTTGGAAACCGTATATCTACGAGGTGCTCGCTGAGCACGGGCTGCCGCCCGAGCTCGCGGCGCTACCGCACGTGGAGTCGTCGTTCGACCCGACGGCTTACTCCAAGGTGGGGGCAGCCGGCATGTGGCAGTTCACGCGCTCGACCGGCGTGCGCTACATGCGCGTCGATCACATCATCGACGAGCGCCGCGATCCGTTCTTCGCCACCAATGCGGCCGCGCGCTTGCTAGCCGACAACCACAGCGTCGTCGGCACTTGGCCGCTGGCGCTGACGGCCTACAACCACGGCCTCGCCGGCATGCGCCGCGCGGTGGACCAACAAAATACCACGGACATCGCCACGATCGTGGCGAAGTACCAAAGCCGCTCGTTCGGTTTCGCCTCGCGCAATTTCTACACGGCGTTTCTCGCGGCTCTCGAGATCGACGCACATCCCGAACGCTATTTCCCCAACCTGAAGATCGAGCCCCCCTCCGCCACAGACGTCATCGTCGTGCCCGCATTCATGAAGTCCGAGACACTCGCCGACGCGCTCAATATTCGCCACGGCGCGCTACGCGATCTCAACCCAGCGCTCATGGAGACCGTTTGGGCTGGCGACAAGTACGTGCCCGAAGGCTTCGAGCTGCGCGTTCCACGCGAAACGGCGGCCGTTGCCGAAGACCTCCTCGCGGCCGTCGATGCCAAAGAGCTCTATGCGGCTCAGCAACCCGACCGCGAGCATCGTGTGCGCCGTGGCGACACGTTGTCGCAGATCGCTGCCGAGTATCGCGTGAGCCTCGCGGCGTTGATGCGTACGAACAACATGAGCGGACGCGACGTGATCCGCGTCGGACAACTCATCCGCTTACCCGGCGAGGCCGGCGCCACGCCGACCCCGATCGAGGTGCTCGCACGTGTCGAGCAGACCCCGCCGCCGAGCGCGGCGCCGAGCGCGGTGCCGACCGCGTCGCCCACCGCGGCGCCGGCGGAGACCGCTCCGGACAGTGGTGTGTACGTGGTGCGCAGCGGCGACAGCGTCGAGCGCATCGCCACGCGGCTTGGCATAGACCAACAGGAGTTGCTGGCCGCAAACGCAATAGAGAACAAGAACCTGATTTACGCCGGCCAGACGTTGACTATCCCCGGCGCCGGCGGAGCCGGGCCCTCGGCGATCGTCGCCGCAAACGCGGCCGAGAACGCAGCGCTGCAGGGCGAGCTCTCGATCGCGACCGAAGAGCTCGCCGCGGCCTTGGCACCGGCGCTGCTGGCGAACGGCCAACCGGCCGACGAGGACCTCGGCGACGAGCCGGCGGAAGTCAATGCATTGGCTGTCGAGCAGGCTGACCTGGCTGCCGACCCGAGTGACTACAGCGTATCGGCGGGCAATCAGATCACGGTGCAAGCGCTCGAGACCCTTGGTCACTATGCCGACTGGCTCGGGATTCCGACGCAACGGTTGCGCGAGCTCAACGAGCTGTCGTTTCGCGATGCTGTCGTCGTTGGTCAAAAGCTGACCCTGGACTTCGCCGACATGGACGCACAGACGTTCGAGCGGCGGCGCACCGCCTACCACCAGCAGCTGCAGACCGCCTTCTTCGCCAAATACCAAATCGCCGACATCGAGAGTCACGTCATCAAATCCGGCGAATCGCTATGGCTGCTGGCGGAGCGCACCTACAAGGTGCCGGTGTGGCTGCTGCGTCAGTACAACCCGGACTTGAACTTCGATCGCATCCGGCCGGGCACCGTGGTGACGTTCCCGCGCTTGCAGACCATCGCGCCAAGCGCAGCCGAATCGCCGACCGTCGCCGATAGCGAGCCCAGGGTGCTGTGAGCACAACGCCGAACGACGTCGACGTCGACCGCGCCCTCGCCGGCCGGATTGTCGGCGTTCCGGAAGCGCGACAACTCGACGTGCTGGCGAGTCTGCTCGAGCGCCGCGGCGCCACGGTGCTGCGCTGCCCGCTCGTCGGCATCGAGGACTCGCCGGACACCGACGCCGTCGTGGCCTGGATCGAGCGGCGCCTAACGACCCCCGCCGATCTCCTGGTTTTCTATACGGGCGAAGGGATCGAGCGGCTGCTGGGTTTCGCCCGTCGTGCCGGACTCGGACCGGCATTCGTCGCCGCTTTGGCCAAGACACCCAAGCTCACGCGTGGCCCGAAGCCGAAACGCGCCTTGCGGCGCCTCGATCTCACGGCGGAATTCGAAGCTGCGGACCCCACCACGGTCGGCCTCGTGGCAGCCGCAACCGTCATCCCGCTGCCGACAAGCCGCGTCGCGATTCAGCTCTACAGTGCAACGCAAGATCCGCAGCTGATCGAACATTTCCGCCAGCGCGGAGTCGAGCCCGATTGCATCGCGCCGTACGTCTATGCGTCGGCAGCGGACGACGAGCAGGTGGTAAAGCTCATTGTGGAGCTCGACGCCGGGCGCGTCGACGCGATCGCCTTTACGAGCAAAGCGCAGGTGCAGCGCCTGCTGACGCTCGCACGCGAACGGGGTTTGGAGCCCGCTTTGCGATCGGGACTTGCCAGAACGCAAGTGGCCGCCGTGGGTCCAATCGTCAGCGCGGAGCTGACGAAAGCCGGTGTGCGTGTGGACGCAATGCCCGAAGAAAGCTATTCGATGAAACCACTCGTGACGAGTGTCTGCGAGCTGCTCGGCGCCGCGCCCTAACGCCCGCCGCGACGCAATTGCATCGCCGTGGGTCGCCCGTCGCCGGTCGGCTGATACCACACCGAGAAGTCGCCGAGCGCCGTGCGGTAATCGCGCAGCGGATCGGCGCTCTGCAGCTCGAAGGCATCGAAGCCGGTGCGCAGCATGAAGAACAGTTGCTCGAGTAGCACCTCACCCACGGCGCGCAGCTCGCCGTTGAACTGGTAGCGCTCACGCAGCAGCCGTGCGTAGGAATATGCTCGGCCGTCGCGAAACTTCGGAAACTCGAGCGCCACGAGAGCGAAGTGCGGTAGATCGGCCGCGATGGGCTCGGGCGATTGATCGCTGCGCAAGCGGAGACCGAGCGGCGTGCCGCGCGTGAGCAACGCGGCGCGCTGCGCCTGCCACTGCTCGACACTGACGATCACGGGACCCGCCGCGGGAATCTCCGTGGCTGCGCTGGCGTCGACGAACGCATCCGTGGCGAGCTTACCGTCCTTGATGAGAGCCATTAGGCCGCCTGAGTCTCGCTGCCGTAGACCGCACCTTTGAAAGGCTCGATGCCGACGCGCCGATAGGTGTCGAGGAACCGCTCGTTATGCTGGCGGATGACGAGATAGGTATCGACGATCTTGCGGATGGCCGCCGGCACGTCGGCTTGCGGCAACCCAGGGCCTAAGCGATCGCCGAGCGAGGCGTGCTGATCCGAGGAGCCTCCAAGCGTGAGCTGGAAGAACTCCTCGCCGCGCTTGTCGACGCCGAGAATCCCAATGTGCCCCACATGGTGGTGCCCGCAGGCGTTCATGCAGCCGGAGATATTGATCGTGAACTGACCGATCTTCTGCAGCTCGTCGAGGTCCGTGAATGCCTGGCTGATGTCCTGGGCAATCGGTATCGATCGGGCGTTGGCGAGCGAGCAGAAATCGAGCCCGGGGCAGCAAATGATGTCCGAGAGCAGCCCAAGGTTCGGCGTGGCAAGCTCGAGCGCCGTTAGCTCGCGCCACAGCGCGTGGAGATCGGCCTGCTTCACGTCCACGAGCACAAGATTCTGGCGGTGGCTGACGCGAATCTCGCCGAAGCTGTAGCGATCGGCGAGATCGGCCACGGCATCCATCTTGTCAGCCGTGATGTCGCCCGGTGCCTTGCCGGGCGCCTTCAGCGATACGTTGACGATGGCGTAGCCCGGCACCTTGTGCTCGACGACGTTGCCGCGTGCCCAACGGTCGAAAGCGCGATCGGCGGCGCGCTGGCGTTGCAGCAGGTCGGTGGCGTCGCCAAGCCGCTCGTACTGGGGCGGAGCGAAATACGCGTTGATGCGGCGGATTTCTTCCTCCGGCACCTTCAGGGCGCCGTCCTTGGTCGCCTCCCACTCCTTGTCGACGAGCTCCCGATACTTGTCGATGCCCATCTGGTTGACGATGATCTTGATGCGCGCCTTGTGAATGTTGTCGCGCCGTCCCAGCATGTTGTAGACGCGCAGAATGGCTTCCACGTAGGACAACAAATGCTCGGGCGCGAGCCATTTGCGGATGGTTTGGCCGATGTACGGCGTACGGCCAAGCCCGCCGCCGACCAGCACCTCGAAGCCGATCTCACCTTGTTGATTCTTGTGCATGCGCAAGCCGATGTCGTGCACGGCCACGGCTGCCCGATCGTTCGGCGAGCCTGTCACTGCGATCTTGAACTTGCGGGGCAGATACGAGAACTCGGGATGCAGGAACGAGTACTGGCGCAACACCTCGCAATACACGCGCGGATCGGCCAGCTCGTCTTTCGCTCGGCCGGCGTATTGATCCGCTGTGATGTTGCGGACGCAGTTGCCGGAGGACTGAATGGCCGTGACCTCGACGTCCGCGAGGTGCTGGAGAATATCGGGCGTTTCTTCGAGCTTGATCCAGTTGTACTGGATGTTCTGGCGGGTCGTGAAGTGGCCGAAGTTGCGATCGTAAGTGCGCGCGATATGTGCAAATTTGCGCATCTGTTTCGACGACAACGTGCCGTAGGGCACGTTCACGCGCAGCATATAGGCGTGCAGCTGCAGGTATAGGCCGTTCATGAGCCGCAGCGGTCGGAACTGATCCTCCGTGAGCTCGCCCGCGAGCCGGCGCTTCACCTGGCGGCGGAACTGCGCCACGCGCTCGTTGACGAAGCGGGCGTCGAATTCATCGTAACGATACATCGTTCGTTCCTGTCTCGTCGGTGCGGGTCGCTTCAGACCTCGGTCAGGTCGGTGCGCACCGTGGGCCCGAAAGCACGGATCGCCTCGCGCATGGCCGTGGGCCGAGGCTGACCATTCTGGATCTCGACCTCGATCAGCGTCGGATCGACTACGCGGCACTCCGCCTCGTGGCGTTTGGCAACCGCGAGCAGGCGCTCCGCCTCGGTATCACCATCGATCAACTGCCCGGAATCGATCGATGGATCCCATTTCTCACCTGGGTCCAAGAACACCACCACGCCGTCGGCCAGACGGTTGGCGATAATCATCTGTGGCATCACTATTCGGCGCGGCTTCGGCAGCCAGATCGACTGTTGAGGAGCAGCATTCTACACGCAGCATCCGACCCCGCAGTTAGAAGAAAGCCGACGATGGATATGCCCGGCGTGAACCGCACCGGCTCGGCGGCACCGGTCGTTATTCCCCTACGAAACTGTCCACAAAAACTGTGGATAACACTGTGGAAAACGGCTTGACAGCTGGCGCTGCCCGAGCGGCTGGCTTGGCCGAGGTTAAATTGGCTAAAAAAACGTCATATTTCTATAGATCCTATATTTTTCATATAGATAGAGAGTATTTCATTAATGTTGCACGAGAATAGTATGACAACAATAGGTTGCGGCTGACGCGCCGTCCGCGCCCCCCGAGCGCTGTGGACAGCTCCAACCGGGGTCGGCGCAACCGACCGGTTACGACCGCCGGGCCATGCCTTATAGTGGAGCGCCTTCATCGACCCAAACCATGCGGGACAACAACTATGCACCGCGGAACAGCGCTGTCAGCCGCTCTATGCCTCTCCGTCGCCACCTTGCTCGACTCCGCGACCACCGCGGCCGCCTCGGTGAAGAAGACCGCTGACATCGAGTACGCCAGCGTCGCAGGGCAGGCTCTGCGCCTCGATCTCTATGAGCCCGAGGGTGTCAGCGGCGCGCCGCTGCTCGTGTGGGTGCACGGTGGGGGGTGGGAAGCGGGCTCAAAATCCGCGATGCCCGCGACGGCGCTCGTCGAGCGTGGCTACGCCATCGCGAGCCTGGATTTCCGTCCGGCCTCCGCGGCACCGTTCCCCGGCCAGGTGCACGACATCAAGGCGGCGATCCGCTTCCTGCGCGCGACAGCCCGAGAGCACGGCTATGATGCGCGGCACATTGCGATACTCGGGGCGTCCTCGGGCGCCCATCTCGCCGCAGTCGTCGCCACGACCAACGGTCAGCCGGAGCTCGAAGGCTCGCTCGGCGAGCATGGCAACGAGTCCTCCGCCGTGCAGGCCCTCGTCTCGTACTTCGGCGCATCGAACTTGACCACAATCCTCACCCAGTCCACGCCTTTTGGCGTCGGCGTCCGCACACCGGCGCTCAAGCGATTGCTCGGCGGGCTACCCGACGAGAACCCGTCGCTCGCCCACCTGGCCAGCCCGGTGTTCCACGTCGATGCCACCGATCCGCCACTGTTGCTGCTGCACGGCGACCAAGACCCGCAGATGCCGATCAATCAATCGCACGAGCTGCAGGGCGCCTACGAACGGCAGGGTCTTACGGCGGGGTTCATCGTGGTCCATGGCGCCGCGCACGGCGGCGACGCGTTCTTCACACCGGAGAACGTGGAACGCGTGGCGGCGTTCCTCGACGAGCACTTGCGTCGCTGAGCGCTCAGCGCAGCGGCAACTCGTCCGTTTGCCACGACGATCCGACGAAGCGCCGCGCATTCGTGGCAATGGGCACGTCGTTGATGCTGGCTTCGCGGCGGCGCATGAGGCCGTTGTCGGCGAACTCCCAGAGCTCGTTACCATAGGAGCGGTGCCATTGCCCCCCGGCGTCGTGCCATTCGTACTGAAAGCGGACGCCGATCCGCCGGTCCGTGAAGGCCCACAGGCCCTTGCGTAGGCGGTAATCGAGCTCGCGCGCCCACTTGCGCTCGAGAAACTCTTTGATCGCCGCGCGGCCAACGATGAACTCGTCGCGATTTCGCCATACCGAGTCCTCGGTATAGGCGCCGGCCACTCGGTGAGGATCGCGCGTGTTCCATGCGTCTTCGGCGGCTTTGACTTTGACCTTCGCCGTCTCTTCGTTGAACGGCGGTAGCGGTGGGCGAGATTGCACGGCAGCTAACGGCGATCAGGCGGATCTTCGGGCGGCCCCCCACCCCACTTCTCGCGATGAGCCTCCTCGGCCGCCCGCTGCACGTCAGCGTGGCGACGGCTGAGAAGCAGACTGCCGGGCGGGCACACGCGAGCGCGAATCAGGCCAAGATCGGCCGCGGCGTCGAACAAACTGGGATACCACTGCCTCCAGCTCGGCAGGAGTGCGTCCACTTGTTCGCGCAAGCCCATGGGCCGAATTTATCTGACTGCACCGCGACCCGCAACGAACCGAGTTCTCGTTAGCGCAAGAATCCGGCGGGGTCCCGGGCGCCGCCACGGACACCGGGCTTGCGGACATAAACACCGAAGTGTAGGTGCGGCGGGGTCGTGATGGCGTTACCGGTATTGCCAACCGCACCGAGCGGCTGCCCGGCCAGCACGAACTCACCGCTATTGACCCATTGCTGGTCGAGATGCGCATAGTAGAGGCGTACGGTGCCAAACAGAGGCTGTAGCCAAACCACGTTGCCACCCACGCGCGTCGTCTCCACACGGACTACCCAAGCGTCGGTTGCCGCAACCACCGGCGTGCCGCGCGCGGCAAAGATATCCACGCCGCGGTGCGCGCGCCGGCCGCCGTCACGTTCCGCACCAAAGCCGCTCCAGATCGCGCGGGCATCGTGATGCTGCACCGGGAAGTCGAGCAACGGCGCGGCGCCGATTTGCACCGCATACCCTCCCGCGGCCGCGAGCTCCGGTTGCACCCTGAGCACGTAATCGCCGTCATCCACGACGTCGATCGAGAACGGTTCCCGCTGACCGCGCGGCGGCGTCCCAGCGACGCGTTGGTAACGACCCTCGGCCCGACGAAACAGATCCACAAACAGCTCGCGAGCCGCGGCCGGGTTGTACTGCACGGCGACCTGCACGCGCCGCCCGGCGACGCCCTTGAATAGGTAGCCGGCAGCCAAGGTGCTTGCACCGAACTCCCCTTGGCCAGTGAACGGCAGCTCCACCGACTGCGGCTCGAGCAACGCTCGATCGGCCGCCGCCAACCAGCTGCGGGCCGGAGCGTTCGTCGGCAGGCGCGTCAGCGCCAGGGAATAGCCGTAGGCTTGGTGAGCATAGCTGGGTAGGTAGGGCAAGTGCTCGTTGGACGCGGCCGTCGACAGTCCGGACTCGATCGGCAGTAACGCGAGCAACACGCCGCCCGGCACCAGGACGACGTTGCGCAGCGAGCAAAGCCGCGCCGCGGTACCACCCGCACGTCGTAACCACTGGCCGACAGTCGCGTTCACGCTGCGATCGTACGCGTGCGGCCGCGACACTGTCGAGGTCCGCAAACCTGGAGAAAAATTGAGCGCAGGAGCTTGACGCTTCCCCGCTAGCTGCTACGTTAGCCAGTCGACAACGTTGGAATTGCCCGCATGCTGTTCGGCGAAATCGTGATCGTGGCGCTGCAGTCGATTCGGGCGAACCTGTTTCGCGCGATGCTAACGATGCTCGGCATCATCATCGGCGTGGGGGCGGTCATCACGATGCTCGCTGCCGGCGCGGGCGCGCAGAAGCGCATCGATGATCAGATCGCCGCACTCGGCGCCAATATCCTCACGATCAATGCCTCCACCTTCTTTGCAGGCGGCGTGTCGCGTGATCGAATGACACTCGTCGTGGACGACGTCGACGCGTTGATCGCCGACAGTCGCTACCTCGATGCCGTCGTGCCGGAAACGCAGAACCGTGGGCAGCTGAAGCTCGACAATCTCAATACCAACGCACGACTCATCGGCACGACCTCCGCCTATGCCGAGATGTTCGGCTACAAGCTCACTCACGGCCGCTTCTTCACGGACACGGAGGACGAGCAGCGCAAACGCTTGGTGGTCGTCGGCGCAGATATACCGGGGCGGCTCGAGGTCGAGTCCGCTAAGTTGCTCGGACGAACGTTGGCGGTCAACGGCCAACCCTTCGAGGTCATCGGCATCTTCGACGGCATCGGCGGCGGGTTCGGCAACCAAAGTCCGGATTTCTCCGTGTTCATGCCGTTACGCACGGCGGAGCAGCGTGTGTTTGGCCGCGAAGAGATCGACAACATCAGCGTGCGCGTTGCATCGAACGCGTCGATGGAGCGCGCGATGGTCGACATCGAGCGCGTGTTGCGCCGACAGCACAAGCTGCTGCCGGGCGCCGCGAACGACTTTGCGATCGTCGACCGGCGCGAGTTTCTCGATACGCAACAGGAGGCTCAGCAGACCTTCACAATGCTGCTCGCGAGCATCGCCGGAGTGAGTCTCATCGTCGGCGGCATCGGCATCATGAACATCATGCTGGTCAGCGTTACGGAACGCACACGCGAGATCGGCATCCGCATGGCACTCGGCGCGACCCGGTTCAGCATCATGCTGCAGTTCCTGGTCGAGTCCGTGACGCTCTGTTTGCTCGGCGGCGTGCTCGGCATCCTGCTCGGAATGGGGTCTGCGCAAGCCTTGTCGCGGTTCGCCGGCTGGGAGGTGTTTGTTTCGCCCGAATCGGTGGGCCTTGCGTCCTTCTTCAGCGTCGCCGTGGGTCTCTTCTTCGGCATCTTGCCGGCACGACGCGCGGCGCGTCTCGATCCGATCGAAGCACTGCGCTACGAATAGCCGACGGCGCGACGACCGACGGCGCGACGCGGCGTGCACCGGCGATGGCGTCGGGTAGAATGCCGCCGGGTTAGAGGGTCGCCCCAGGGCGACCCCGCTGATCAGCCAGACCACAACCGACCGGGACCGGCCTTGCGCTTTAGAACGCCAATCCACCTGTCTGCAGCATTGCTGTCGCTCGTCTGCTCCGGCTGCGCACTCCACATTCATCGGAACCAAGCGCCACCGCCGGGATTTCAGTACGCCGCGCCAGAGAGCGTGGCCCCGGAATTCGAGCTCACCGAGGCGTACCCCGTAACGCTCTCGGCCACACCGATCGAGATCACGAGGAATCATGATGTCGTGAGGCTCTCCTACCCCTCGAGCGGCCACAACGGCCACCCCGACAATCTCGTCGAGGGTCAGTTCTACCGCTCGCGCGAGCCGGGCCCGAAGAAGCTCGTCGTCGTCATGCCGATCTGGGGCACGAGCGACTATCCGCCCGAAAAGATCTCGAGCGGTTACGCGGCGCGCGCCGGCAAAGATGCTCACGTCATCTGGATCTATGGCACCGCACCGCTGTTTCCATGGGGGGAGCTTAGCTCGGTGCCGACGGAAGAAGGTTTCATCGCTTTGGCGAAGGACAGCGCCGAACGCTATCGATCGGCCGTCGTCGACATGCGACGTTTGCTCGATTGGGCCGCGACCAGAGAAGAAATTGACCCCTCACGAATCGCCTTTGTCGGGTTCAGCATGAGCGCCCTCGTCACCACGACGCTGCTCGGCAACGATCCGCGGGTCGCGGCAGCCGTGATCATGATGGGCGCGGCCAACTTCGCCGATATTTTCGCCACCTGTGGCAATAGGGCCGGCGAGGTCCGCGATCATGTGCTCCGCACCTTCGGCTGGTCGGTGGACCGATACCGGACTTTCTTCCAGGGTCTGTTTGGTCCTGCGGACCCCGTTCGTTTCCCGGGGCACTACGACCCGGACAAAATCCTCATGATCGACGCCATGTTCGACGACTGCATGCCCGAATCCTCTCGTGCCGCACTCTGGGAGGTCACCGGTCATCCGGAGCGAATCACGTTGCTCTACCGTCACCGCACCGCCTTCTACTCGCTGACACCGCTCGGGTTGAATTTCTCGCGACGCCGCATCTATCGCTTCCTCGACGACGCCCTCGAACCCGGGTACCAGCGTTCGTTACCGAACCGTCGTTGACATAACTCGGGGGTTGCCGCGAAGGGGTCGCGAACCCTAGAGCCCGGCGCTTGCCGCCAGCCGGCAACTGAGCGATAGTCGGGACGCTGAACAGGGTAAACCCGGCGAAAGCCGGGGACACAAAGCTTCCGGTCTAAGGGACCCAAGGTCCTACGACAGCGGGGTTGCCGGCAACGCACGCGCATTCGCATTGCGGCTCTCCCTATCGTTTTCTCGGCCCGGTGGCGCAGAAGTAGGGAGTCCGACCGCTCATGAACACTGCCGTCGCGCGCAAGCGCAGCCCAAGCCCCAGCGCCGCCCCATCCGGCCCCGCCGAGAACGTTCCAGTCACCACGGCAAGCGAGATCCACCAAGTCCTCATGGACCGGAAGCGCTACCCGAGCCCGGTTCGGCCAATCGGCTCCGGCAGCTCGACCACGCGTTGCAATACGGCCAACGGCGGCACGCAACTCGACCTCTCGGGCATGAACAAAGTGCTGAAGATCGAGGAAGGCACGGTGACCGTGCAGCCCGGCATCTCTCTGCCGGATCTTGCCGAGATATTGGGCGAGGAAGGCCTCGAGCTCATCGGCGGCTTCGACCTCGCGAGCCGCACGGTGGGCGGCGCCGTTTGCGCGGCGGGTCTCGAAGCGTCCATGGCCGGCGACGTCGGACAGTTCGCCTCCCACGTCGTCCAGCTCAAAGTGCTGAGCCCTAACGGCAAGAAGCTCGTCGTGACACCTAAGACAAAGAGCCTGTTGGCATTGATGCGCCTCAGCTACGGTCTGCTCGGCGTGGTCCACGAGGTCACGTTGCGCGTACGCCCGGTGCAAGGCTTCAGCGTGCAAACGGCCAAGGCATCTTTTGAGGACTTCGGCAAGCTCGGCTCACGCCTACTCGCTGTCACGGCGGGCGTGAAGCTGTATCTCCTGCCGTTTCGTGATCGGATCTACCTCGAGTTGCGGCGCCCGGCCACCGAGGCCGACCCGGGGCGGAAATTCGCTTGGCGCCTCAAAGATTGGGCCGTGAACAAGGCGCTACCCGACGCGGTGCGCTCCATTGGCATGGCCGTGCCGATTCGGCAGCTGCGCTACCCTCTCATCGACAGCTTGAGCGAAGTGGCTCAGTCACTCGTCAACAACGCGCTCGTCCGCAGTGGCAGTAATTCGGTCGAGCAAACCGGTCGCTATCAGCTGCTCGGCGGCAAACAACCCTTCAGCTACACCACTTGGGCGTTTCCGGCGGCACAGTTCGCCAATACCGTGCTGGACTACAAACTGCTGTGCAAAGAGCACTACGCGCGTACGGGCTTTCGCTGCGACATGCCGACCGTTTGCTTTCGCTTGAACCGCGACCGCAGCGCACTGCTGTCGCCGTCCTTCGACAGCCCAATGTTCACCATCAGTCCGTTGTCGACACAGGCGGCGGGCTGGGACGACTTCGTGCTCGACTTCGCCGACTTCGCGTCGCGCCACCAGGGCGTCCCGTTCTTCAACCAAACTCGCAACATCACGCCCGAGGTCGTCGCGCAGCGCTACGGGACTCGGCTCGCCTTCTTCGACAAAGTGCGGCGCGAGCTCGATCCCGGCGATCGCCTGCTCAATCAGTTCTTCCAGAGCTACCTGCCGCAAGCCTGACGCGCGGAACCCGCTGTGCCACGCGCGAATGGGGCGTAGTGGTGCAGTTCCGTGCCGAGCGTGAAATGGACTTGCCGGGACCGCCGTAAATCCATCCATGGAGGCTGCGGCGGCGACGTCCTGTCGCCGACGCTCCCGGCAAGCCCATTTCACACTCAGCACGGAACATCAGCGTTGGGGTTCGCGCGTTACGCGCAGCGGACGCACGACGGACCGCCGCTGCACCGCGCGGCCGACTGGCACCACTTGCAGAGCCCGGAGCTAGTCCGCTAGCAGTTGCTCGGCTGTCGCGCGGATGGTCGCCGCGTTGATCGCAGCCAGGTACTGCGCTTGATGCTCGCGCCACTTCAGCGATTTCTTGACGATACTCTCGAGATTCGGCCGCTTGCCGTCGGGCCCCTCGCCCTTACCGATGCCGCCACCAAACTCGATGACGGCGTCCACGCCGGCGTCGATAGCAGTGTTCATGCAACCGACCCAACGCACGGGGTTGAAGAGCTGGAAGAACAGCCGTGAGCGAATGGCTTCACTCGAAGCCTCGTGCAGCTTGCCGGTGTAGTTCGACACCGTGTCCAACGCTAGGGATCCGAACTCCGTCCGCTCGAGGACCTTACGAAACTCCTGCGCGGCACCGACCATCAGATAGGTGTGGAACGCACCCTCCGTGTTGAGCCGCACGCCGCGTTTGTTCGGGTGCAGCGTTGCCATCTCGGCCGCGAGCGCATCCAGATCCGCGCTCTCTCCCGCCACGACGGTTTGATCGGGCAGGTTGCAGCCACCGATGCCGCAGAAGTGCTTGTCGGCCAATGCCACCGCGGCCGGCAACTCGAGCGTCGTAGCCAACATGCCACCTCGGCCGAACTCGCTCATCAATTCGCCGCGCCGTTGCACGAGCTTGAGCGCAGCCTCGAACGTCAGCGCACCGGCGTTCACGAGCGCCGTGTACTCACCCAAGCTGTGCCCGGCGGTCAACGCCGGTCGAACCCGCTCGCCGGTCACGCTGCGAAAGGCTTCGAGGCACGCCACTTCGTGAGTGAGCAGCGCCGGTTGCGTGAACCGAGTGAAGTTGAGCCGGTCCTGCGGATCACGGAACGACAGCTCCGTTAGGTCGTAGCCGAGAACGTCGTTGGCCCGCGCATACAGATCGCGCACCACGGGAAACTCACCGACGAGATCCGATCCCATGCCGCGATATTGCGAGCCCTGACCGGGAAATATGTAGAAAATCTTGTTGGCGGTCACTTGATCCATCGCCCTCTGCCGTACTGCGAAGACGGGGTACGATGCCCGAACGCTGCCACAAAGCCAAGACGAACCCGGAATCGCCTTATACCGACGCGCTAGAACTGCTTCAAGACACCGAGATTGCCGTGCGCCGGCCGCGCTCGGGGTCGACGCCCGTGAGTACGAGGAGCCCTAGCACGAAAAAAATGCCGGTGATCAGCATTGCGCTGCGATGATCGTTGCCGGTGAACCAGGTCACCGCGCCGTAGGTGAGCGGCCCCAGAATTGAGGCGAGCTTCACGGCAAGCCCCCACAGCCCGAAAAACTCTGCGTGCCGATCGGCAGGGGTCAGGTAACCGACCAGGGCTCGGCCGGCAGACTGGCTCGCGCCCAAGCACAGGCCGGCGATGTTGGCGGCGACCCAGAAACCAGAGCGCTCCGTGGTGGCATAGGCGATCAGCACCATCAAACACCAACCGAGCAGCGTCAACGCCAACGTCCTGCGGTGACCCAACCGGTCTTGCAACTGACCGAAAGCGAACGCGCCCAAGCTCGCAGTAACGTTCACGAGCAGAACGAGCACGATCGTGTCTTGCGTCGTGAAATTCATGGCCTCCTGTGCGTAGATGGCGGCCAATGCGATCACGGTTTGCACGCCCGATTGGTACAACACGATGCAGATCAAAAATCGCAACAGGTCTTTGAACTGCGCGGCGTGACGCAACGTCTGGCCCACACGCACCAACGCTTGCAAGGGAACGCCTTGTCGAGCTTGTTGGGGGCGCGCGCGTTCTTTGAGCAGGAGGAACGTCATCGAGCTGGCCAAGGCGAACACGCCCGCGGTGATCAGCATCGTGACTGGAACGAACTGAGCTTCGGTTTGGCCATGACTTCTGGCCCATACCACATAAGCCAAACACAGCGCGAGCGTGATCAGCCCACCGATGTATCCCAACGACCAGCCCCAGGCCGACACCTTGCCCATTGCCTCGCCACGCGCCAGCTCCGGCAAGAACGCTGCTACGATATTTTCTCCGGTGCCGAAGAAAACGTTCGAGAATACGATCAGCGCGAATGCGAGCGCGAGATCCCCCGGCCCAACCAAGGACAATAACGCAGTACCGAGCACACAGCCCGAAGTGGTGATCGCGAGCAGCTTCTTTTTCGCCGCATGAACGTCGGCGTAAGCGCCGAGAATCGGAGCGCTAACGATGATGAGCGCGTAGCTCACCGACAGAGCCAGGGTCCACGCTAAGGTGGCCCAGCTCTGTCCGGCACAGACGACTCCCACGAAGTAGGCGTTGAAGACGGCCGTGATGACGACGGTCGTATAACCGGAGTTCGCAAAGTCGTACATCGCCCAAGCCCAGACCTCGCGCGGGCGGACACCCGGTTGCAGAGCGCTGTGTATGCTCATGGAGCGGCGGCCGCGGTTAGTTGCCGTAGCTCGGGTCGCAGTCGTAGGGGTACACGTACTCGCCGGGCCGACGCGTCCACGCCATGTAACGTGCGGCCAACCCGGAGAACACCTTCGGGTCGTCGTACATCTGCGTGAGCCACAGCGAGCTGCCGTCAGGACTCAGTCGGAAACGCTCCACCATGTGCAAATCCTCGCTGTGGTTGAAGCCGTTGTTCATGAAGGTCCCCGAGCTGATGTGCGTCGTGTCGACGACGAGCGTGTCGCCTTCCCAACGGCCGGTCGAGTGGCCCGAGCGCGAATGCGGCGCCGCGGCCTGCGGGTGTTCGCGACCGTCGAGGAAGACCACTCGATAGAGATCGTAGTACTCCATCTTGAAGACGACGAGCTCGGCGCTTTGGTAGACCTCCATCGGAAAGGGCGCCTGCATGAAGAACGCCACACTCGGGGCGTTGCAGGTGCTCTCGCGCTTGAGCTCGTCGGCGAAGTCGTAGTTGCGGACCTCTTCGATCGCGGCCGGCGTCAAGGTCAGTCCGTCGAAATCGCCGGCGGCAAGCTCACCCGCGCCCGTGTCGTTGATGAGCACGGCCGACTCGGGCAGCTCATCGATCAAGGCCTGACCCGAGCGCGTCTGTTCGAGCTTCGCAGCCCAAAAACCTTCGAGGTGGGGCTGCGCGGCAGCGGGCGCGGCGGACACCGCCAACAATGTGCCCAGGCAGCCCATGAGCGCGCGCGCAACGCTTGCCTCGTGCCGCCGCGCGCTCAATCGTCGCCACTCACGACGTTCGGATCAGGCCGTTGGCCCACGAGCTCGTGGCCGTCGGCATAGATGACGCGATACACGCGCATGAAATTCGAGCCATCCCGCGCCGGGTAGCCCTCGACCGTCACGGCATCGCCCGGCTTGATGGAGGTCTCGGTCCAGCCGCGACGGCGCAGAATATTCGGCGAGTTGGTCTCGATCTTCCACAGCTCAGCAGAGCCGTCCTCGCCCTTGGCGGTGAGCATCACCACACCATGCGGATTGCGGAACGTGAACTCGTCGACGGTGCCCGACACCTTGATGAGCCGGTCGGCGACGAAATGCACGGCAAAAGAATGATGCGCTAACGCCGGTGCGCCCGTCGCGAGCAGCGCAACCAGCAGCGGCCACAGCCGCACACCGTTACGTGATGGCGAGCCGTGCATAGCGTTCCTCACCGTGACGCATCTTGGCGTCGAGTATAGGCATTCGGCGAGTGACGCGGAACACTCGTCCGCATCAAACCTGAATTCGTGAAAAGGCCCACGCACCGAGCACGATGAAGACGCCGGCCACGACCGCTAACACCGTTGCGTCGAGGAACATGCCGAGATGCGCTAAGTCGATCAATGCACCGCGCAGGCCGTCGATGCCGTAAGACAACGGGTCGAGGCGAGTGGCGATGGCCAGGGCACCGGGCAGGTTGTCGAGCGGGAACAGCGCGCCGGAGAGGAAGAAGATCGGCATCACGAGAAAGTTCATGATGAGCTGGAACCCTTGCATGTCGCGCAACGTCGAGCCGATCGCCGTGCCGAGCGCCGCAAACACGACGGCGATCAGGGCCATGAAACCGAGAGCGAGCGGCACGGCGGCGAAGCCGTGCGGTCGAAAGCCGGCGAGCATGCAAACCGCGAGCACGAGGACACCTTGGATCATGGCGATCGTCGCACCACCGAGCGTTCGGCCCGCCATGATCTGCAGGCGCGGCACGGGCGCGACGAGCGTTTCCTTCAGGAAGCCGAACTGCCTGTCCCAGAGCAACCCTATGCCGGAGAAGATGGCCGTGAACAGGATGCCCATGCCGATCACACCGGGCGCGATGAATTGCAGATAGCTGCCCTGCCCCGACTGCTGAAACACGGGCCCCAAACCGAAGCCGAGCACGAGCAAGTAAAGCAGCGGCTGACCCAGCGAGGCAATTATCTGCGGCCGCGAGCGCAGATAGCGCTTCACCTCACGCAACCACAGCGCATAGATCACGCTCATCGGCGATTACCTCCCCACATCCGCCCCATCTGCCGCATCTGGTCGGCGGCATCGGCCCGTTCGTCGCGAATCGTGGAGCCGGTGAGCTTCAGGAACGCGCCTTCGAGCGAGTCCGAGCCGGTTTGCGCACGCAACTCTTGCGGCGTGCCCTGCGCCACGATCTTGCCGTGATCGATGATGGCCACGCGGTGCGCCATGCGTTCCGCCTCATCCATGTAGTGCGTTGTGAGAAACACCGTGACCCCTTCGGTCTCGTTCAGATGTCTCACATGCGTCCAGAGCTGGTTGCGGCTCTGCGGATCGAGGCCGAGCGTCGGCTCGTCGAGAAACAAGATCTTCGGCGTGTGGAGCAGGCCACGCGCAATCTCCAGGCGCCGCCGCATACCGCCCGAAAACGTCTTCACCTGCGACTTCCGCCTGTCCCAGAGCTCGAAGAGCTTCAGCAGCATTTCGATGCGGTCCGCACGAATCCGCCGCGGCACGTGGTACAGCACGCCGTGCAGGTCCATGTTTTCGTAAGCCGTGAGGTCGCCGTCGACGCTCGGATCCTGAAACACGATGCCGAAGCGGCGCCGCACTTCGAGCGGCTGCGCGCCGGGGTCGAGACCGTCGATCGCGATCCGACCGCTCGTGGGGCGCAAGAGCGTCGTGAGCATCTGGATCGTCGTGGTCTTGCCCGCCCCATTGGGCCCTAGAAAGGCGAAGATCTCGCCCGCCGGAACTTCGAACGACACATCGGCCACGGCCTGCACGGCGCCGAACGCTTTGTTCAAGCTTTGCGCGCTGATCATTGGCCTAATCTCCCGGTGAGAAGCGACGCGCCACCGAAGCGCGTCCGCCATTTCGCCACGGCCTCGGTGTTGTAGATGTAATCGGGCAGCTCGCCGCGCAGCGCCGCCAGTACGGCCTCCGCAGCCCATGGGAGCGCGGCACCGAGTGTACCGCCTTGATTGGCCGCGATCATGTGCGGCGACAACAGCACGCGATCGCCGTAGTGCAGGATCCGTGCATCCTTCGGCGCCGGCTCCTCGGGCAAGACGTCGAGGGCCGCGGCGGCGAGCGCGTTGGCATCGAGCGCATCGCATAGCGCGTTGAGGTCGACCACGGCGCCGCGCGCCGTGTTGACGAGCACGGCGGTGGGCTTGAGCAACGCGAGCCGCTGTCGGTTCAAGAGCCCACGCGTCTCCGCCGTGAGGCTACAGTGCAGCGTCACTACATCGGCTTCGCGCAACAGCGAGTCGAGATCGGTCCGCTCGACGCCGAGGGCGTTGAACCTGTCCGTGTCGACGTAGGGATCCGCGGCCAAGAGGCGCGCGCGCCACGGCCGCAATAACTCCGCCACACGCGAGCCGGCCCTGCCGAGCCCCAGGATGCCCACCGTGATGCCGGGGTAACCGTCACCGCGCCGACCGAGGTAAGTGCCGTAGATGGGCGGCACGCGCCAACCCCCGGCCTTTACGTGCCGGTCGCGCTCGCGGACGCGTTTCAGCAGTGTCAGCATCAGCGCCATTGCGCCTTCGGCCACGCCGCCCCAATTCGCTTCAGTTGGGCAGTGCGTCACGAGCACGCCGAGCGCGCTGGCGGCATCGATGTCGACGTCGTCGACGCCGATGGTGTACTTGACAACGATGCGCAGCTGCGGGGAGATCGCGAGAAATTCGCGATCCATGAAGCCGCGGAAGGTGGCGCCAACGAGCACATCGACGCCGCGAGACATAGCGGCAATCGCCGCGCGGTCGGCGTCGGGCTCCGCAACGACGACGTCACAGCCTGCGGCTTCGAGGCGGCGGTGCGACTCGCCGCTCTCGTCGACTGGCCGGTAGATGAGGACCTTCGGCCGGCTCAAAGCACCGCGCGTCCTACGCCCTTAAGCCCTAGAGCTCGGCTTTGAGCGCGTTGTAGAAAGCGGGGACGAAGCGCTCGGACGAGCCGTACTTCTCGTCGAGGTCCGCCGTCGGCTTCGCCGCCACGACTTGCTCGAGCGTCATGCCCTGGCGAATCAAGTCGGTAAAGCGTTTCTGCAGCTCGATCGTGAGCTCGCGAAACGCCGCGACGTCCGCGCGCGTGGACACCACGCCGTGGCCCGGAATGATCTTGGTGTTCGGCCCGGCCATGTCGACGATCGCTTGCAGCGCCGCGAGCGTGCCCTTCACCGTGCCGCCGTTGCCGCCGTCGACACCGGGATAACCCACGGTGCGAAACACGTCACCGACGTGGAGGACGTCAGCCGTCGGAAAATGAATATAACTGTCGCCGTCGGTGTGCGCCGGCGGCAACTTGCCGATCGTGACGTCCTCGCCGTTCAAATGCAGCGACATGGAATCGCCGAAAGTCATCACCGGCAACGCCACCGCAGGCGACGGCGCACCGCCGTTGACACCCTTGGCGAGACGCACGCGCACGTTGTCGTGCGCCACGATGTCGATGCCCATGGCGCCGATGTTGGCGTTACCGCCGGTGTGATCGCCATGGATGTGCGTATTGATCAATATGCGGATCGGCTTGGTCGAGAGCGTGCGGATCGCCGCGACGAGCTTCTCGGTGAGAGGGGCGAACTGATCGTCGATCATCAGCACACCGTCATCGCCGACGAGCAGACCGACGTTACCGCCAGCGCCCTCGAGGTAATAAACGTTGCCGGCCACCTGGTGGACTTTGACCTGCACGGCCGAGAAGTCCTGCTGACCTTGAGCGAAGGTCGCGGGCGCGGCGAACAAAACAACGGGCAGCGACAATAGCGCTAACTTGCGATTCGACATGATTCTCCCCCGAGCGTTATGGCGCGACGCCGACGGCGCGCGGACTGCTGCCGATCATAGCACCGCACGTGGGGCGGGCCACCTGTCCCCGCGCGACTGGCCGGTTCGGCAGCAGCGCGTTGTTGGGTCGATCCGGGCCAGGTGACCTACGACAGGTCCGCCGGGAACGGCGCGAGTACGTCCGTGTAGCCTCGCCCGCGCGCATCCCTGCGCGCGGGCGTCCCGGCGGACCTGTCGTAGGCCCGCCTGACACTGGATCGACGTGCCGCCGTTCGAGTGGCGCGTTAGACGCGCCGGGCGGTGCCGCTGAGGTCGTGCGTGGTTTCGGTGGTGTGGCGAATCGGCACGGGGTGGGCGTGCCAGATCTCGCGGCAGTATTCGCGAATCGTGCGATCGGAGGAGAACTTGCCCGTGTGCGCCGCATTGGCGATCGCCATTCGCGTCCAGCGCTCGCCATCGCGGTAAGCGTCGCTCACCGAGTTCTGGCAATCGCGGTAGGCCGCAAAGTCGGCGCAAACGAAGTACTGGTCGTAATCGAGCACGCTGCGGATCAGCGGCTCGAACAGATCGGTGTCGCCGCGCGAGAAGAAACCGCCGCGAACGAGATCGATGGCGGCCATGAGCTCGGCATCGCGCCGGTACCAATCGTGCGGTCGATAGCCGCTCGCCCGCAGCTCTTCCACCTCGGGAGCCGTGAGCCCGAACAGAAAGAAATTCTCCTCTCCGACCTCCTCACGCAACTCGACGTTGGCGCCGTCGAGCGTGCCGATCGTGAGCGCGCCGTTCATCGCGAACTTCATGTTGCCGGTGCCGGACGCTTCCTTGCCGGCCGTCGAGATCTGCTCGGAAAGGTCCGCTGCGGGATAGAGGCTTTGGCCGTTCGTCACATTGAAATTCGGCAGGAACACGACGCGCAGCAGGTCGCGCGTTTGCGGATCGCGGTTCAGCACCGCGCCCACCGAGTTGATGAGCTTGATCATGAGCTTCGCCAAGTGATAGCCCGGCGCCGCTTTGCCGCCGAAGATGAAGGTGCGCGGCACCATGTTGCCTGCGTGCCCGCTCTTCAGCCGGTGGTACAGCGCCACGACGTGCAGGATGTTGAGGTGCTGGCGCTTGTACTCGTGGATGCGCTTCACCTGCACGTCGAACAGCGAATCCGGGTTCAACGGCGTTTCCGTCTGCGCCGCGATGCGCGCGGCCAGATCCTCCTTGTTAGCGCGCTTGATGGCTGTCCAACGCTCACGAAACGCGGCATCGTGGGCAAAAGCACCGAGCGCCTCGAGCTCGCCGAGATCGCGCACCCAGCCTTCGCCCAAAAGCTCGATCAGCAAGCTCGAGAGGCGTGGATTGGCTAGCACGATCCAGCGTCGAGGCGTGACGCCGTTGGTCTTGTTGGAGAACCGCTCCGGCCAGAGCTCGTAAAAGCCGCGCAACACGTTGCGCTTCAAGAGCTCCGTGTGCAGAGCCGCTACGCCGTTGATGGCGTGGCTGCCGACGCAAGCGAGGTGCGCCATGCGCACGTAGCGCTCGCCCTGCTCTTCGATGAGCGACAGCGCTGCGACCTTGGCGTCGTCGCCCAAGCTCTGCAGCCGTACCTCATCGAGAAAGCGCGCGTTGATCTCGAAAATGATCTCGAGGTGCCGGGGCAGGATCCTGCCGAACAACTCGAGCGGCCAACACTCGAGCGCCTCGGGTAACAGCGTGTGATTGGTATACGCCATTGTCTGGCGTGTAACGTCCCAGGCCAGGTCCCAATCCATCGCGTGCTCGTCGACCAACAACCGCATGAGCTCCGCCACTGCGACGGAAGGGTGCGTGTCGTTGAGCTGCACGGCGAACTTCTCGTGAAGTCGCTCGAGCGGAATCCGCTGCACGTCGAGCACACGGAACATGTCCTGTAGCGAGCAGCTGACAAAGAAGTACTGTTGCTCGAGCCGCAGCTCCTTGCCTCGCGTCTGCTCGTCGTTCGGATATAACACTTTGCTCAAGTTCTCGGAGATGACCTTCTGATTCACGGCGCCGTAGTAATCGCCGCGATTGAAAACCGCAAAGTCGAACGACTCAGGCGCTTCCGCGCGCCAAAGGCGCAGCGTGTTGGCCGTGTAGTTCCTGAACCCAAGCACCGGAGTGTCGTAGGGAACGCCTTTGACGAGCTTGGCGGGTGCCCAGCGCACACGCAGTCGGCCGTGCTCGTCTAGATAGCGCTCCGTGTGGCCGCCGAACTTCACCTCCACGGCCCACTCCGGCCGGGCGAGCTCCCACGGATTGCCGTAGGTGAGCCATTTGTCCGTCTTCTCGACCTGCCAGCCGTCGACGATGTCTTGTTGGAAGATGCCGAACTCGTAGCGGATGCCGTAGGCCAGCGTCGGAATCTCGAGCGTCGCGAGCGAATCGATGAAGCACGCCGCTAGGCGGCCCAAGCCGCCGTTACCCAACCCCGGTTCCGGCTCCTGCGCGAGCAAGGCGTCGAGATCGAGGCCGAGGCCCTGCATGGCGGCGCGCACGGGCTCATAGATGCCGAGATTCACGAGATTGTTGCCGAGCTGCGGGCCGAGCAAGTATTCCGCGGAGAGATAGCAGACCGTGCGGACCCGCTGTTTGGTGTACACCTCGGCCGTGGTTACCCAACGGCGCAACATCAGGTCGCGCACGGTGTACGCGAGGGCCATGTAGTAGTCGTTGTGCGTCGCGAGCTCGCGAAACTTGCCTTGAATCGAGAACAGCTTGTCGAGGAAGGCGCGCTTGATGGCCTCCGTGTCGACGCGGACATCGGCGTGAGACGCCAGCGATGCCTCGGTGGCGGCCCCGTAACTGGACATCATTGATTTGCCCCCTCACGGCGTGACCGGCGAAGAGCTCGGCCCGCTACTTGGTTTTTTTCGGCTTGGCCTTGCTCGCGACACCATTCTTGCGCGGCGCAGCGGCTAGGTCCTTGGGCGGCGCGGCCACCGGCTTCGACATCGGCTGCACGGACAGCAACACATTAACCTCGCGTTCCGCCGCAAGCCAATCCTCGAGCTCATGCCCCGGCGCAAAACCGCGGCGCTCGGCCTTGAAATACGCGCGCTCGGCAACGGCCAAGGGGAAAGCCGCTGTCGGCAACACCGTGGCCACACTGGACTTTCGTGGCATAGCACCTCCGGTCGTTCGTCGATCATCTTTGAGCAAGAAGCATGCCACGCGCGGCGCGGCGGACCGCCGCGCTACGGACCGCTATCGAGCTCCTCGTGGAGGACCCGTGCGCACTCACGGGGCGCTGCCAGCGCCTCGATGCCCCAACATGTGGCAGCCGCCGCGCATGCGATACTAAACCTCATGACGGACCGCGCCGACCTGTGCCGCGAGCTGCAGGACACCTGGCACCGAGACATTCCGCTCGCCGCCGCAATGGCTATCGGCGTGGTCAACTACGATGGCCACACGCTCGCAGTGCGGGCTCCGCTCACCCCGAATCGCAACCTGCACGGCACCGCATTCGCCGGCAGCCTCTTCTCGCTGTGCGTGCTCACGGGCTGGGGCGTCATGTGGCTCGGGCTCAAGGAGCGCGGTGCAAGCGGCCTCATCGTCGTCGCCGATAGCCACATTCGCTATCGAAAAGCCGTCAGCGGCGACCTCGTCTGCTCTTGCACCACCGAGCCCGCCGCGTTCGCTGCAAGCGTCGAGCAACTCGTCGCCTCCGGTCGCACGCGCCTGGCGCTCGTCTGCACGATCGACGCGGATGACAAACCCGCGGTGATCTTCGAAGGCACCTACGT
>Ga0105252_10000521_pt1 | contig 24417 bp, 19 predicted proteins | sample EasRivMeERMZT100_FD_89675 | JGI IMG/M metagenome (GOLD analysis project Ga0105252, IMG submission 89675) | Soil microbial communities from meander-bound floodplain in the East River, Colorado, USA - East River MetaG ERMZT100 | ecosystem: Environmental > Terrestrial > Soil > Floodplain | place... | reverse complement strand
GGCGGCCAACGACGCGACCTCGGTGAGCTTCAGCTACACGATCAGCGACGGTAACGGCGGCAGCGTAGCGGGTAGCGCGACGCTGGATCTCACGCCGGTCAACGATTGGCCGACGACGACCCCGGTGACGCTGCTGCCGATGCTCGAGGATGACGCACCGCGCACGATCACCTCGGCCCAGCTCTTGGCGAACGCGATCGATGTGGACCCCGACACGCTGACGGCGACTGGGCTTGCGGTCGCGAGCGGTACCGGCACGCTCGTCGACAACGGCAACGGCACATGGACGTACACGCTGGCTCCGAACGATTCAGGCTCAGTCGTTTTCAGCTACACGATCGCCGACGGCAACGGCGGCACGGCTGCGGGCAGAGCCACGCTCGATGTCATGCCCGTCAACGACGCGCCCGTGCTGACGTCGAACGGCGGGGGCGCGAACGCGACGGCGAGCGTCGCCGAGAACACCAGCGCCGTCACCCTCGTGACGAGCACGGATGTCGATGGCGATGCCGTGCAGTACGCGATCGTCGGCGGCGTCGATGCAGCACGGTTCCGGATCGACAGTGCCACGGGCGCGCTGACGTTCTCATCGCCGCCGAACTACGAGGTGCCGGCGGACGGCGATGGCGACAACATCTATGACGTGATCGTGCGCGCTTCAGACGGTCAGGGCGGCTCCGCGACGCAGACGCTCCAGATCGTTGTCGGTGCCGTCGATGAGAATCCGGTCGTCGGCGCCGACGTGTTCAACATCGCCGACAGCCAGCGGTTGATCGTGACGACGACACGGTTGCTCGCGAACGACGCGGATCCCGAGGGCGACACGCTGCAGCTCGTGTCGTGGACGAACCCGGTTTCCGGAGTTCTCGAGCACGATAGCGCGGGGAACTGGCGCTACACGCCGTCGCCGGACTTCACGGGCAACGATCGGTTCACGTACACCGTGGCAGACGCCGGCGGACGTTCGGCTACGGCCGAGGTTCTGATCGTCGTCACGAGTCTTACGCCCGAGTCCGGCGGCGCGGCTTCGCCGTCGACCTCAGCCGCCGCGTCGCCGTCGACGCCGACCGGCCCATCCGGCCCGAGCGGCGGTGGGGCGATCGGCGCTGTGCTCGGCGGGCTCCCTGACGCGCGCGACCCGGTCCTCGATCCGCCCGTCGACGTCGGGAGGGTAGACGAGTCGGCGGTCTGGGAAACGGGAGACGCGCTCGCTGCGGAGAGGGGCGCCATCGACACTGCGGTCTCGAACTTCGCTGCGGAGATCGAGCGGCAACGAGTCTACGACGCGCGGCTCTGGGCGCCGCCCGATCAGCTCGAGTTCGAGCAGATCGCGACCAACATGAACGGCAACGTGATCAGGCTTGCCCTGAGCATGGGGTTGGACGACTCGTCGCGATCATTGGCGGTATTCGACCAGACGTTCCAGGACGTGCTGGACAGCGTGCGCCATACCGATCGCGTAGTCTCCGAGATCATGGTTGGATCGAGCGTGGCGGTGGGCGCCGGTATCATCGCGTGGCTCTTGCGTGGCGGCGCACTGGCCGCATCGCTGCTCTCGGTCTTGCCGGCTTGGAGCTCGTTCGATCCAGTGCCCATTCTCGCCCGGCGCAGCGACAAGCGAGGGCCGACGACCGCGCCCGAGGATTCAAGCGAGGCGGCTGTCAAGCGCGTGCTGCGTCCGCGTGCCCCTCCTCAGCGCCGGGTTCGGAGCTGACCCATGCGCGCCATCTTCTCGCCCGTAGCTCGCATCACCTTCTCTCTGCTCGGGATCACGCTCTCGTTGGTGCTGGCTGCGCACGCGCTCCGGATCCTCCCCGACTCGCAAGCCGAGGCGCTCGCGCACCGCAAGCACACGGTGGAAGCACTCACGGTGCAGTTGACGGCGGGCAGGCTGCTAGACGATCTCGATGAAGCGATCGCGGTGCTCGACGCGGTCGTCGAGCGCAGCCCGGAGATCCTCTCCGCGGCGCTGCGCGACGCAAATGGCGACGTCGTCTTGGAATCCGGCAGTCACGAAGAGTTTTGGCGGCAGATTCCCGACGGGCGGTCGACGCCCGAGTTCGTGCGCGCTCCGATCTATTCCGGCGACGTCGAGGTCGGCGCCCTCGAAGTACGCTTCGAGCCGCTGCCGTCGGTGTGGGCGCTGTCGTTCGATCGCGGCGGCCTCACGGCCCTGCTGCTGTTCGTCACGCTGGGCGGCGCAGCGGGATACTTCTTCGTGTTGCGCCGCTCGTTGCGCGCGCTCGATCCCAGCGCCGTGATACCCGACCGCGTCAAGTTGGCGATGGACACACTGGTCGAAGGTGTGATCATCATGGACGAGCACGAGCAGTTGTTACTAGCGAACCGCGCTTTCGGCCGCCTCCTCGATGTGCCGGTCGAGCAGCTCATCGGCAAGCGGGCCTCCGCGCTGAATTGGCGCTCGGCCGACACCGGCGGCAGCGCCTCGGAGCTGCCCTGGGTCGCGGCGATGGCGAAACGCGACGCCGTCACTGATTGCATGCTGGAGCTCCGGGCGGCGAACCAGGCGATACGCACGTTTGCCGTGAACGCGACGCCGGTGTTGGATCCCCAAGGCCGCCTACGCGGGGCATTGGCTAGCTTCGGCGACGTGACGGAGCTGCGCCAGCAGAACGGCGAGCTGCAGCGGACGTTGGCGGAGCTCGAGGAGGCTCGCCAGGTTGTCGAAAAGCACAATGCCGAGTTGCGCTACCTTGCTATGCACGATCCGCTGACGGGCTGCCTGAATCGCCGCGCGTTCTTCGATGCATTTGGACATGCCATCGGCGCCGCGGTTGCCAAGAACAAGACATTGTGTTGCGCGATGATCGACGTCGACCATTTCAAAGAAGTCAACGATCGATTCGGCCACAGCACCGGTGACCGAGTCATTGCGTTCGTCGCGGAGACGATACGGCTCAACGTGTCCGACTCGGATTTCGTCTGCCGGTACGGCGGCGAGGAATACTGCGTAGTCTTCGTCTCTCGCGGCATCCAAGAGGCCGTGGCGATACTCGATCGCATGCGTGCGGCAGTTTCGCGCGGGGCCTCGGCACGTTTCGGAAGCAAGCTCCAGCTCACGGTCAGCGCCGGGGTAACTGAGTTGCGCGCCGGTGATGCGAACACCAGCGCGCTGCTCGCGAGGGCGGACGGCGCGTTGTACTCGGCAAAGGCCGAAGGGCGCGACCGCGTTTCGCGCTGGAAGCCGGGGTTGGATAGCGAAGCGTTGGTCGCACAGATTCGGGCGGCGCAGATCGAGATCACGGGTATCGGGAAGGTCGCACTTGATCCCGGCCAGGAAACCGGTCTGTATCGCGCGCTGACGGCGGCGAGCGGGCCCCTTGGGGCGCTCGAGGCATTTCGCGAGCGCGTCACCCAGGCCCTCGGGCTGGCCGCACGGCACGGGTGGACCACGGCGCTGTTGCGCGTCGAGCTCGAAACTGCCGGCGCCCTCGGGTCGCGGGCGCAAAGAGAAATTCTCGAGCGGATCTCGGCGCTGCTGCGCCGCAGCGATATTCTGGCATTGCTGCTCGGCCCCCGTGCCGCAGAAGCGGATGTTGGCTGCCTACCGAGCGCGTCGCCATTGGGGCCGAGCGAGCTCGGAGTGCTGCTGCCCGACGTCAGCAATGTCAACGCTATCGGCCGCGCCGTTCAGCGAATCATCAAGACGATTGGCGAGCCGTTGATTGTCGACGAGCAGGAGACGTTCGTCAGCTGCGCGATCGGGATCAGCGTGGCGCCGATTGACGGCCAGGACTGCGACACGCTCATGCATCGCGCGGACCACGCTCGGCGCATCGCGCTCGTGGCACGCGGCGGCGAGCGCTACGCCTTTTACCAACTCGCGATGACGGAAACGCTGCTGTCCGCGATGCGTGTCGAAAGCGGGTTACGGCGCGCGCTCGAGCGCGACGAGTTCAAGATCTTCTATCAGCCACAAATCGAGCTGGCGACCGGCCGCATGCGCGGTCTGGAGGCGCTGCTGCGCTGGACGGACGCCAGCGGCAACTCGATGAAGCCCCAAGATTTCATTCCGATTGCGGAGTCGTCCGGGCTCATTGTGTCGATCGGCGACTGGGTGATGGAGCGCGTGTGCGCGCACGCCCACGAGTGGCAGCTCGCGAGCAGCGTGTTACAGCGTGTCGCCATCAACGTCTCGCCGGTGCAGATCATGTCGCCGGGTTTCGCTGATCGCGTTGCCGCGATCCTGCGTTCGACGCAGGTCGACCCACGATTCATCGATCTCGAGATCACCGAGACGGCCTTCATGAGCGACCTCGTCGCCGCTGCGGCCACTCTGCGGCAGTTGCGGCGACTTGGCCTGCACATCTCGCTCGACGATTTCGGCACAGGATACTCGTCGCTGAGCTATCTGAAGCAGCTACCCATCGACAGCCTCAAGATCGATTCGCGGTTCATCAAAGATCTCCATGAGCGAGAGAGCGCGGCGCTCGTAGCGGGCATCGTCGGCATGGCGCACGGTCTCGGTATCCGCGTCGTCGCCGAAGGCGTCGAGACGCTGGAGGCCCTAAACCTACTCAGAGACCTGGGCTGCGACGAAGCACAAGGCTTCCTGATCTCACCACCCGTGCCGGCGCGCGAAGCATTCGAGCTTGCCGCGACCGTGTTCACCGTCCCTGCGCAGTCTGCCGCCGCTGGCGAGCGCCGTCCCGTTGCCGCCGCTGGGTGACGAACCCTGCTGTCCCGCGGCGTCCGGCCGCGCACACGGGCCGCGATAGCGACCCTAGCGCGAAAGGCTCTTGTAGGTGCGGTCGCCCGAAACGGGGAAAGGTGCTTTCTCGTCGGACGAGCGACGGCGCCGTTCGCCTCGAGCCTTGCGTCCGTCGCGCCTTCAGCTGCTAGCGGGCGAAGCTTAGCGACGGGTTGCCCACGATCCGTGACGATCAGCGTGTGCCCCTGGCGCACGTGCTTGAGGTACGTGCCAAGGCGCACCTTCAGATTCTGGGCGGAAACAGCGGGGCCGGAGCGGGCAGCGCCCGCTCCGGCCTCCGGAAGGGCCTACGACCTCGTCTATCGGCCGAGCGTCGCGAGAATGTCGCGCCGCGTAATCGGCCGATCCGGATTCGGCGCATGGACCGAGATGATGTTCTCCCAGTCGAGGCCGAGGCGCTCGAGGTTCGCGACGAACACTTGAGTGCCCACCACCGGCGGGTTAGGCACGGGTGGCTGGCCGGGGGGCACGAGGTTGAACATGTCGGCGTAAGCGACGATGCGTGCGCTCGGAATGTACGCAATCAGCATGCCGTCGGCGTGCGGTAGACCCTTGATGTTGTGGATCTCCACGGTCTGCGTGCCGTCGGTGAACACGCGCTTGTCGCCGACCGTTTCGATCACGGGCTTGCGGCCGGAACGCGCCATCGCGTCGGGCGCCAGCGCACGCGTGCCGGAGAGCGCGTTCTCGAGGAACGTCTTGTTCGCCTCGTGCGTCACGATCGTGATGCCTTCGGCCACGACTGCGCCGATGCCGCTCGTGTGATCGAAATGGTGGTGCGATAGCACGCCGTAGCGGATCGGTTTCCCGGGAATCACGCGCTTTGCTTCGGCGATGATCGCTTGCGCACGCGCCTCGTTCTGGCCGGCCGGTTCGAAGATCAAGATGTGGTCGGTGAACTCGACGGCGAGGGCGACGTAGCCACCCGTGATGCGATACACGCCGTTCGCGAGCCGCTCGGACGCGACGGCGGGCGGTGGCGGTGGACCTCCGGGCGGCGGGCCGCCGGCAGCGGCACCAGCCGGCGGGGGCGGCGGCGTCATGAGGGCGGCTAAATTCGGCGGATTAGCATGCGCACCCAAGATCTGGGCGTCGAAGGTTGGCCAGCCGCCGCGCTTCTGCGCGATCGCGGACGGATACTTTAAGCCGTTGTTGTCGCGGTAGTCGCTGTACTCCGTTTGCACGAGCATGTCACCGAAGATCGGATGCTCGAGCCAGGTGTCCACGCGCGTGACGAGATTGTCGCGATTGACGTAGCCGACGACGCGATAAGCCTGGCCAGACGGCGATGTCGTCGGCGAATTCCAGGCGATCTCCGTGAGACGTTGACCGTCGATCGTGCGCGAGCGCGCCGTTGCCTGGTTCTGCTGTGCGCCCATGAGGAAGCCCCAAGGCGACACCCAAACTTCGAGCTGCTGCGCCCAAGCAGGGTTCGTCGTGCCGATGTTCTGCGTGAACGCGGCCGGTGCGGCCGGGCCGCCGGTGACGGGGACCGCGTACGTGACACCCGTCGACAGCAGTGCCGGTTTCGTGAAGTCGATCGTGCGCCGATAGTCGTTGACGTTGACGCGCGGCCATGGGTAGTTGGCGTTGTTGTTCTGGCCCAGGTTGTAGTTGGCCGCCGCGCCGTAATAGGTGATGGAGCTCAACCCGTCGAGGCCCATGGTTTTCGAGGCATTGGCAATGACGGTGGCAGCGTTCTGCGCCAATGCCGCAGACGACGCAACCACGCCAGCCAAGGCCACTGCCACTTTCCAGTGTCTACTCATTTGGTGATCCCCCAAGTAAGTTCGGAGCTGCCGCCGGCAGGCGGCTCCAAATCGTTGTTGACGGCCAAGGTCCGGCTGCAGCGATTATGGCCCAAACTTAAGATCGGTCAGGCCCGACGGCCAGAAGATTGTTCAAGACCGGCGCGAACCTAGGGCACACTATGTCCCGACCAAAAACACGCTAGGAGCGCAAGTGAGGTACATCGGCAGCTGTCATTGCGGAGATAACCGTTTCGAAGTGGAAGGGGAGTTCGGCGCGGCCATCGAATGCAATTGCTCGCACTGCAGCCGTAAGGGGTTTCTGCTCTGGTTCGCACCACGTGCGAGCTTCGAGCTCAAGACGCCGAAGACCAATCTCTGCACGTACACGTTCAACAAGCACGTCATCGAGCACTACTTCTGCAAGCGCTGCGGCACGGCGCCATTCGGCTTCGGTGAGGCGCCGAACGGACTCGAGACGGTGGCCGTGAATATCCGCTGCCTCGAAGGCCTGGACCTCGCCACCGTGGAGCGCAAGCCGTTCGACGGCAGGCGCCTGTTGTGACACGAGGGCTCGATCGGCGCACGTTCCTCGGTGCGGCGGCCGGCGGTATTGCCGCCGCCAGGGTCTTCGGTGCGAACGCGCAGTCGCGTGTTGCCGAGAGGCCGAACGTGCTGTTCATTCTCGCCGACGACTTAGGCTTCGGCGACTTGAGCTGCTACGGCCGCCCCGACTATGCCACGCCCGTGCTCGATCGATTGGCCTCGCAGGGTATGAAGTTCACCAGTGCCTACGCGGCGGCGCCCGTGTGCACACCGACGCGCTGCGCGTTCATCACTGGCCGTTACCCGCAGCGTTTCGAGGTCGGTCTTCAGGAGCCGCTCACCCTGCGCTCTCCGGAAGTAGGGTTGCCGGCCGACCAGCCCACCGTGGCGTCGCTGCTGCGCGCAGCAGGCTATCGCACGGCGCTGATCGGCAAGTGGCACTTGGGTTGGCGCGCCGAGTTTCGGCCGCAGCGGTACGGCTTCGACGAGTTTTTCGGCAGCTTGAGCGGCTCGATCGACTATTTCACGCATATCGCCGCGGACGCAGCGCGTGCGTTGGGCTCCGCGGTGCTACCCGATCTTTGGGATGGCGATACGTCCATCGAGAGCAGCGGTTACCTGACCGACCTGCTCACCGAGCGCGCCGTGGAGTACGTGGCGCGGTCGCATACTCAACCGTTCTACTTGAGCTTGCACTACACGGCGCCGCACTCGCCGTGGGAAGGGCCGAAAGACGGAGGCATCGATCACGCCGATCATGGCGCCGGACCCATGACCAACGGCGGCTCGCTCGGCGCCTTTGCCGAGATGATGCGCAGCATGGACGCTGGCGTAGGCCGCGTGCTGGCAGCGTTGCGCCGGGCAGGGCTCGAGCGCAACACGCTCGTGATCTTCACGAGCGACAACGGCGGCGAGCGCTATTCGTTCAACTGGCCGTTCTCGTTCGAAAAGTTCTATCTCTGGGAAGGCGGTATTCGCGTGCCGGCCATCGTCCGCTGGCCGGGCGTCGTGGCGGCCAATAGCGTCACCGAGCAGCCCGTCATAACCATGGACTGGACGGCCACGATTCTCGCCGCGGCCGGAGCCGCGCCGGACGCGGCGCAGCCGCTCGATGGCGAGAGCCTGTTGCCCGTGCTGCGCAGCGAGCGCGCCGTTTACGACCGGGAGCTCTTCTGGCGAACGCAGACGCGAGAAGCGACGCGCATCGGCCAATGGAAATACGTGCGCGACGCGAGCATGGAGCATCTTTACGATCTCGCCGTCGATCTTGGCGAGAAGGCCGATCTCAAAGACCGTCAGCCCGCGCTGTTCGCTGAGCTCAAGGAGCGGCACGCCGCTTGGGCCGCCGAAATGTTGCCGCGACCTTAAGCCTGCCTAGCGAAGCAAAAAAAGGACGTTCATGGCCATCGAAACTTCCGCTGCGATAGACAGCGCCGCCGACGCCGAACCGCTCGCCGACCAGAAGACGCTGCGCCGCGTCCTCGTCGCCGCGTCCGTTGGGACGTTGTTCGAGTGGTACGACTTCTACCTCTACGGCAGCCTCGCGATCTTCTTCGGCGCGTTGTTCTTTCCCTCCGGCAACGAGACCGCGCAGTTGCTCGCGAGCCTCGCCACGTTCGGCGCGGGCTTCGGCGTGCGGCCGCTCGGCGCCATCGTGTTCGGCCACATCGGCGATCTCGTCGGCCGCAAGTACACGTTCTTGATCACGATGGCCACGATGGGCTTGGCCACGGCGCTCGTCGGGTTGCTACCCACTTACGCCACGGCGGGACTCGCCGCGACCGTGCTGTTGGTGCTGCTGCGCCTACTGCAGGGGCTCGCGCTCGGTGGTGAGTACGGGGGCGCCGCCACCTACATCGCGGAGCACGTGCCGGATCGCAAACGCGGCTACTACACGAGCTTCATTCAGACGACGGCCACGCTCGGCTTCTTCCTGAGCATGGGTGTGATCGGCGCCACGCGCATCGGGCTCGGCGAGGAGGCGTTTCGCGAGTACGGGTGGCGCATCCCGTTTCTGTTGTCGTTCGTTTTGCTGGGCGTCTCGCTGTATATCCGCTTGCGGATGAAAGAGTCGCCGCTATTCACGAAGCTCAAGCAGAGCGGCGGCAGGGCCTTGAATCCACTCAAGGAGAGCTTCGCGAACCCGGTCAATCTGCGCTACGTGCTGTTGGCGCTGTTCGGCGCAGCGGCGGGGCAGGGTGTCGTGTGGTACACGGGACAGTTCTACGCGCTCACGTTCCTGCAGAGCGCGCTCGGCATCGTGTGGAGTGATGCCTACGTCATCATGTCGTGCGCGCTGCTGTTGACGACACCGTTATTCATCGTTTTCGGCGCGTGGTCGGACCGCATCGGCCGGAAGAAAGTGATGCTCTCCGGATGCCTGCTCGCGGCCCTCACCTATGTGCCCATTTACATGGCCATGAGTCACTTCGCGAATCCGCTCAACTGGTCGATGATGATTCTGCTGCTCGCGGTGCAAATGGTGTACGTCTGCATGGTGTACGGGCCGATTGCTGCATTCCTCGTCGAGCTCTTTCCGACCAAGATTCGCTATACGTCGATGTCGTTGCCCTATCACTTGGGCAATGGCTGGTTCGGCGGCTTCCTGCCGCTGATCGCGACGGCAGTCACGGCCTCAACGTGGGCACGCGAGACGTTCGGTGCGGGCGCGATCTACACGGGACTCGCGTATCCGATCGCCGTATGCCTCCTGACCGTCGTTGTCGGCGGGCTCTACATCCGCGAGACCAAGGATCACCGCATCGACGCAGTGGATCCGCGGAGGCATTCCGCAGAGTAGGGAGATGTTGTTCACCAAACGCTTGCGAGAGCCGATCAAACGAGGCGAGATCACTTGTAGCGTGCGCATTTGGCTGCGGCCGCGCGTCCGCGTCGGTCAACGCTACCGGCTCGACTCCGGCTACATCCGCGTGGAAAAGATCCAGCAGATCGAGTTCGACGACATCACACCAAGCTTGGCGCGCCGGTCCGGGTTCTCCGGTGTGGTGGACCTGCTGAAGACGGCGAAGCATGGTCGCGGTGAGAAGGTGTACCTGGTCGAGTTCCACTACGAAGCGTAAGTTGGCTGGAGGGCGTTATGGTTCGTTTCGATCACGTGTCGCTACCCGTGCGGGACTTTGCGGTGTCGCGACGTTGGTACGCGGACAGTTTGGGCCTCACGGTCGAGTTCGAGGTGGCCGCTCGCAAGACGGTGGCACTGCAGGATGACGGTGGCCTGACGTCGTAGTTACGCGACCCGGACGGCTGCCTCATATACCTTTGGGACGAGCAGTCGATGCGCGAAAAAGGGGGCCGCTGAAAGGCCTCCGCGGCGGCTCGTACGCCGCCGACGATGGAGGCAGCGTGCGAGCCTCGACTAATCGCGACCAGATCACAATCGCGGCCTTTTGACAGTGTGATCTGTGACCCCGACCACGCTAGAAGTGGGGGATTCTCGTTAGGCTGTCTAGCCAAATGGGGAGTAAAGGCCACACTCGGAGCGCGACGGGGTGGCGGGCGCTGGCGGTGCTCGCCGCTGTCGCCATGGCCGGCTGTGCCGGCTCGCGGCCGCAGACCGCCCCGGAGCCATTGCCCCCGCAACCGGAGGTCATTGCGCCGCAGCCGACGGTGGAGCCTGCGCCGGTGCGCACCGCCCCCGTGACCCCGACGGTACGGCGTAAGGAAGTGGCCGTGTTTTTCGAGGCGGCCACCGCCAATTCCGTGGCCGTGGCCGAACAGCTCGCGGCGCTGCTCCCGGCTGACCGTTACCACGTGTCGCAGATGGCGATCGGCGAAACGCTGGAGCCGCTCGAGGCGGCACGCACCGCGCCCGTGGCCGTCGTGGCCGTCGGCTTGAAGGCCGTTGAAGCCGCGCGCTCGCAATTGCCCGGCAAGCCGATCGTGTTCTGTCAGGTCTTTGCCTACCAGGAAGCCCTCGATGGCGGTGGACCGATCTGGGGCGTGCATTCGGTGCCGCCGCTCACCCTGCAGCTTCGAAACTGGAAGGCCGTCGACCCCACGCTCCGGACCGTTGCGGTGATCCTGAGCGAGGTGCACGCGGACTTGGCCGCAGAAGCGGTGCGTGCGGCCGAAGGCGTCGCGACCGATGTGCGGCTCGAGATGTCCTCATCGGATCGCGAAACACTGTATCTGTTCAAGCGGCTCGCTTCGGATGTGGACGGCCTATGGCTGTTCCCTGACAACCGTGTGTTGAGTCCCGCCGTTCTCCGCGAGCTGTTGGGGTACGCGTCGTCGCACGGCGTCGGCGTGCTCACGTTCAACGACGCACTGCTGCAATGGGGGGCGCTGCTGAGCGTGTCGAGCAGCCCTAAGGACGTGGCGCAAAGGGTGCGCGAGGTGCTCGATCGCGTGGTCGCCGGAAAGACGCAGGGTCTACCAGCGATGACGCAGCTGTCGGTGCTCGATCTGCAAGTCAATCAGAACGTCGCAAGCAGGTTGGGGTTGCCGGCTGTGCCGCAGACCAGTTGGGTGACACGTGAGCCCGACTGAACCTGAGTCGCGTGCGCTGCGCGGCCGCAGCCTCGTCACCGAGTTGTTGGGTGCGCAGCTAGCCATCGCTGCCATCGTGGGCGTCATCGCTCTCGTCGGTCTTGCTTGGACGTCCGGCTCCGTCATCCGCAACAATCTCGAGCACTGGGCAGGCCAGTGGGCGGCAGAGCTCAACGATCTCGGTGCGCCGCTCTATTTGTCCGATCGCCACGAAGCCGTGCTCGAGGTGGAGCGCTTCGTCGCCAAGTATCCGGAGATTCAGCGCGTTACCTGGTATCGACCGGACGGTAGCGAGCTGATGACGCTTGCCGAGTCTGGGGCAGAGCAGCCACCGCCGCAGGCGCTCGCGGACGACGTGGTCACCGAACTCTCCGCAAGGGCAGGCGTGGACCCGCCCTATCTGCTCAGGGAGGACGTGTCGGAGGGGCGTCGCTTCCGACTCTCCGGACCGATCTGGAGTGAGTCGCTCGCAGGCGACGGTCTGTTCGACGGCGATCCGATGACGGCGAAGACGGCTATTGAGGTTCTCGGTTTCGTCAGCGTCGAATTGGATTTCGCCGCATACCAGAGCGCGTTCATACCGCGCCTTGCGTTTGCGAGCGGCATATTGCTTCTGTTGCTCGGCGTCGCTTGGGCGGTTGGCAGCACGTTCTTGAAACGTTCCCTCGCGCCGTTCTCCGAGCTGCAACGCTCTCTCGCGCAGCTCGCCGCGGGTGAGACCAACGTTAGTTTTCCGGCTTCGCCGCATGTGGAGCTGCGCGCGATCGTGGCTACGCTCGAGGACACGACGCGCGCGCTGCAGAAGCGCGAACGGCGGCTGCTGCACTTGGCCAATCACGATCAGCTGACCGGGCTATTCAACCGGCACAGAATGATCGTCGAGCTGGAATCCGAGGTCGAGAAAGCAGCGACCGAAGGTAGGCGCAGCGCGTTGTTCTTCATCGACCTCGACCGATTCAAGTACGTGAACGACACCTGCGGTCACGCGGCGGGTGACCATCTGTTGCAGCTTGCCACGCAACAGATCCGTTACGCAGTGCGTCCGCAGGACATCGTCGGGCGCTTTGGCGGCGACGAGTTCGTCGTGCTCCTGCGCGACGTGTCGCGCGTCGAGGTGCGGACCATCGCGAACAAGGTCCTCGAGCTGATGCGCGGTCTGAAGCACGTCGAGAACGATCAGGTCTTCCATCTGCAGTGCAGCGTTGGCATCGCGACCTTCGGCGACAGACGTTTCAGTGTCCATGAGCTCATCGCGCAGGCGGACATTGCCTGCCAGGCCGCAAAAACGCACGGGCGAAATCGTTTCGAGATCTACGCTAGCGCGGGCAAGCAAAGTGAGCGGATGGCGAAGGACGTTGGTTGGATGAACCGCTTGCGAGCCGCGCTCGAGAACGATGGGTTCGAGCTGCAGTACCAACCCCTGCTGCACATCAAGAGCGGTGACGTTTCGCATTACGAAGCGCTGTTGCGCTTGAGGACCGAGGATGGGTTGATCAGTCCGCAGGCGTTCCTGCCGGCCGCGATCAGATTCGGTCTGATGGCGGACATCGATCGCTGGGTGCTCAAACGAGCGATTCGCGCACTTGCGGAGTTCGGCGCCGAGATGCCGGGGCTCAGGCTATCGATCAATCTGTCAGGCTACGCGTTCGAGGACGAAGGGCTTGGCGCCTATGTGCGATCGCTCCTCGCTGAGCACCGTGTGGCCGGCGATTGTGTCGTGCTCGAGATCACCGAGCAGCTCGCCGTCCGGTTTGCTGGCAACACCGACAAACAGATGGCGTTGCTGCGCGATCTCGGCTGCCGACTGGCGATCGACGATTTCGGCACCGGCTACAGCTCGTTTAGTTACTTGAAGCGTTTGCCCGTCGATTACCTGAAGATCGATGGCTCGTTCATCAAAGGTCTGCTGCGCGATCGCGTCGATCAGGCAATGGTCAAGATGGTGGGCCAGGTGGCGAAGGCGGCTGGTATGCAGACCGTAGCGGAGTATGTGCACAGTGCCGCCGCGTTGTCGTTGCTCGCCAAGTACGGCATCGACTACGCGCAAGGCTTCTTCATCGGCCGACCGGCGGCGCGGCCGCAACGGGTCGACGCCGCAGAACGGTACGGCACGAGCGACAGTTAGGCGGGCTTCTTTTTGAGACCGTCGTCGATGGCGAGGTGCTCGGCTTCGAGCGTCATGCCGGACGCTTTGGCCTGCTGATCGAGCAGAATCGCGAAGTCGCAATCCGTGTGTCCGGCTTCGACGGCCTTGTTGACCATGTCGCGCGTCACCTGTGTGACGGGTAGCGACACGCCGAGTTGCTTGGCGGCCTTGAGCCCCAAGTCGAGATCTTTGCGTAGCAGCACCGGCGTGAACGTGGGCGTCCAGTCCAGATTGACGAACGCGGGCGTCTTGTAGCGTGAGAATTGCGAGCCGATGACGCTGTTATTGATGAACTCGAGAAAGGCGCTGCGCGGCACGCCGCCTTTCTCCGCGAGCACCGTGATCTCGGCCAGCGACTGAGCCACAGCGCCGAGCAGCAGGTTGTGGCAGATCTTCACCATGCGCGCGAGCTCGCCTTCGCCTACATAAGTGACGCCGGCGCCGAGCGCTTGGAGGTAAGGCTTGGCGAGATCGAACGATTGGCGCGGTCCGGAGGCCACGATCGTGAGCTTGCCTGCTCCCACGACCTTGGCGTTGCCGCTCACGGGGGCGGCCAGCATCTCGGTGCCGAGCTTGGCTGCAGCATCGCGAATCTGGGCCGAAGCTTCTTCCGACACGCTCGAGCAATCGATGAGTAGCTTCGGCGCACCGTCCTTGCTGACGACGCCGTCGGGACCGAGGCAAACGGCGAGCAAGTCGTCCGATGCCGAGACCGTCGTGAAGACGATGTCGAGGCTGCGCAGGTCGCGCGGCGAGTCGGCGATCGTGGCGCCGAGCTCGCCTAAGGGCGCGACCTTACTGCGCGTGCGGTTGTAGACCGTGACCCCGTGTCCCGCGGCCAATAGGCGCTTCGCCATCGCGAAGCCCATCCGACCACCGGCGCCAATCCAGCCGAGTGCGTGACTCGCCATGCTCAGACGTCGATTACCCAGTGGCTGGTCTCGAGCAGCTTGCGCACGCGATCGAGGAATGCCGCCGAGTAAGCGCCGTCCACGGCGCGATGATCGAACGATTGCGCGAGCACGCCCACGGGGCGGATCGCGATCGCATCGCCTTCCGAGGTTTCGATGACGACGGGTTTCTTGCGCACGCCATCGGTCGAGAGGATCGCGACTTGCGGCTGATTGATGATCGGTGCGGTGATCAGTGTGCCAAAAGTGCCAGAGTTCGACAGCGTATACGTGCCGCCGGCGAAGTCATCGGGCTTCAAACGATTGGCGCGCGAGCGCTGTGCAATGTCGGCGATCGCGTCGGCCAGCTGCGCGACCGACAGCTTCTCAGCGGCTTTTATGACTGGGGCGACCAAGCCTTCGGCGCCGAGATCGACCGCGATCGCGAGATTGACCTGCGGATGCAGCAACAGGGCATCGCCTTGCACACTCGAGTTCAGATGCGGGTAGTCCAGCAGCGCGCGGCACACGGCGTTGCCGATGAACGGCAGATAAGTGAGCGAATAGCCATGCTTGGCCTTCCACGCGTCGCGCACGGTCTTGCGCACCTGGTCGACGCGTTGGAAGTCGACCTCCACGGCCTGCAACACGTGCGGGCTCGTGACCTTCGAGCGAACCATGTGCTCGGCGGTCAAGCGACGGATGCGCGTGAATGGCACGCTGGTGCCGAGCTGCGCGGGAGCGGAAGCGGGCGCGGGACCCGGGATCGGAGCGCGCGTGGCGGGCGTCGGTGCGGCAGCGGTCGGTGCAGCAGGTGCCGATGCGGCCGCGGTCGGTGCATGGGCAACAACCGGAGCGACGGGCGCGGCCGCCTGCGCAGTCGTCTGCCGTGTCTGGATGAACTCGACGACGTTGCGACGTGTGATGCGGCCGTTGCGGCCTGAGCCGCTCACGGCCGCGAGGTCGAGCCGGTGCTCCGCCGCGAGACGGCGAACGGCCGGCGAGAGGCGTTGGTGCGTGTCGCGCGCCGCCGCCTGAGGACCGCCGGTGCTGGCCACCGCGAGTTGCGTGGGCGCAGCGCTGCTCGTCGAAGCTTGCGGCGTGTATTGCTCCTTGGCCTCGCTCATCGCGGGCGGCATGGCGGCGTACCACGAAGGCGGTGGGGCCTCCGTTGCTGCCGCGGGGGGCTGCGGTGCCGGAGCCGCGGACTTAGTAGCAGCGGCGCCTGCCGATGCGCTGGCGCCGCTCTCGATGACTGCGAGCACGGTGCCCACCTCGACCGTCGTGCCGGCTGGCACGAGAATCTTCGTGATCACGCCCGCACCCGGCGACGGAATCTCCATCGAAACTTTGTCGGTCTCGATGTCGCAGATGATCTCGTCCGCGATGACGGAATCGCCGACTTTTTTGTGCCAGTTGGCAACGGTGCCCTCGGCTACGGTTTCGCCGAGCTGCGGCATCAGTACGTTCATCGACCCCTCTCTATCTGGTTAGTCGACGAGCTGGCGAACGCTGGCGACGATCCGCTCAGGGTTCGGTAGCTGTGCGTCTTCGAGGTTGTTCGCGGCCGCGAGCGGGATGTGCGGTGTGGTCACGCGGACGATCGGTCCATCGAGGTCCCAAAAGAGCTCCTCGGCAACGATCGAGGAGATCTCCGCACCCCAACCGCAGAGACGCGGGTTCTCTTCCACCGTGACGAGGCGGCCAGTCTTGGCCACTTCGCGCAAAATGGTTTGCGTGTCGAGCGGCACCAGCGAGCGCAGATCGATCACCGTCGCGTTGATGCCGTGCTGTTCCTGCAGCATCTCCGCCGCTTTCAGCGCACGCGGCACCATGAGGGCCAGCGCGACGATCGTGACGTCGGTGCCCTCTCGGATAACGTTGGCCTTGCCGAGCTCGATCACGTGCTCGCCGTCGGGCACTTCGCCCTTCGTCGCGTACAGCGACTTCTGCTCGAAGAACAGAACGGGATCCTCGTCGCGGATGGCAGCCGCGAGCATCCCCTTCACGTCCCCGGGGAAAGCGGGGGCGACGATCTTGAGCCCGGGGATCGTCATGGCCCAGTTTTCGACGCTCTGCGAGTGCTGTGCGCCGAAGCGCGAGCCTGCGCCGTTGGCCGAGCGGATCACGAGCGGCAACGTCACCTGGCCGTCCGTCATGTAGCGGGTCTTCGCGATCTGATTCGCGACGATGTCCCAGCAGACGGCAAAGAAGTCCGAGAACATGAGGTCCACGACGGGTCGGAGCCCCGTCATCGCGGCGCCCATCGCCGCGCCCACGATCGCTTGCTCCGAGATTGGCGTGTCCTTGACGCGTTTTGCGCCGAACTCGTCGAGCAGGCCGACCGTCGCCTTGAAGACGCCACCGGCGGCGGCGACGTCCTCGCCGAGTAAAACGACGTTCGGATCACGGCGCATCTCTTGCGCCATGCCCGCCGCAACGGCGTCGCGATAGGTTAGTTGCGCCATGCGGAGCCTCCGTTCGCCCACACGTCTTGATCGGCGATCTCGAGCGGCGGTGGCGGCGCAGTACGCGCAGTTTCGGTCGCTCCGTCGATCGCGGCTTGAGTTTCGCCTTCGATTTTCTCGATCTCGCCCTCGGTGATGCCCATCTGCAACAACCGCGTGCGGTAGCGCGGCAGCGGGTCCTTGGCGAGCCAGGCTTTCACTTCGTCATCGGGCCGGTATTTGCCCGGGTCGGCGCGCGAGTGCCCGCCGTGCCGGTAAGTTTCGGCTTCGATCAGGCTCGGGCCGCCACCGCGGCGGGCGAGCTCGAGCGCACGCTGCGCGGTGCGGTAGACGACGTCCACGTCGTTGCCGTCGATGAGCACGGGCTCGAGGCCGTACGCGCTCGCCCGGTCGGCGGCAGGGTGCTCGACGGCCGTCACGTCGTGAATCGACGTGTATTCCATGTAGAGATTGTTTTCGCAAACGAAGACGACGGGCAGCTTCCAGATCACTGCGAAGTTCAACGCCTCATGGAAGGCGCCGATGTTCGTCGTGCCGTCGCCGAAGAAGCACACGGCGACCTGCTCGGTACCGCGATACTGCGCCGACCATGCCGCGCCATTCGCGATCGTGAGGTGCGCGCCGATGATGGCGTACGAGCCCATCATGTGGTGCTTCACGCTCGTCAAGTGCATGGAGCCACCCTTGCCGCGCATGAGGCCCGAGGAATTGCCCATGAGCTCGCCCAGGATCGCCGTCATCGACACGCCGCGCACGAGCGTGTGGTTGTGACCGCGATAGGTGCAGAACGTATAGTCGTCCGGGCGCATGGCCATGCCGAACCCAGCGGCGATGGCTTCTTGCCCGAGGGCCAAATGACTCGTGCCCTTGATCAGGTTCTGCATGAACAAGTCGTAGGCGCGCTTTTCGAGCACCCGGCACTCGAGCATCGAGCGATAGAGCTTGAGGCGGGTTTCGGCGCTGATCGGCATCTGGGAGCTCCGGGCGGCTACGCCTGGAGCCATCGTCTGTGCATCCACTGGTTGGTTGCCTTCATTTAGTTAAATGCGCTCAATACTACTCCAGCCGGAGGGGACGGCGCGGCGAACCACGTAGGGATTCGAGCGATGGCCAGCGATTGGAGCGGCGCTAGCCTAGCAAGATGGCCGCGTGTCGGCCAGACTGTTCTTAACCGAATCCGACGGCGTATGGGGGTGAGACGCATGAGGATCAGCACGTGCATCTCGCGGTTGCTATTGGGCTTTCCCCTCGTGCTCGTGCTCGTCGCGGCCTGCGGCGGCCCGGGGCAGGGCGTAAGCCCGGCCGCCTCTGGCGAGCAGCTTTACGTCATCAAATTCCCCCACGTGACGGCGCTGGCCACACCGAAAGGCCAGATGGCACAGCGTTTCAAGGAGTTGGCGGAAGAACGGTTTCCGGGTCGAGTGCGCGTCGAGGTCTATCCCTCGGCGCAGCTCATGGAGGACACCGAAGCCATCGAGGCGCTGGCGTTCGGCGAGGTGCAGATGATTGCGACGTCCCTGTCGCTCTACGATCGGTTGACCCCGAAGTTCCAGATTTTCGATCTACCGTTTCTCTTTCCGGACCTGGCTGCCGTCGAGCGTTTTCAGAAGAGCCCCGCTGGTCGGGAGTTGCTCGGCGCGCTAACCGAGCACGGTATCCAGGGGCTCCAGTTTTGGCACAACGGCATGAAGCAACTCTCCGGCCCGCGGCCGCTCATCGCGCCGGCCGATGCCGCAGGCCTCAAGTTCCGCGTCATGGAGTCGGACATACTGCAAGCGCAGATCGAGGCCGTCGGCGGCAGCCCGCAGAAGATGGCATTCGGTGAGGTCTACCAGGCGCTGCAAACCGGCACGGTCGATGCACAGGAGAACACTTGGTCGAACATCTACTCGTCCAAGTTCTACGAGGTTCAGCCGTACATGACCGAAAGCAACCACGGTTATATCGGTTACTTCGTCGGCGTGAACGCGACGTTTTGGCAGTCGCTCCCGGATGATTTGCGTGCGGGTCTTACGGCGACGCTCGACGAGGTCACGCAGTGGGGTAATGTACGCGCCGAGGCCATCAACGTGGCTGACCGGCAGCTCATCATCGACTCCGGCCGCTCGCAGATCACGGTGCTCACGGCCGAGCAATTGGCGGAGTGGCAGGCGGCGATGCGCCCTGTTTGGGATCAGTTCCGCGCGTCTATCGGCGCAGAGCTGATCGAAGCGGCGCTCGCGAGCTCGCGCGGAGCGGAGTGAGCGCTCAGGTCAGCAGCCAGCCGCCATCGATGACGAGATTGATGCCGTTGACGCCCTTGTTGGTGAATAGGAAGTCGACGGAGCCCACCACGTCATCGGTGGTTGCGAGACGGCCCCCCGGCGTACGCTTCTCGATCTGCGCGATGGCGTCCTTCTTGTCACGCCAGGCCGGGCTGTCCGAGATGATGCCGGGATGTACGGCGTTGAAACGGACTGGCGCCAGCTCGACTGCGAGCGTGCGGATCAGGCTGCTCACCGCGCCGTTGACGGTCGTGACCGACGTCGATCCAGGATAAGGCCGCTCGCTCGCGAGACCGCCGAATAGGACCGCCGATGCACCTGCGCCCATACGCGGGTTCAAGGTGTGTGCCACCTCCGTGTAGCCGATGAGCTTCAGCGTGACGATGCGTCGCGCCCGCGCGATGTCGTAGTCCCTAGCGCTGTTGTAGTCGCGTTCGACGGCAACGAGTGCTAAGCGGTCGACATGCTCGATGTCGGCGAGCCCGGCCTCGATCGTCTCCGGCTCGGCGATGTCGAGCGCGACGGCGCGCGTGTGGCCGCCGATCTCCTTGGCGACGGCCGCTGTGCGCTCGGCGTCGCGGCCCGTGATGACCACCTTGCAGCCGGCATCCGCATAGAACTTGGCGATCGCGTAACCGATGCCCCCCGTGCCGCCGATGACGACGACGCTCGGTGTTTCGGCGCTTTTCGGCGAAGCCTGCTTGCTCATTGAGTGACTCCCTTCTGCTCGAGTTGTTGCGCCACGTACTCCCAGTCGCGGGCCCAGCGGTAGGAGTTCCGCGCGGGCGGCTGCGGCGACTGAGTCTCGAGCCAGCGGACGTTGGCATTGCTGCGATTGTAGAACGCGTGCGTGCAGCCAACGCCCGCCCAGAGAAAGTCACCGGGCTTCATCAGGTACTTCTCGTCGTCAGCCCAGGCTTCGACCTCACCGTGCATGATGTAGTACGCCTCTTCGAGCGGATGGTCATGCGGGTGGGCGTTCGCATTCGGTTCGTATTCCACCATGAACATCGTGTGGAGGGCCGCGTCGAGACGCTGGTCGACGAGCATCTTGAGCGAGATGCCGCTGTAGACGAGGAGTGCCGTCGCCATGCTGGCGGAGACCTTCGCTGCGTCTTTTTTCAAGCCCGTTCGCACGGCGTCGACCTTGATGTCGTCCTCGGCCATGCGGAACAAGTGTCGGGAGGAAGGATCGCGTATGTCGAAATCGCGGACCTCGACGGCGGGCGGCGAGCCTAGAAAATAGGTGCCGTCGGCGAAGTTCTCGCCCTTGGGGCAGGGCGCGCCCATGTCGATCCAGCGCGCCGTGCCGGTCGCTGGCCCCAACCACGCGTGTTGCATGCCCACCGGGATCAGCCCGCACGCGCCCGGAGTCAGGCGGTAGCCGCGGCCGTCGAGGATCAACACGGGGCTGCCCGCGAGGACATAGAAACTCTTTTCGAACGACTGCAGATGCAAGTCGATCCGCCCGCCCGCGTCGAGCTCGCACAATCCCCAACCGGAGTGCACGGCGCCGATCGAGCGGTCGGATAGCGCCGATCGCCGGTAGCCCGAAGCATGTCGCGGAAAAGCGGGTGTGGGCTTGATGTCGGCGGCGCGGACGAAATGGTGCATGGTGACCTCCGGTGGAAGGAGAATGCTTGGGCTCGCGGGGTTCTTTGTCAACCGCCGGCGTGTGGCGAGGCCGCGTCCAGGCGGTGTATGTTCGACGCTCGGCTTTGGGTGACCGGGGGGCAATCGTGCTAGCAGTAACCAACCGCAGCTCGTGCGGACGCTGATGTTTGCGCGCCTTCGCGACGCGGGCGACCGCCTCGAAGAGGCGTTCATGATCGTCGCGCTGGCCGGCATGACGCTGCTCACCTTCGTGCAAGTGGTGCTGCGCTACGTCTTTGGCACGGGGCTCGTCTGGTCGCTCGAAGCCACGACTTACTTGTTCGCCTGGCTCGTGCTGATCGGCATGTCCTATGGCGTCCGCACTCAGGCACACATCGCCGTCGACCTCCTGACGAGTCGGCTGCCGCCGCGGGCCGCACGAGCTGTGGCGCTCGTCACGCTCGTCTGCTCGCTCGCGTATTGCGCCCTGATGATCTACGGGAGCGCCGCCTTCGTCGACCGACTCATGGCGCTTGGCAACGACGCGCGCGACATACCGGTGCCGCGTTGGCTATTGACCGCAGTCATGCCGTTCGGCTTCGCGCTGCTCGCGGTGCGGCTCATCCAAGCCGCGCGCAAGGCTGCGCGATGACCGCAGCGTTCCTCGTCGTTGCACTGTTCCTCGCGCTGCTCGCCGGTGTGCCGATCGCGATCGCGCTCGGACTCGCGAGCATCGCGACGCTCGTGTTGTTCGCCGATCAGTCGCTCGTCGTGCTCGCCCAGCGGTTCTTCAGCGCCGTGCAAACGCCCGCACTGCTCGCGATCCCGTTCTTCGTTCTCGCGGGCACGTTCATGACGACGGGCGGCGTCGCGAAACGCATGATCGCGTTCGCGAACGCACTCGTCGGGCATTTTCGCGGCGGGCTCGCGATGGCTGCGCTGCTCGCATCTGCTCTGTTCGCCGCCGTCTCGGGCTCGTCGCCGGCGACCGTCGTTGCCGTGGGCAGCATCATGATCGGCGGCATGGCCCGCTCCGGGTATTCGAAGGAATTCGCGGCCGGTCTCATTTGTAACGCGGGGACGCTCGGTATCCTGATTCCGCCGTCGATCGTGATGGTCGTCTACGGCGCCGTGACCGAGACCTCGGTGGGCGCGCTGTTCATCGCGGGCCTGCTGCCGGGAATCGTGCTGACTGCGGCGCTAATGGCGGCCGTCGCGGTCGTGGCGCGGCGCCAGAATCTGCCGCGTCAGCCCCGTGCCGATTGGCGCACGGTGCTGAAGACCGGTCGCGAAGCGATTTGGGGCTTGCTACTCGTGGTGATCATTCTCGGCGGCATCTATCTCGGCGTGTTCACGCCCACCGAGGCGGCCGCCGTGTCCGCCGTGTATGCGCTCGTGATCGCGGTTTTCGTCTATCGCGATCTCAGGCTGCGCGACGTGCCAGGGGTGCTCGCCGAGAGTGCGAAGGTGACCGCCATGCTGATGTTCATCATCGGCAACGCGATGCTGTTCGCTTTCGTGCTCACGACGGAGCAAATCCCGCAGGCGGCGTCGACCTGGATCACCGATCTCGGGCTCCCCGCATGGGGCTTTCTGCTGATGTTGAACTTTCTGCTGCTCATTGCCGGCAGCTTCATGGAAGCGACCTCGGTCGTGCTGATCTTCGCGCCGATCATGTTTCCGATCGCCAGTGAGCTCGGTATCCACCCGGTGCATCTCGGGATCATCATGACCATCAACATGGAGATCGGCATGGTCACGCCACCGGTCGGGTTGAATCTCTTCGTGACGTCCGGGATTGCAGAGCTGCCGGTCACACGTGTCGTGCGCGCGGCGCTGCCGTGGCTCACGGTGTTGCTCGCGATGCTCGTGCTCGTGACCTACGTGCCGTGGGTGTCGCTCGCACTGCCGCGCTGGCTCGGGCTTTGAGTGATCGCACTTTCAGGCTCGACGCGCCGGTGCCTTCGGGCGCACTATGGGCGCGCTACCGCAGCCTCGTTCGCACCGATCGCCACTGATCCGTGCAGAGATGCAACCCGAGGACGATGTGACTACGAGCTCCCCGCGCCAGACCGACCTGACCCGCACGTTCTTGCTGATCCTGATCATCGCGGTGCTGATCGTCGGCAGTGTGTGGACGTTATTGCCGTTTCTGAGCGCGCTGGTTTGGGCGACCACGATCGTTGTCGCGACGTGGCCGCTGATGTTGCGCGTCGAGCGCCGCACGGGCGGACGCCGCGGCGTCGCGACCGCGGTAATGACCGTGGTCATGCTGGCGATCTTCATCGTGCCCTTCAGCTTGGCCGTCGGCGTGTTGCTGCAGGGAGCGATCGAGGGAGCCGAGATCGTGAGAGCGATGGCACGCGACGGTTTGCCGGATCCGCCGGCGTGGCTCGGCGCACTGCCGTGGGTCGGCCCGCGCCTCACGGCGAAGTGGCAGGAGTTCGTCGCCGGGGGCCCCGAGGCCGTCACCGAAGCCCTGCGGCCCTTCGTTCGCTCGGGCGCGAGCTGGGCTCTCCAGCTCACGGGCGGCTTCGGCGTCATCGCCGTGCACTTTCTGTTGACGGTTATTCTCGCCGCAGCGCTCTACGCCAACGGCGAGACGGCAATGGGCGGCCTGAAGAGGTTCGCGCGGCGCCTCGCCAAGGACCGTGGCGAACGGACGCTGGTCCTCGCCGGCCAAGCGTTGCGCGGCGTCGCGCTCGGCGTCGTCGTGACGGCCCTCGTTCAGTCCATGATCGCCGGTGTCGGTCTCTGGCTCGCTGGAATCCCGCGTGCCGGTTTGCTGCTCGCCGTGACCTTCGTGCTGTGCGTCGCGCAGCTTGGCCCGCTGCCGGTGCTGCTGCCCGCGGTGATCTGGTTGTTCTGGTCGGGCAGTGTCGGCTGGGGCATCGTGTTGACGGTGATAACCGTGATCGTCGCGGTCGCGGACAATGTGCTGAAGCCCGTGCTGATTCGCCGTGGCGTCGACTTGCCCTTGCCGCTGATCATCGGTGGTGTGATCGGCGGGTTGTTCGCCTTCGGTGTCGTTGGGCTGTTCGTAGGCCCGGTGCTGCTCGCGGTCACGTACACGCTGCTCGACGCGTGGGTCAGTGAGGACGAGCCAACGGCGCGGGCTGAGTGAGGGCTGCCGCAGGTTCTCCTGCGGCAGGCCTTGAAGATCACTCTATTCGAAGTTGCGCTTGACGCCCATCGCCCATTCACGTGGGCGCGACGGTTGGCCATGAATGTAGCCCGCCGCGGCACCCGTCAGATCGAACAGGGTCACGTAGTAGTATTCGTCGGTAAGGTTCGTTCCCTCCAACGCCACCTGCCACGCATCGTCGCCCGACCGCCACGTCAAGCGAAAATTCGCCAGCGTATAGTCTTCGATCAAGTTCGTCGGTGCGTTGACGGCATTCGCATAGACCTCGCTCGTGTAGGCGAAGTCGAAGCGCGGCGTGAAGCTGCCGCCGCCGCTCAACCCGAACTCGTATTGCAGACCCAAGCTCCACTTATCCTCGGGCGTGTAGGGCGTGATC
>Ga0105252_10000518_pt1 | contig 24459 bp, 46 predicted proteins | sample EasRivMeERMZT100_FD_89675 | JGI IMG/M metagenome (GOLD analysis project Ga0105252, IMG submission 89675) | Soil microbial communities from meander-bound floodplain in the East River, Colorado, USA - East River MetaG ERMZT100 | ecosystem: Environmental > Terrestrial > Soil > Floodplain | place... | reverse complement strand
GGCGAGCGCGAGAACGGCAACGGCGGTCAGCTTCGACATGGGGTCAACCTCCGAGACGGCCCTGAAGAACTGCACGCTCGACTTCGGTCAGGTCCCACTGCGCGACGATCGCGAACATCGGCCCGCGGACGCGCCGCAGCAGCAGCGGGTCCTTCGGTGCCGCGTCCCAATCGGCTTCCCACAGGATGTGGAACTGGGGCAGCTTTTCGGGCGCGGGCCGCAGCGCGGGCGGGATCAGCGGGACGAGTGCGCTGAGGCGGTTGTGCCCGCTGTACCAGCGTTGATGATCGTTGCTCATCACAAAAGTGGGTCGGCCGAGGAACGTGTCGTCCATGCGCGGGCGGAGGTAGAAGTGCCCGCACGCAATGAAGGCCCACGCACGGTAGTGCCCGCCGCCGCTGTACTCACCGAAAGCGACGCGCTGCTTGTCGGCCCGCGCGATGGCAAGCACGGGCCGACCCAGCGCGTCCACGCCGGCGCCGCGCATGACCTGGCGGATGTCGAGCACGCGCTGCCCCAGCGCGATGGAGCGGTAGGTCGCGCGCAGCAGGTCGTCCTCGTCGGTCCACCGGGCGCGCACGGCCTTCGCGTACTCCAGCCACTTGAGGCGCGCGGTCCAGTTGGTCTCAGTCAGCGTAGGAATGTTCACGGATCGGTCTCCTATTGGTAAGGCAGCGCGGCGGTGCGGAGGCGGGGGCGAGAAGAAAAGGGGAAGAACCGTTGGGATGCCCCGACAGCTCTCCATCCCCCGCCGCGCTGCAGAACGTGTCAGTTGCAGGGGACGTGGACGCCACCGATGGCGGCGACCGCAGCCTTGACCTTCGCCACGTCCGCTTCCAGCGAATCATCATCGCCCGGCTCGCCGGCCGAGACGGTGTACTGCACCGGCTGGCTGTACCCGACGACCGAGCCGTAGGGCGCGATGAGCGGGAACGAGACGCAGAACGTCACGGTCACCTCGACGGCCAGCTTGTTGCCGCCCAGCGCGTTGATCGGGATGGGCAGGGACCACGGGCCGTCGTCCAAGCGGACGACGCACCAGTCGTGCTCCCAGGGCGTGATGACATCGACGAGGCCCTGCTGCGTGGGCAGGTTGTCGATGCGCAGGAAGCCGTGACCACGCCAGTCCATCGGCGTGACAGCGAACTCGTCGGTGCCGGGCGGGGCTGCCGCTAGGCTGACGAAAGCGGCGAGCAGAAAGGCGGATGCGTACTTCATCGTTCACTCCTCCCGAAATGGGAAAGGTTCCTTACCCGCGTTCATGTTGTCACTCGGACCGGCCGCAACACCACGTCGATCAGGACGGGCTGCGGCACACGCCAGCCGTGCGGTGCGCGGCGCAGGTCCTGTCTGGTGCGGATGTAGCCGTAGCGCTCGCTGGACCACGCCCGCGCCTCTGAGCGCGTCTGGAACAGCAGCGGCTTGAGGTCGTGCCACATGACGTGCTCGCTGTCGAGCGAGCGCCACAGCAAGCCCCAGCGGCACGGCGCGTTGTTCATCGCCACCACCGTGTGCCGATCATTTCGGCCATGGCGGAGCCGATCATCCACCAGAGCAGCGCAGCGCCGGCGACCAGCGCGGCGGGTACGATCAGCAGCAGCCACCATGGATTCACGCCGCACTCTCCTCACGGGCCGGCTCGCGGGCGGCGATGCAGGCTTCAAGTAGGCGGATGTACTCGTAGCAGGTGGAGTGGTGCGCCTTGTGCTCAAGCCGATGATTCACCAGCGCCTCGTCGGCCCGCTGCCGCTCGGTCTGCCGGGCGAGCATGGCGCGGATGTGCGTCGTGACCAGCTTGGCCCAAGCGTTGCCCACCGCGCCAGTCACGACAAGGTCGCTGACAAGCTTGCTGACCTCGTCGGGCGCCGGCACGGGGCGGATGATGATGTCGTTGGGTCGCATGCCGTGGCTCACGGTCTCACCGAACTCGACGACGCGGTGTACCTCGTACTCGTTGCCCTCCTCGTCGCGCAGCTTCATGGGTTGCGCTCCTGCGCGTAACGCACGGCCATAGCGTCGCGGTACCCCCGCTGGTACTCGCGCTCACAGAGGGCGGCCAGGGCTCGCTCGAAGTCCGGCACGCCGAGGTAGCTAGCGTTCAGGCACAGCCGGGTCGCAGCTTGATACTCGGCATCGAGGCCGCGACTGCACGCCCTGGCAACTTGGTACATCCGCAGCAGCAATCCACGCTCTGGCGCCGCCGCCTCGACAGGCGAAGTGCCGGCTGGCGACGGCGAGCCTTTGCATACAGCCCCCGAAGGAGCTGCGCCCGGGACCGTTGGTCGAGTACCCCCGGTGCCGTCGTCACCAGCCGGCATGTCTTGCATCGCGCCGATGATCGAGGCCACGCCACCGGGCTCGGTGGGCGGGCAGATCATCGCGAGGCGCTGCTCCGACGCCACGATGGTGCGGATGAGGTAGTCAATGGCGTTCCGCACGCCCCCTGCGGTCATGCGGGCATCCCGCTGCCGCACGAAGCGGTGCAGCGCATCCGCGAGAATCTCCCGCGCCGTCTCGACCTCGCTGGTCATGGGTTCTCTCCCGTCGGCTTGCTGCGGTCGCGCTCAGCCAGTGCCTCTGCGATCTTGGCGTCGATCAGCGCCTCGATGAGAGCAGCATCCTTCGGATATCTGTAGTACGCGATCAGCGCCTCCCGCGCCGCCTCAACGTCGAGCCGGGGCGCTGTCATGGGGTGGCTCCCGACTGAAGGCGAGCCCACCACGCCCCGATCAACTCAGGATGCGTGACCAAGTAGATCGCGCCGCAGACCACGGCTTGCGCGCCGTAGGCCACCAGGAGCAGGAGGATGACGATGAGCCACGGGATGCCGACTGGTCGCCTCACAGCCCGCCCTCCAGCCGCTCGGGCCACGCGACCAAGCCGATCAGCACGCAGGCGAAGATCACGCACACGATGATGAGCAGCCGCACCGCCACCGGGTCGCCCTGGACCAGCGGAGCCGGGTCGTTGCGGACGCTCTGGTACTCGGTCGGGTTCTCGGCCCGGACATCGAAGCTGTCGTAGCGATCAGTCTCGTTCACGGTGTCGTTCCTCCCATGCGGCCATCGCGTCGGTGCACTCCTCGCGCGCGGTCAGCTTGCGGTCACCGCCCTCCTGGTCCTCGGCACACGCGAGGCACAGGTGCGCTCGCTCCTTGAGCACGTCGCTGAACATGAAGATACGTTCGGTCTCGAGCACGCGCTCGCTGCACAGCTGGCAGCGGCGCCACTCGAATGCGGTCGCCTCGCCGGCGCGCGGGTAGCCCAGCAGAAAGAGGCCCGCCCGACCAGGACCCTGGGCAAATAGGGCATGAGAACCGCGCGCGTGCCGGGAAGAAGGGGAAGAAGGGCTGCGCGGCGCGGCCTGATCGGACGGGCTTTCATGCGGGGTAAGAGACCCGCCGCCCCGGAGGGCGTTGGTCGACGTGGAGGTCGAGCGTCGCGGTTGGGGCGCGACGGAATCTCCAGGGCGGCGGGGCTCAGTGTTCATCAGAACGGCGGTTCGTCGACGGCGCCGTGGGCGGCGGCGTCCTGGCGGACCTTCGCGTCGCTCGGGCGCGGCGGCTTGGCGGGGCCCTTGCCCTCGCGCAGCGCGATCGCGGTGCCCTTCATGCGGGCCGCGAAGGCTCGCTGCTGCTCGGGCGTCATCGTGTTCTGCATCTTGACCTTGCCGCCGCCCAGCTCGTTGACCCAGCGGATGCGGGACCGCTCGCGGCCCTGCTGGTCGAGCTCGGTCTCGATGACCAAGTCGACCTCGTTGGCGTCGATCCCGCTCATGTCGGCCAGGTCGTCGCCCTGCCAGCCGCAGGCGCGCAGGGTCTTGAACGTCGTCTCCTTGGTCTTGTCGGTGAAGAAGCCGAACCAGGTCATGTACTGCCCCGCGAAGGGCTCCTGCAGAAACTTGAAGGTCAGCGCGATCTGCTCGGTCTCGTTGCTCGAGTAGCCAAACTGGTGCGAGTCCGGGCTGGCGACTCGGGCGCGGTAGGTGCCTGGAGGAATCATGCGGTCTTGGTCTCCGATGCGCCGGCCTCGGCCGGCTGGGTGGTGGTGGTCAGCGCGACCTTCGCGCGGAGTCGGTCCACGAGCTTGTACATGGCCTCGGCGCTGCCGCCGTTCTTGGCCAGGTACTCGCCCGCCAGGGTCCTCGTCTGCTCGTCGACCTGCGGCAACAGCGCGTCGATCTCGGCGCGCAGCTGCTCGAGCTGGGGCCCGTGGCCCCCGCCGATCGCGGCCTCGAGGTCGGCCCACGACAGCGGGAGCTGCTCGGGCAGCCCGTAGCGGTTCTTGGCGTCCCAGGTGGCGCGGTACTCAGTGTGGATGAACCGCGCGCCTGTCGACACCCCGCGCACGCGCTTGTCGCGCTTGTCGGTCAGAGTCTCGTAGTTGGCGAAGATCACGGCGTCGGCCCACTCCCGGACCAGGGCGCCAGCCTTCGCATTCAGCTTGAGCTCGTAGCGGTCGAAGTCGTCCCCGATGGGGTTCTTGAACGACCGCACGAGGGCGTGCGCGAGCAGCACGATCGCCATGCCACGGTTCTCGCGCAGCGCATCCAGGCGCGACAGGAGCAGCCGCCACTGGTCAAGCGCCGCGATGTAGCCCTTGCCATAGCCGGGCGCCTCGATGTCCTTCCAGCCGTTGCTCGTGCACAGGTGGGTGTGGATCAGCGGCTCGATCCAGTCCAGCGTGTCGAACACGAGCGTCTTGAAGTGGTGCGCCGGCCCGCTGAGCGCGTCGACGGCCGACAAGACCTCGGCCCAGGTCTCGGGCTCGGGGAAGCGCGCGACGTCCAGGGAGGCCGTGCCGTCCTCGGCGCACACGAAGATGGGCGCCGGCGCCTGGCTGCCGAACGTGCTCTTGCCGATGCCGTCGGTCCCGTAGAGCAGGATCCGCGGCGGCTTGACCAGTTTGCCGCGCGTCACGGACGACAGGGCCATGCGCGATGGCGCGGCGGGTTTGGTGGCGGGTGGTGTCGACACGGTCACGTGGTGGGCCCTCCTTCGGGGGTAACAGATGCAACGGCCGACAGCTCCTCGTGGGGCGCCGCGGCCTTGCGGAACAGAGACGGGTCCTCGAGCGACGCGACCTTGCAGCACACGTCGAAGAAGCTGCACGTGCGGTTGAAGGTCACGCAGGAGTCGACGCGGCGCGGCCAGCGGTTCGCGAGCTGCGCCTCGCGGATCAGCCGGCCGAGCTGCCAGCCGTCGAAGGCCGCGTCGCGCTCCTCCTCCTGGAGCCGCACGACGGGCCCGCGCTGGAAGTAGCGATCAGGGTTCTCGGCCAGGGCCTCGAGCATCCGCTCGCGGAAGGCATCGGCGCTCTCGTCGTCCTCGCGCTGATTCGCGTACAGCGTGCCGTCCTTCTTGTACTTGCGGTCCTCGGGGGCCGTGGCGCGGGACGGCCGCAGGCCGGGCTTGCCGATCACGTCGTACAGGCAACCGGCGACGTCGTACCCGAGAGCGCGCGCGCCGACGTAGTAGTCCGACACCTGCTGGTCGAGCTGCAGGCGGCGCCAGTATTCGCTGCCCTGGCTGATGTCCTCGGCCGAGGTCTTGTGCTCGACGATGAGCACGCGGCCGTCGGTGTCGCGGACGATCGCGTCGAGCTTGCCGGCCATGCGCCAGGTCTTGCTCGAGGCCCCGGTCTCGGGGTTGACGAGGGAGGTCGCAAACTCGACCTCGACCGCCAGGACCTCGAGCGCCTGCTCGGACCACCGGGTGTCGTAGCCGACGAGCAGCGCGTGGGCGCGGGCGAGCTCGTACTCGTCGGTCTCGGGGGTGACGGCCGCCTGCAGCGCGTCGACCGCGGCGCTGTAGCGGTCGGCGTCCGGGGCCTGCGCGGCGCGCCACCATGCCTCGAGGGCGGCGTGGAACAGGGTGCCGAAGCGCAGGGCGCCGCTCGTGCGGATGGGGCGGTAGCGCTGCTCGTAGCTGTACTGGTACTCGCGTGCGCAGCGCTGGAAAGTGCGCTTGGCCGAGACGGTGAGCAGCGGCAGGTCGGTCACGGGCGGCCTCCAAGGTGGCGGTGCAGGCTGATGCGGTTGGCCTGCGCGTCGAGGTGCTCGGCAGCTCGCTCGGCCTTGCCGCGGATATCCTGCTGCACGAGCAGCCAGCAGTACCAGCAGCCCGCGTGCATCGCCAGCGCGAACAGGAACAGCGTGGACTCGGCAGTCATGGGGCCTCCGGCGGCAGCAGGGCGTCAAGGGCGGACTGGATGCGATCCTTGGCGCTGGGCGGCAGTCCAAGTCGCTCGATGAGGTCGCGGTAGTTGACCAGCAGCGGCAGGGCTACTTCGCGCCAGGCGATAGCGGCTGGCAGGTCGTCGGCTGCTCGCCAGTCCTTCGCCCCTACGCGCGTGTGGATGAAGTGGCGGAAGTTCAGGCCGCAGATAGCGCACGCGCCGCTACCGGTGGGCATGCCTCGGGAGTCGTGAGTGTGGCCCTCGTGCGGCAGCGCATCGCACCTGGCCTTGGCCGCCCTTGCCTGCGCCTCGGTGATCGGCTGGGCGGTCATCGCGGTGTCCTATCCGGATACGAGCCGGCGCAGTAGCTGGCCTCATCGAGCACCCATAGAAGGGCCTGGGAGACGGCCTTGCCCTCGACCTGGATCAGCGCCAGCGGCGCGTTGACCATCACGTTCGCGGGCTTGTAGCTCATGCGCTCGTCAGCCTCGATGGCCGCGATCCGGTCGCGGATCTGCCTCTCGTCCTTCACGATGCACGCTCCTCTCCCGCCGCAGCTCTGAGCGCGGCGACTTGAGCGGCCAGGCGCTTGCCATCATCGCGCGCCCACTCTAGGTGGGCATTGGTTTCATCGAGCCTGGCGTTGAGCCTGCCGACGTGAGCGATAAGCATTGGAATGGCGGCGGGCGCGACGCGCTCAAGCTCCATGCGCGAAGCGCATTCGCACAGTTGCGCTAGCGACGCGAACTCATCGTCGGTCATGGCCTCGCTCCGGCCATCACGCGAGCCACGGCCCACGCCGCCCGCCGCGTCTTGAATCCGTCGATGGCTCCAGCGCTGTAACGCCACTCGCGCGTGAAGTCGTCCCAGCGCTGGATAACCCATTCACAGTTGCCGACCCCATACAGCGGGTCATACCAACAGGGGATCACGCGGTAGCGGCTCGTCCGGCCGAACGCTCCCTGGAACGTGCGCCCTGCGAGCATGCGCGGGCCCAGCTCGGCGGCCTTTCTCAGCACCGCCGCGACCTCGGGGGAAACGGTGGGCGTGGTCATACAGCCTCCTCGTTGTGATAGGCGGCGGCCGCGCACGTCCGGCAGAGCCAGAGCGAGTAGCCCATCATCGGGATGGCCTGGCAGGGCAGCTCATTGGCGCACCGCTCGCACGGCTGCGTGACCGGCTGCCCGTCGACCTCGTCGTCGTCGATCATCGTCTGACCTCCACGTCAGGGCCGGGGGGATTCCCGACGCACTCTCTTATACCGGCCATCCTGGCCGGTGTCAAATCCTCTATCGGTCGGGCGGCTCGTCCGACTTGAGCAAGATGGCGACCAGCTTCCCGAGCACCCCCGACGGCTCGAGGGCCCCGTGCTCGAGACGTCGCAGGGTCCGCACGCTGATCCCGAGGTACCTGGCCATGTCCTCCTGCCTCCAGTGCCAGGCCAGACGCAGGTCGGCCAGGTCGCGCGCCGCGCGCCGTCTCGTGCTGCTGCGACTGTAGGGCGGGTACGTCCGGGGCATGGTCGCGGACAATAGCACACCGGCCAGCCTGTCCGGCTTGAATCTCGCCGCGCGCCGGCGCTACGCTTCCTCCCGTGGGCGCAGTTGGCGGCGCCCGTCTGTCCCGGGAGGGCGTGCGGCGTGTCGAGCCAGGGGTCTGTGCGTTGACGACCAGCCCCTCCGGCCACTCAGCCAAGGTCCGCCACGACATCGCCCGCGGCGCCAGTGTCGTCGAGCAGCTCGTGGCGCAGGTGGTCGAGTCCCTCGGGCCCGCGCTGCTCGAGCACCCATTCCACGAGGCTCGCCGCTGGCGCTTCGATGCCGCCTGGCCGTCCTGGATGCTGGCCCTCGAGGTCGAGGGCGGGGCCTTCGTCGGCGGCGCCCACGGCCGCGGCGCCCACTTCCGCCAGGACGCCGAGAAGTACAACGAGGCCGCCGCCCGCGGCTGGCGCGTCATCCGCGTCCTGCCCGAGCACGTCCAGGGCGGTCAGGCCGCCTACTGGCTCAGGAGGGCCGCGGGCCTGCCGGTCGAGCCGAGGGCCTGGGCCCGCGTCCAGGGGCGCAAGCGGGCGACCTGGAAGCTGCGCCGCGCCACGGAGCCCTCCAATGCCCTCTGACCTCGTCGAGATCATCGCCTACGCCGTCGTCGGCCCCTCCGGCCGCCTCACCAACCTCAAGCCCGGCATGGCCTGGCTGATCGGTCCCGCCGCCACTCTCGAGCTCGGCCTGAACCCGGGCGAGCGGCTCGTCGAGGTGTCGGTCGTGTACCGGCCCCTGGTCGTCACGCAGCCCACCAAGCCAGCCACAAGGACACGCTGATGCCAGACCCCAAGATCCCGCTCGGCATGCTCATGGTGCTCGAGGCCATCGGGCAAGCCGCCGACGCCACCAACTGCCAGGTCCTCCTCGTCATCCGCTACGGCGACCACGAGCTCCCCGAGGTCGCTGCTCACAACATGAGCCCGGACGCCGCTCGCGCCCTCCTGCGCGACGCCCTCAAGCACGCCAGCGACCACAGGCCCGTCGACCTCGGGCCCGAGCCCAACTGATGGTCGACTGGATCGCCATGCGCCCCGACCTCCCGGACGATCCGAAGGTCCACGCAATCGCCGCCCTTGTAGACGTCACCGTGACGTCTACCGTGACGCCTACGTCACGCCGCTGTGACGCTGTCGTCGTCGCGCTCCTGCGCCTATGGGGCCTCGCGAGGGAGCGCGGAGAGGCCATGAGCGACGATCCAGACTCTGACTGCCTTATCAGATCAGCGACACCGAAGTGGGCCGACATGGCCGGCAGGCTCGATGGAATGGGCGACGCAATGGTCGCAGTAGGCTGGGCACATACGTGCCGCGATGGCCTGATCCTGCCTCGTTTCTGGTCACGCACGGCCGCGAAGGATCGCGCCAGACACCTCGCCACACAGCGCCAACGGCGCTGGCGAGAGGGCCGAAAAGCGGCCGATTCTGTAGACGTCACCGTGACGTCTACCGTAGGCGTCACGGTAGACGCTCTGTCACGCTCCAGAGGAGAGGAGAGGAGAGTAGAAGAACTACAACCCCCCATACCCCCCTCCGAGGGGGGACCTCGGGCTGCGCCCGAGGGTGCGGTCTCGGGGGCCTCCCCGCCCGTCAACGGCCACGCCCGGAAGGCGTCCCGGCCCAAGCCCGTCGTCGACCCCGCCGTCTCCGAGCTGGCCGATCGCTTCGCGGAGTGGATCGCCCACTGGAAGCCCGACGCCAAGATCCAGGTCCGCTCGCCCGCCTCCCTCGAGCAGCTGCGCCTGCTCGTCGAGGCCGATGGCCGCAACCCCGACGACGTCAAGGCGCTCCTGGCCTGGTTGTTCGGGGGCAACGCCGCCGAGCTCGACTACGCGCCCCGCGATCCCGGCTTCGACTGGCGCCGCAACGTGCTCTCGGGCACCAAGCTGCGCAAGCATTGGGACGTGCTCGACGACCTGTTCACCCAAACCCACCCACGGGAGACTTCCGCATGAGCGACGTCGCCAGCCTCGTGACCCGCATCGTGGACCGCGTCAAGGCGCGCTGGGCGCGCAAGGACACGACCCACCAGTCCTGCCAGCGCATCGACGAGATCGTGGCCCTGGCGCTGCCCGTGATGAACGCCGCGATGGCGCACCCCAAGCCGCCGCCCGCACACGAGGCCGCGAATGCCGCGGTGCAGTCCGTCCTGGCCCGCGGCTGGGCGACCGACCTCGAGGACGAGGCCATCGCGGCGATGGTGCGCGCGCGCCTCGAGGCCCACTGGCGGGACGTGCTCGACCAGCGCGCCCGCGCCGAGCGGCGCGCCAGCCGGGCCGGCAACGTCGAGCGGCGGCCACCGGCGTCGCGGGCGCCGCGCTGATGGCCGCGGCCCAGCTCCACGACGCGCTGGTGCTCGAGCCGGGCCAGGTCGCGACCGTCACGCTGCCCGGCGGGCTGGTCGTCCAGGTGACGAACACCGGCACCGAGACGCAGGCCCTGCGCCTGCGACGGTACTCCAGGACGTCCCTGGTTCGCGCAGGGCTCGTGGAGGCCGTCCGGAGTGTCTGGCGTCGTGGGGGAGCTTGGCGTGCGTCCTGAGCCCGCACGGGCCGCTGGGCGGGATCGCGGATCGGGCTGGAAGTCGGGCTGGCGGGACCGTAGCGTGGGCCGTCGACTTGGGAGGGACTGTCTCGTGACCGACGATGCGCCGGTTCCTGTCGTGAAGCTCAAGACGCTGCGCCCGACACGCCGGCCGGTCTACGTCGGCTTCGACAGCAAGGGCTCGGTGTGGATGTTCTGGCTCGCAGACGACGGGACGCACAACGGCATCGAGATTGCGACGCGAGTGCATCGGTGTGAGATCGATCCGTGAGCGGCCGGCGCTACGGTCCGCCCGGCCCCGCGCTGAACGGGGGACAGCACATCGATCCGCGGGCGCGCGCCGTGCCTGCCGGCGTGCCGATCATCGGCCAGCGCCACAAGATCGCGCTCGCACTCAGCTCGAGCGACGGGCAGCCGCCCACGGTCATCGAGGTCGTCGGCGCGCTCGCGCAGATGACCCTCGCCATCGTCAACCTGCAGCCCGAGACCGACCTGCTGGCCGAGGGCAAGGTCGCCCAGGCCGACATGATGGGCGACGTCGAGGCCACGCTCGTCGTCATGCGTGCGGCCTGCGCGTTCCAGCGCGTGCTGCTCGAGCAGCACGTTGCACTGGCCGAGCGGCGGGTGCGGCGACAGGGACAGAGCGAATCCGGTGAGCCGGCCGACGGTGGTGTCCCGGAGGCCGGGCCCGACTCACGGCGGGAGCCGGCGGCGGGTGACAAAGACGCCGCCGACTCCCGGTTGAGCCCGCAGCAGGAGACCGAGATCCGATGACCGACGCCCGCTTGCGACAGCAGCTCCTGGCCGAGCGCGTGCAGGCCAATGAGTCCTGGGAGCGCGTGCGCCACCGGCTGAGCAGGACGGGGATGACGCAGCAGATGATCGTGTCGATGGACACGGCGCTGGCGATGGGCATGGCCATCCTCGGGCGCGCCGTGCCGGCGGCGCTGCCGCCGCGGACCACGGTGTACGTCCCGTCGGGCTCGGCGGTGCGGGGTGAGACCGTGGACGACACGGAGGAGCTGATCGTCGAGGACACGGATTACATCTTCACGGGCGACGTGGAGGCCGAGACCGACGACTCGTGCGTGGGGGTGTGGGCGCTGGGGCCCTTCGCCAAGGTCGAGGTCAAGAATTGCAGCTTCACGGGCTTCCGGCAGGGCATCGTGGCGCAGGGGCACGAGGTCGACGAGGTGCCGACCGAGATCGGCTTGCTGCGCGTGCTCGACTGCGAGATCAACGGCACGCTCGGCCAGGGCATCTACGCGAGCCGCTGCAACGCGATCCGGATTCGCCGGAACGCGCTGGTCGACTGCGGCGAGGCAGGATTCCTCGACCACGCCATCTACATCCAGAGCGACTGCGGTCTCAACAACACCATCGTCGACAACTGCTCGTTCGTGAACGCGGGCAGCCACGCGCTGCAGATGCGCAGCGGCGGGACGGCGGTCTACAACTTCGTGGCGCGCTGCGGGATCGGCCTGCAGCTCGGAGGGGGCGATACACCCAAGGTCGGCGGGGTCAACGGCACCCTCGCCGGAAACGTCATCTGCGAGGGCCGTGACATTCCCGTGGATGCAGGCAACCGCGGCATCGGCGTGGTCGTTGGAAACGTCAACTCCGTCGCGCTCGCGAGCAACCTGCTGTGGCAGAACGCGGGGACTGGCCCCTGCTCGCTGTGGCTCAACGGCGACGGCATCCTGGGCCAGCCGGGGGTGGGCGTGGGGCTGGCCTACGGCGCCAACAACCGCGTGCTCAACTGGAAGTGGGGCTATCGCGAGGACGGGACCGTGACCACGTACTCGTCGCTCGATTGGGAGTCCGCGATGGCGCTGCCCGACACGGCGCCGACGCTGTCGCTCGACACGCTGCTCGGGAGCGACTGGATCGCGAAGCTGCTGTCGCGGCAGTTGAACGCCGCGCTGTGCAACAAGGCGGTGCTGACGCAGGAGCCGGCATGACGCGGCCTGCGCAGGCGCCGCGCACCAAGAGCCCACCCCTGGAGGGCAGTTCCGTGAATCGGTACGAAATCTACGCGAGCGCGATCGTTGGCAAGTTCAACTGGCGGCTCGTGGCGGCCAATAACAAGATCGTGCACCAGAGCACGCAGGGCTTCGAGTCCGTGCGTGACGCGCGACGGGCGATCCGACGCGCGCGCTGGCTGGCGATCTTCTCGCGCGTCGTGGTGATCGGATGAGCGCCTTCCCGAAGGTCGAGGGCTCGACGCTGCTCGCGCTCGCCATCGACGTTGTGGCCATCGCGGCCTGGGGCTTCATCGTCGGCTACTGCGGCCATTGGGGCTGGAGCCTGTTCGGATGAGCGCCCTCGCGCTGACCTGGAAGCCCGACGACGGCGCCAAGGTCACGGTGCCGCTGACCTCGAGCGGCTTCATCAAGGGTGCGGTCGGGGCGCCGGACGCGTTCGTGCAGCTCGAGGCCAACCGCGCCGAGTTGGTGATCAGCAACGGCTGGAGCGACGGGAACAATCCCGGGCTGGGCAAGCCGCTGGCCGGCACGCTGCGCGTGTTCGGGGCCGAGCCGAAGCTGGCTGCGCCGCAGCATCGGGTGATCGACTTCGGGTGCGCCGAGGTCGTGCGGATGGGCGAGCCGTGCGCGTACAGCCCGCCGCGGGAGTGGAGCAACTGGCACACCAGGAACATGCCCGACGACCCGGCGGCCGTCGCGCACATCATGGAGCGGCTGGCGGACACGGACTTCTTCTTCGACGACGTCCCGTTCGCCAACCCCGAGCAGAGCAGCACGAGCGAGGGGCGGGTGTGCCAGGCGCTGTGGGCGGGCAGCCTCGCGGCGGCGCTGGGGATCGAGCAGGACCGCGTGTGCGACGCGACGCAGGCGTTCGTGGACTTCCAGCTCAAGCGCCGGCACTACGTGTTCTACGACGGGGACGGCAAGCCGCTCACGGCAGCCGGAAACCCCTGGTGGCGCATGGGCGCCAACGGCTGGGACGGACAGATCAAGCTGGACCTGACCACGCCCGAGAGCCCGTATCTGTTCGAGGCCGTGCTGCAGCACCTCGCGCCCGACCGGCTGTTCGAGCTCGCGGTGGGCTTCAACAGCCTGAGCGGGCGGCTGTGCACCGAGGCGTACATCGAGGCCGTGCTGACGCGGCCGGAGTTCCGAGAGGGCAAGCTGGCCGAGCAGCAGCGCACGCACGGCTACTGCATGGGGCTGGCCGCGCTGATCCGCGTGGCGGGGATGAGCAACCCCGACCGCGACGCGGCGGTGACTCGCATGGTCGACGGCTGGCGCGATGCGAACGGGACCAGCGTGTTCCTGCAGCCCTACCCGTCGATCTCGCCGCCCAAGTTGGGCAAGTGGCCGCACGGCTACCCGAGCCTCGTGGATTGGGAGGTCTACTCGAAGCACCACAAGCTGTTCCTGCCGCCGGGCCTGTTCCCGCCGTTGGCGGGCGAGACCTGCGACCACCTGGTCGCGTGGCTCGAGCAGCAGGCCATCGGGCGGGGCATGGAGAAAAACGCCTTCAGTTTCGGCACGGACGGGCTGTGGCAGGGCAGCGCGATCGTGTGGATGACGGCGATCGCGCTGGGCGGGTTGTGCGACCTGCGCGACGCCGGCGCGCCCATCGAGGACATCGACAACCTGATCGCGCACGCGGCGCGCTGCATCGTGGGCCCGGGGGCGACGCCGGGCGGCATCGGGGCCACGGGCACGACGATCCCCTGCAATCCGGTCTACAACAGCTACATCGCGCGCATGCCGAGCCGGGTCACGCCGGGTCCGGGCAAGAACAGCACGACGCGGTTCATCCCCGAGCGACTGCTGCGTGCGGCGACGTCGTTCCCGGAGTCGAACCTGGCGGCGCTGTGCACGGCGCTGGCGATGGTCATCTGGACGACGACGGACTATCCCAAGGCGGACGCGCCGATCAACCTAGAGACGATGGGGACGCTGCCGATCAAGGTGTTCGGGGTCAAGTGAGCCCCGACCTGCGCGTGGCGCTGGCCTGCGCGGCGATCTCGGTCTGCTGCTTCGGGCTGGTCCTGCTCGCGGTGGTGTGGCACGATAGAGGCCCGCCGGGAGACCCGTGATGCATTTGCGTGGTCCCGCCAAGTTCATGGTCGACAAGCTGGCCAAGCGCCGCGCCTACGAGGTCAGCCGCGACGGTGCGCCCTTCGCGAGCTGCACGGCGCGGGACGTGCGCAACGCGCTGGGCTGGTCGGGGCTGTGCGTGATCAACGACGGGGGAGCGCTTCGGAGCACCGTCGGCAACCTGTATCGTCGGAGGTCGTCATGACACACGAGATCGAGCCGACGCTGTCCCTCGCGACGTATGAGCAGCTGTGCCGCGAGCTTGGCGCACGCTACGGGGCCTTCGTGCTCGTGGTCGAGAAGCCCTCCAAGATCAAGGCGCACGACACGTGCGAAATGATGCGCAGCTATGGCGGGGGCTGGTCGTCGTGCTGGGCGCTGGCGAAGTACGCCAACATGCGCTTCGAGTTTGAGGCCGCGCAGCGGGTGGCGCAGGCCGCCGCGGGGTTGATTCCAGGATGAAGCGCGACCCCAACCGCCGCCCGCCGCCGTCGCAGATGACGGAGGATGAGCGAGTCGAGGCCGCCAGGCCGCGTCGGCAGGGCCGGCGCAAGGGCGTGCCCAACCGCTACACCGGCGACATCAAGGCCATGATCCGCGAGGCGCTGATCCAGGAGGGCGGGGTCGAGTACCTGCGCTGGCTGGCGACGGTCGAGCCGCGCGCCTTCGCGACGCTGGTGGCCAAGACGGTGCCGGCCGAGCTCGAGAGCGACGGCGCGCCGGTGCGGGTGCTCGTCGTGTCCGGCGTGCCCAAGGGGGCCGACATGGTCAGCGAGACGCGCGGCAGCTTCCTGGGCGATCCGACAGCCCGCGGTGCCGCCGGCTCATCGTGAGTCGCGCGGCGCCGCCCCGGCTGCGCTGGGTGCGGACGCCGTGCGCGCAGGCGCTGTGGTGCGCGTTCTGGCCGAGCGACGACGCGGCGAACGGCCCGATCCAGGCGTGGGTGCGGCAGGTGCGGCGCGACCTGTTCGTCTACGGCGCCTCGCGCCCGCCCGAGCCGGGATGGCCCACGCTGGCGAAGGTCGGCTACGCGCCGAGCCTGGATGACGCGCTGTCCAAGGCGTCGGACTTCGTCGAGGGGCTGTAACGCTTGAAGCGCAGGGCGCAGTTGCGCAGTCTGTCCGGTGCGGCGCCCTCTCCCCGGCGCCCGGAGGAGTGACATGGCCCGAACGCCCCCGGCCGAAATGATCGCGGCGATGCAGCTGCGCGAGGTCATCGAGTTCCCCATCAACATTTCGGTCACGGCCAACGCGACGCAGATCGTCGCGGGCAGCTCAGCGACCGCGGTCGGGCCGACGCCGAGCCGACCCATGCGCCTGATCCGCCTGCAATGCAGCGGCCACTGTTCGGCCGCGGCCAACACGCCCGAGCTCAACATCGGCGTGTTCAAGAACCTGATTCCGGCTGGCCTGCCGACGCCGAACCTGACCAACCGCGCGATGGTCGCCAAGCAACTTGCCGTCGCCAGCACCGGGCATCGCTTCTACAGCGCCGAGCCGCTCGACGCGGGCATGGACGCCTTCGACGGGGTCGGGGACTTCTGGACCATGGGCGCGTGGTGCACGGGCGCGACGGGCACGTGTGGGTTCAGCACCTTCCACATCCGGCTCGAGTTCCTGATCCTCTAGAGCGAGCGTCGCGTGGCTGATCGCTGGGAGGTCGCGCGGATCCCGTACACGCCGCGCAACTGGCAGCGCGAGCTGCACCTGCTACGGCGGCGCAAGCCCGACCGCTTCGTCGGGGAGTGGACCGGGATCGTGCCCGTGCACGCGGTCGTCGTGCACCGGCGCGGCGGCAAGAGCACGCTCGCGGAAATGGAGCTGATCGACGCGGCAGCCGCCGACACGCGGCCCGACGCTGTCTACGGCTTCATCGCTCCGCAGATGAAGCAAGCCGTCGACACGATTTGGGACAAGCTCAAGCGCGCGACGGGCGTCGTCCCGGGGATCCGCGTGCGCGAGTCGGACCACTACGTCCAGATGCCGCACGGGCCGCGCATCCGGCTGATCGGCGTCGACGACCCCGACACGCGGCGCGGCATCTACCTCGACGGCGCGGTGCTCGACGAGTACGCGATCATGTCGCCCGACGCGTGGGAGTCGGTGATCCAGATTGCGCTGGCCGACCGCAAGGGCTGGGCGCTGTTCATTTCGACGGTGGCCGGCGTGGACGCCTTCTCGGAAATGTACTTCCGCTGCAAGGCTGACCAGACAGGGCGCATGCTCGCGTCGAGCTACGACGTGTACGAGACCGCGGTGTTCTCGGCGCAGGAGATCGCGCTGCTGAAGGAGTCGATGTCGGACCAGGCTTTCCGGCGCGAGTTCCTCAACGACTTCACGGCCGCCGGCGACGACCAGCTGATCGGGCTCGAGGTCATCAACGCGGCCATGACGCGCACGCTGCGCGAGGAGGCATGGCGCTTCGCGCCGCGGATTCTCGGGGTCGACGTGGCTTTCAGCGAGACCGGCGACCGCAGCGTGATCTTCCGCCGGCAGGGGCTGATGACCTGGCGCCCGGACGTGTACAGGGGCATGGAGAATCAGACCCTGGCGAGCCACGTGGCACGGATCCACGCCGAGTGGAAGCCGGCGGTGATCTTCGTCGACAAGGGGCGCGGCGAGGGGGTGATCTCACGGCTGCAGGCGCTCAACCTGCCCAACGTGATCGGGGTGGACTTCGGCGGCAAGCCGCTCAACGAGCGCTTTCGGAACCGGAAGGCCGAGCTGTTCCACGCGGCGCGGGACTGGATCGCTGCGGGCGGCTGCCTGCCCGAGCACCCCGACCTGCGCCTCGACCTGACCGGCCTGCGCAAGAAGCAGAGCCCGATCAACGGCAAGATCGAGGTCGTCTACCAGGACAACCTGCCGAGCCCGGACCTGGCGGTCGGGCTGGCGCTGACCTTGTCCGAGGAGGTCGTGGCGCCGCCGCAGGAGGTCATCACGCGCGAAGTGGCCACGGCGCTCGGGCTGATCGACCCGTCGACCAGGCGCGGCGGCGGGCTGGCGAGCGCCGGCTACAGGCGGGAGGCCGACCAGCTGAGCCCCGGCGTCGGGCGCGCGCGGTGAGTCGCGCGATCCGGGACGCTGTGCCGACGGACGCCTACGCGCTGGCCGGTCGGCTGCGCAAGGAGGACCTGGACGAGCTGGCAGCCTACGACCCGCTCATGCTGACGCCGCTCGAGGCGCTCGAGCAGGCGCTGCTCGTGTCACAGACCTGCAGGGCGTTCGAGCTGGGTGGCGTGCCCGAGGCGGTGTGGGGCGTGGTCGACGAGGGCGAGGGGCGCGGGCGCATCTGGATGCTGGGCGCGCCGCGCGTCGCGGAGGACCGGCGCTGGTTCCTGATGGAGTCGGTCCGCCAGGTCGAACAACTGGAATCAGGGTTCCGCGAGGTCTACAACTTTGTGGACGACCGTTACGAGAGCGCGCTGCGCTGGCTGCGGTGGCTCGGATTCCGGTGGGCCGGAACGGGCGTCAGTCAGTGGTCGGGGCTGCCCTTGAGCCTCATGGTGCGGAGGGTGGGCGATGGGACCGGCGCTTCCGTTGATTCCAGCGATCGCGACCGGGCTGGGCGCAGCTGCGACCGTCTACTCGGCCGTCCGTAAGCCGGGCATGCCCAAGGCGCAGCCAGGGCCCTCGGGCGCCGAGCAGGCGCAGGCGGCTGCGGCCGCCGCCGAGCGTCGCCGGCGGGCCGCGCTATCGCGCCGCGGGCACGAGGGCACGATCCTGACCGGACCCTCGGGCGCCGCGCCGGCGGGAGCCAAGGTCATCGGTGGCTGAGTCGGCCGTCGAGGTCGAGCCGGTCCTGAGCGAGCGCCAAGCGCTCGACCGCGAGTTCGACGACATCTGGAGCGGCGGGGTCAGCTACGAGAGCCGCTGGCAGTTGTGCGGTCGCTACCTGCGGCCCACCCGCTACCAGTGGAGCGAGAGCGACGCCAACCGCGGCGACGCTTCGATGTCCGACTTTCTCGACATCACGGCCATGGACGCCAGCGACACCGCGGGCAGCTTCCTGCTCGACGGCATCGCCTCGCCGGCGCGGCCCTGGTATCTGCTCGGCCTGCCCGATCGCAGCGAGGCGGCGACGGTCGAGGAGCTCGAGTGGCTCACGACCTTCCGCGACATCGCGCTCGACACCAAGCGCAGGGCCAACTTCTACCCCTCGCTCGAGTCGTGCTTGACCGACGACCTCGATTTCGGCCACGGCGCGTTCGGCATCTACCCGCGCGACACCAAGGTCATCCACTGCGAGGACTACGCACCGGGCACGTACCGGCTGGGCGACGACGACTACGGCATGGCCAACCGCTTCGCGCGCCGCTACACGATGACGGTCGCCAAGCTCGTCGAGACCTTCGGCTGGGACGTCGTCAGCGCCGCGACACGCGACGCCTACAAGAACCGCAAGCGCATGGAGCCGGTCACGGTGCGGCACCTGATCGCGCCCAACGTCGACGCCATCGAGCGCCACCCCTTCTCCGACCGCTGGGCCTTCAAGGAGCGGTATTGGGAGGAGAAGAAGGGCGACGAGCGCGACCCCGGCTCGAAGTGGCAGCCGCTGCGCAGCGGTGGATACAAGCGCTTCCCGATCGTCACGGCGCGCTGGAAGCGCGCGAGCGACAACACCTACGGGACGATGTGGCCTGGCCTGCAGGCGCTCGCGATGGTCATTCGACTGTTCGAGATGGAGATGGACGGGCTGAACGGGCTCAAGAAGTCCGTCGACCCGCCGCTCAAGGCGCACCCGTCGATGATGAACCGCGTGGTCTCGCTGCGCAGCAAGGAGATCACCTACTACGACGCGCTGCAGGGGCCCGACTCGATCGGGCCGCTGCACGAGATCAACATTCCATTCGAGGTGCTCTACGCGAAGCAGGACCAGGTCCGCGACGCGATCCGCAAGGCGTACAGGGCCGACAAGGTGCTCGCGCTTCTCAACGACACGCGCAGCCAGCCGCTGACGGCCGAGCAGACGCGGGCGATCCTGCGCGAGAAGCTGCAGCTGCTGGGCCCGGTGCTCGAGCGCAAGGCGCCCGAGACGCTGGGGCCGGCGATCGAGCTCGTGTCGGGCTACCTGATCGACGCGTCGGTCGGGGCCTGGATGGCGGGCGAGGACGGGATCGTGCCGCGGCCGCCGCAGTCGATCCTCGATCGCGCGGCGCGCAACGGTAGCCTGGACGTCAAGGTCGAGTACATTTCCGAGGTCGCCATCGCGCAGCGAGCGGTTGGGCTCGACAACCTCGAGCACTTCGCGCGGTTCGGGGCGGAGTTCGCCACGATCACGGGCGACGTCTCGGCGCTCGACATCATCGACAAGGACGACCTGATGCGTCGGCACAGCGAAATGTCGGGGGTCAACCCGACGACCGTGCGTGACGAGGACGACGTGGCGGCGCTCCGGGCCCAGCGGGCGCAGGACCAGGCCATCGCGCAGGCGGTGGCGGCGGCGCCCGAGGTCGCCGGCGCGGTCAAGGACCTGTCCGCGGCGAGGGCCTCTGAGGCCGAGCTCGCGGCGTCCCAGGGCGGCCCGGCATGAGTCCCGAGGCAGTCCCGGGCCGCCCGCGGCGCGGCCCGGACGGCATCTGGCGGGTGCCCACGGGCGACGACACCGAGGCGCAGAAGGCCATGGACAGCTTCCTGGCCGACCGCTCGGATGCGGACCTGCGGGTCGCGCTGTCCACCAAGCCCGGCCGGCGCGCCCTGCACGCGCTGATCGTCTACTGCCGCACCGACGACGACCTGCACCCCTTCGGGGTCGGCTTCGCCGGCGAGCAGGGCGCACGCGTCCAGCAGGCCATCATCGGCATGCGGCACGTCGGGCTGTGGCTGCGCCAGCGGGTCCGCTTCGTCACCGGGCCGGCCATGCTCGAGCAGATGCGGGCGGAGTTCGAGGACATGACCCCCGACGGGATGATCCGTCCGCCGGAGGGCCCCGGGTGACGGGGGGTTCTGCGGGTGGTCGCGTCGCCCGCAACGGCTATGGCCGCCGGCAGGTCCAGGGCGAGAGCAAGCAGACCGTGATGCTGTTCTTTCGGGTCAGCCGCATCTGCGAGCAGGCCATCGCGAAGCGCGCTGGTCGGAACCGCTCGGCCTGGCTGCGCGCCGCGGTCGAGGCGGCCCTGCGCTCGCAATAATCCGGGTCGGCCCTTGAAAGGGCCATCCGTCAGACGCTCATAGATATCGGCCATCACCACCGGGCGGCCTGTCCGCCCGAGAAGGGATGGCCACGTGGGCGATGTAGAGCTTCTCGAGACCGCTGCCGAACCGACGGCGCAGGCCGCGCCGGCCGATGCTGCCGCGCAGCCAGGCGCCGCGGCCGCGCCGCATGACGACCTCCTCGCGCCGAGCGAGCAGGCTCCCACAGAGACGCCCGACGCGGCGGCTGCGACGGGAGCGACGCCCGCAGCGGAGGAAGCGATCAAGGCGCTGGGGCTGGTCGCGCCCGAGGACGCGCCGTTCAACGACAAGACCTTGGGCGAGATCGCGGCTTTCGCGACCGAACACAAGCTGCCCAAGGAGGCCGCGCAGGCGCTCGTCGGGCGCTACGCGCAGGCGCTGACCGAGGCCAAGGCCGCGTCCGAGGCCGCCGTGCAGCAGACCTTCGCGGGCTGGTCGAAGGAGATCCGCGAGCACAAGGAGTTCGGTGGTAGCGCCGAGAAGGTGCGCCAGACCTCCGCGTGGTTCGCGAAGGCCATCGACCACGTCGCGCCCGGCTACCGCCAGTCGCTGCGCAACGCCGGCGTGATGATCGAGCCGGCGCTGTACCTCGCCTTCGCGCAGTTCGGCCGCTCGATGTCGGCCCCGTCTGGCGCGGTCAAGGGCGGCAACGCGCAGGCCGCCGAGCCCGAATACTCCGCTTCGTTCTCAGCCACCTCGTCCCGCTACGGGGGCTCCAAGAAGGAGTCGTAATCCATGACCGTCTACGGCAACACGATTCTCACGCTGGCTGACATCGCCAACGAGTACCCCAAGGGTGTGCTGCGCGACATGACCTACATGCTCGCCGCGCGCTCGCCGCTGCGCCGGATGATGCCGATGAAGGCGTCGAACAAGACGACCTCGCACGTCAGCACCTTCCAGGTCAGCGAGCCCACGATCACGGTGCTCAAGGTGGGCGAGGGTATCTCGGCCTCCGTCGGCCACACCGAGCAGGTCGAGGACGGCATGTCGATGCTCGGCACGCTGGCGGTGACGCCGCTGAAGCTGCTCGAGATCAACGACGACCCGAACGAGATCCGCATGAGCCAGATCAACATGCGGACCGAGGCGCTGAACAAGACCGCCGAGAGCCTGGTGTTCTATGGCAACCCGGCCGACGACGCGGCCGAGTTCCTGGGCTGGGCCTTCCGCAGCTACTACACGACCCTGGGCGATCACTGTCTCTCGGCCGGTGGCACGACCAACAAGTCGTCCATCTGGCTGTTCGACATCCACCCCGAGTCGTCGTTCATCGTCTACCCGCGCAACTGCAAGGGCGGCGTCTACCACAAGGATTGGGGCGAGCAGCTCGTGCAGACCGACACCAACGTCGGCGGCGCCAAGCTGCCGTGCGTGGTGGACCAGGTCGAGCTGGACCTCGGGCTCGTGCTCAAGGACCCGCGCCAGAACGTGCGTCTCGCGAACGTGGACCACGCCGAAATGGCTGGGCTCTCGGGCGCGCAGCAGACGACCGACTTCGCGACCTTCGTGCTGTTCCAGATGGGCCGGATGCAGCACCACATCTACGCGCCGTACATGGGCCAGCCGGCCTTCGTGATGGGTCGCGATGTGGCGCAGCAGTTCGCCTTCATGGCGCAGGCCACCACGAACACCAACGTGTTCACCTTCGAGCAGATCGGCGGCAAGGGCCCCAAGCAGCTGCACTACAACGGCATCCCGATCCTCGTCTCCGACGCCATCGTGAACAACGAGGCGACGATCTCCTGACCGGCAACGGTTCTCTGACCGCGAGGAAAACCTGACATGGCCATCATCGACCTCCAGAACACCTTTGCCGAGACGCTGGACCTCGGGGCGGCGGCCGCCGGCTCGACCACGGCCTCGACCAACGTCTACAACACCGGCGCGGTCGGCGGGCGCGACTTCGGCGTCAATTGGGCCGAGCAGCTGCTGTTCGAGTTCATCTGCAAGGAGAGCTTCGACGAGGCGGTGGCCGGCGCGTCGCTCACCATCCAGATCGTGAGCTCGGCCGCGGACACGCTGGGCACGCCCAATGTGCACTGGACCTCGGGCGCGCTCGACACGACCCTGGCCTCGGCCACGTTCCCGCTGATCCTGGGTAACCGCATGCTGATCCCGTTCCCGACGGGCGGCGGCATCGACCCCGAGATCCTGCAGTACATCGGCGTGACCTTCGTGGTCGCCGCGCAGGCGCTGTCGGCCGGCATGTTCGACATCCACCTCGGGCGCGGCTTCCACAGCCGTCCGCAGACCTTCCCCGCTGGCTGGAATTTCGCTTGAGCTGAGCCGCCCGGACGGGCGGCAGAAAGGCAGGAGTCGTGGAGGAGAATCCGGGCGTGGCGATGGTGGCCGACGTCATGGTCATCGTGCCCAAGCACCCGATCATCGACCAGGCGCGCGGCGCGATCACAGGATGGAGGGCCGGCAAGGTCAAGCCGGGCGACAAGACGGACGGGCGCTTCATGTGGCGCGGCCCCTTGCACGAGGCGCCGTCTGGCGCGCATTGCGAGAAGCCCGAGGACCAGGTGCGGCTCGAGGACGCGCGGCGCGCGTGGCGCGACAAGCAGCAGCAGGCGTCCCTGGCGAAGAAGGCCGAGGCGGCGGCGATGGCGGCGCACGCAGCGGCCTCGATCTTCCGGGACACCCCGCAGGCGCAGCAGCGCCGGCAGGAGCTGGCCGAGCAGGAGGCGCCCGCGGCCCCGCGCAAGGGCTGGCCCAAGGGCAAGAAGCGCGAGCGTAGGGCGCCGGCGGTCGGCGTCGCGACGAGTTCCAGCGTGGAGAGCGAGCCGGCGGCGACCTGAGCGCGAACGCCAGGGCCCGGCTCCCAGAGCAGGAGGAGTGAGCGGACATGGCGGCTGACGAGCTCGAGATCGTCAATCAGGCGCTGCGGCACCTGGGCGAGAGCCGCATGCTCACGTCCGGCGACGGCACGGCCGCCGACATCGTGGAGACCGACACGCCGCAGGGCCGCGGCGCGATCGCCTTCTACGTCGAGGCGCGGCGCGAGGTCCTGCGGGCCTACCCGTGGCCCTTCGCGCGCAAGTACGCGCTGCTGGCGTTGGCCAGCGACGGCACGGGCGAGCTGTGGGAGGACGAGTGGGATTTCGCCTACACCTACCCGGTCGACTGCCTGCAGATCCTGCGGTTCATCACGGTGCGCGGGGCCAATGACGCCTTCCCGCCGCGGTACGACATCGGGAGCTTCGACGACGTCAAGGTGATCTTTACCGATGTGATCGAGGACGAGGCCAAGGTCCTGTACATCGAGGACGTCGAGGACCCGCTGCGCTTCCCGCCGATCCTGGACACGGCGCTGGCGTGGTGCCTGGCGAGCAAGCTGTCGATGCTGCTCGGGACGGACCCCAAGCTGCGCGACTGGTGCCTGCAGCAGTACCTGATCGCGGTCTCGCTGGCGCAGCGGATCGAGGGCAACGAGGGCGGGCCGCACCCGACCTGGCGCGACGAGTCGAGCTACACGCGCTCGCGGTTCATCTGATGGCCCAGGCGTCGATGCAGCGCACCTTCGCCGGGGGTGAGGTCAGCGACGCGATCTCGGCGCGCGCGGACCTGATCAAGCGCGCGCAGGGGCTGAAAGCCTGCCTCAACGGTTTCATCGGGCGCTCGGGGGCCTGGCTCAACGATGCCGGGACCAAGTTCGTGGCCGAGGTCAAGGACAGCACGACGGAGTCGGACGTCTGCCTGACCGACGGGCCGCCCGAGACGCTGATCCCATTCGTCTTTAACGCCGAGCAGACCTACGCGCTCGAGTTCGGGCTCAACTACGTGCGTTTCCACCGCTTCGGGGAGCCGATCATCGTCGAGCCGGACGCCTACAGCGCGGCGACCGACTACAGCCAGGGCGACGTCGTGCGGGAGGCCGGCGCCGACTACTACTGCGTCATCGACAACGGGCCTGCGAGCACTGTCGTGACGCCGGGCACGGAGGCGACGGTCTG
>Ga0105252_10000512_pt1 | contig 24714 bp, 43 predicted proteins | sample EasRivMeERMZT100_FD_89675 | JGI IMG/M metagenome (GOLD analysis project Ga0105252, IMG submission 89675) | Soil microbial communities from meander-bound floodplain in the East River, Colorado, USA - East River MetaG ERMZT100 | ecosystem: Environmental > Terrestrial > Soil > Floodplain | place... | reverse complement strand
GCCTCCGCTGCGCGCTGCCGCTCGCGCTCGGATAGCTCGGCCGCGGTAGGTTCCGCGCCGATATCCTCCGCCGTTCCCATTCGTGACATGTTCGAACCTCGGGGCGCGCGGCGCCGCTCGGGCGCCGCGCGCGTTAGGGGCTACAGTTTGCCGTTACTCGGGATTAGCCACGAACCGCCCGCAATCGCGAATAGCGCGAGCGCGACTAGCAACGCGTCCGATCCGAGCGCGCACGCGTACCCCGCGAGCGCTAGCCAAACTAGAAGCCGCATAGCGTCCGATCCGTTTCGACCGCGTCCGCGATCCACGCGCGAAACTCCGCGGAGAGACCGCGCCCCGGGCGGTTCGCGTCCGCAATCGGGGTGCCCGTTTCGTCGAAAACCGTCACGGCCGAACCTACTCCGCCCGCGAGGCGGTAGAGCCTCCGCCGCTCGCGCCCGCTCGGGCCCGAGTACACTACGAACCCGTCGAGATAGTAGGAGCGCTCGCCGTCACGCGTGCGCACCACTTGAACGCGGGTTCCGAGCGTCGAAACGTCCGCGCGGTTGCGCAGCGTGTCGACATCGCACACCGCTTGATTCAGTGCCAAACCGTAGGATTCCATAGCTTGCCGTTTCCTTTCGATTAGTAGCGTTGCAGGATGCCCGCGCATTGCGTCACCTAGCACCGCTAGCCATTGATAGCGCGCGTACCACACGCGACGCACCGCCCATTTTGTTCGGCATGTTCGCCCCCGAACGCACACGCGTCGCACGAATCGCACGGCGCATCCGCGGGCGCGTCGGACATTACGCGCAGCGCGGCGCCTAGCCGATTCTCGCGCCATGCCGCGACGCAATCGAAACAAAGCACGCGCGGAACGTCGACCGCGCCCGCGCTCGCGCGCTCGGGGTCGCGGTAGTAGTGCCGATCGGAGAATGATTCTACCGCGTGCGGTTCCACGTGCGCGAGGTTTGCGCCCGCGTGCGCTAGCTCGATCGCCTCCGCCCGAGCCTCCGCCGCGTCGGCCGCTTCCACTACCAGCGCGCCCCGGAGATAGTTCGCGCCCGCGGTGTGGAACGCGTCCGCCTCGCGCGCCGTGTAGTCGACGATATAGAGCGGCATTAGCTCCGCGCCTCCGCCGCGGCAAGCTCCGCGCGCTCGATCGCCTTTCGTGCGCGATCGCGGACCCATCGAGTCAATAGCTCCGCTTGCGGTTTCGTCCAATCGATGCCGCGCGCCTCGCGCCCGAGCGCGGCAGCGAACGCGCGAGCCTCGCGCAGCGTGCGCCAGAATCGGCCGACCTTTAGCCCGCTCGCGGTGTGCGTCACCACGTACCGGCGCCCGAGGTTTTCGGAGTAGTCACCCCGAGCGGGGCGCGCGATTACCAGCCCCGCGGTTTTCGTCGACCACGCGGAGACTACCTCCGCCGCGCGTCCGCCCCTACCGTCCGAAACCTGAAGTGAAACGAACATAGCTAGCGAGCCTCCGTTAGTTCAAACGCGCGGCAGTGTGTCGCGCTCACGTCGAACGCGTCGCGGTAGTGAAGCCTCGCACCGTGCGAGTTTGCCGCAACGTATTCGCACCACGAATCCCAGAGAAAAGCGCAGCCCCCGAGGCGATCGCACACCGCAGCATAATCCGCCGCTTTGCGCGCTCGAATATGGGGCGCGGTTTTCGCGCTAGTGTGCCAGCGGTTCGGGTTCAAACCGAACCGCTTTAGGTTATGCGTGTCGATGCAGCCCCCGAGGCCGAACGCTAGTTGAGCAACGAAACCCGCTTTCGGCAGCCCTAGCCCCGGAACCGTCGAGAATAGCTCTACCAGCGCAGCGGCATCCGCGCGGCGCGCGAACGCGTCGCGGTAGAGCTTGCGCCGATGCCGCTTTACGAATTCGAACCCCTCGCGAGTAAACGGCAGCGCGAGCGGCGCGAGGTTGCCCGAGCGTATTAGCGACATGTCGGCCGCTGCGCGCCATAGCGGTTTGCGGATGCTCGTTAGCACGAACGCGACCACGTCCGCGAGCGCGCGCGGCGAGTCTACCGCGTAGGCGCCGATTAGGGGTTGGTGTACCGCGAACATGGCTAGCGAGCCTCCCGAGTGTAGGGGTAGCCCGCGTCCGCGAGCCGCGCGAGCGTCCAAGCGGTTTGATCGGCGAGAAAATCGCCCGAGCGCTCGAATTCGAGCGCTTGCCCCGCAACCTCTAGCCACACCACGCGGGCGAACATGTCGCCCCCTACGCGGGCCGCTTCCGCGCATTGAAACAGAGCTAGCCGAACCTCCGCGCGCACCGAGGTATCGTAGCCCGTGCGCACGTGGCACCACTCGTGCCACGCGCGGAAGGTCCAATTTACGCGCGGCGCGCCGTAAATCGCGGTAGCGGTGCCTCCGCTCCAAACTCGGAAGCGGCGCCGCTCCGAGTAGCACCGCGCGACCGCGAGATAATCTTGCGGCGCGATATCCGCCACGTCGAAAGCGGGCGCGCGCGTCGCGCGGTGCGCTCGGCGCACGCAATCGGCGAGATAGGGGCGCAGCGCGTCGAGCATGGCTAGCGAGCCTCCCGAGTGAAGCGGCGCCCGGGGCGATTCTCGGGGCGCGCGCGCATTGCGCGCCGCTCCGCTGCGCGCCGCTCGCGCTCGCCGATGCGCGCGGAAACTTCCGCGAGCCGATCGGCTTGCAGCGGGGTTAGCCCCGCGGCGAGCGCTGCGGCCCGCTCCGCTGCGATCGCGCGCAATTCGTCGGATACCTCCGCCCAGTCTCGCGCCGTCGGATAGTCCGCGGTGCGCGCCGCGTCGCGTTCGCTGCGCGGGGTGTGATAGGGTTTCGGCATGGCTAGGCAACCTCCGCGCCGTGAACCGCGCAGCGCAGCGCGGCGAAATCGTCGCAATAGCTCGGGCACGAGCACCGCGGCGCCTCGCGGTGCGCGACCGCGCGGCGCACGCGCGCCGCTGCGGCATCGTAGCCCGCTGCGCTATCGGCGCCGCGCACCACGTAGCCCCGCGCGTCGAAACGGTCGCGCAGCGCTAGCGCGCTCGCGCGCAATCGGCGCGCCCCGAGAAAACCGCCATCCGAGGCGAAAGCGAAGTAGAGCACCGTCGAAACCTCCCGAGTAGTGCGCCGATCCTAGTGCAAACGCGGTGCCAGCGCTGCGGACGCGCCAGCGCGCGCCGCAGCCCGCTAGTTGCCGGTTTAGCGCCGCGCGCCGTCACTCTGCGACCGCAAATTGCGTCACCAGCAACCATCCGCGAATTTTACCATGTGGACGGATTCCCGCGCCAGCGGAAAATTCGCGCCCGAGCGGATTCGCGTGCGAGCGGAAAATTCGCGCCCGAGCGGATTCGCGTGCGAGCGGAAAATTCGCGCCCGAGCGGAATTCCGCTGGCACGCGATCTTTCCAGTGGCACGCGAATTCCGCTCGCACGCGAACTTTCCGCTGGCACGCGAGTTGCGCACGCGCTGCGCATCGCCGCCGCTCGAGCCCCTTACACGTTTATCACCCAAAAATTCGCGGGAGCTCGAGCCTACACGCATATCACCAAAAATCACATCAGGTCGTCGTCGGCGGGCTCTTCCGCCGGCTGGCGCTCGAGCGCGAAGAGCTCGTCGATCGCATCGCCCAAACTCAGCCCCCAACCTCTCGGCGAACCGACCGCCTGGCGAGAGACGACCCACTCGACGGCGAGCGTCTCGCCCTTCGATCCAAATCTCGGTCCGGCCGAAACGTGGAGCTTGAGCTTGTTGACCTTTTCACTCGGATCGGTTGTTGCCATTGCGCACCAACTCGATGTGAAGTTCGTTCAGTAGTTCTCGCAGCGTCTCGAGACAAACGATCGACCAGCAAACGACGGCGTTGTTTTGCGGCGGACCGGTCACCGCGACTGATCGGAGCGTTTGACGAATTCGTTCGGTCAGCATCGCCGCGGTCAGCGTCTTGTCGACCGGAGTGTTCCCAGGCTTTGCCACCAGATCTCCCACGGCGCCCGCGCGCCCCCATCAAATGAAGTTCGAACTTGAAAATCGAAACCCCCCGTCGCCCATTTTGAGCGACGGGGGGCTCGACGCCTAACCGAGCTCTGCGAGCTCGAACCCGGCATCGGTCGGTCGGAAGAACGTGATCGGGGTCGAAGCCCGTCCCACGCCGACCCGGCGCCGCATGATCAGCCGGCGCTCTTCCAGCGCGGCGATCGTCTGCGACCCGAAGCTCGCCTCGGCCTCCGCGACCTTGAAGCCGCGATTGCCCCGGCCGGTCGACGCCTTCACGATCATGCGCAGCGTCGTGAACATCACGTCGCTGATCTTTCGTGCCATACTCTTCCTCCCTGTGCTATTCGCCGTTCATCGAACGGGAATCCGTTTTACGAATTCAGTGCCCGCCGTGTCTTGAAGAGCTCGTAGCTCTCGCGGCGCAGCGCGTTCTGCTCGCGGAGCAGTTCCAGCGAACGCTTCAGGAGCTTCACGTACTTGGGCGGGTACGGGTTGTCGTCGCACTTCGAGATGTAGTCGGCGAGGTCGGTGCCCAGCGCGTGCGCCGTGGCGACCGCCCGGGTCAGCCGCGCCTGGCGCGACTTCTCCCTCGAGCGCAGCCGCTCGCGGCGCTCTTCCTGGTAGCGCTGCTCGAGCTCGGCGCGGCGCCGCTTGATCTCGGCGTCTCGCGCCACGGGCTCGAGAATCTTCAGCGCCGCCTCGACCGTCGAGAGGCGCAGGCACAGGTCGGCGACCGTGATGCGCTTCGCGCGCTTCGCACGCTTCGTGCGTTTCTTTGCCATGGGGGTCTCCATCGAATCAGGATCGAACCTGCGACGCGCCACCCTGGCGTGCCCAGATCTTGATCCGCTTCACGAGTTGGATCGGGGTGTTCTTGCTCCGACCCGGGACGGCGTACTTGCCCAGCACCTCGCCGTTAGGCGCGGTCACCTTCACCTCGCCCGAGCTCGGGTGAGGCTCGACGGCGAAGCCGGCGTCGGTCAGTTGCCGGAACGCTTTGCGGCGGTCGTTGTCGAGACGCATCAGAGCTCCGACGCGATCACGTCCATGTAGAGGCGCAGCATGTGATCGCTCACCTGCCCGATCGCCGCACGGATGTGGTCGCATTCGGCCCGGATCTCCGGCTTGCAGAAGGCGGGCCCCGCGACCCGCACGCGCTCCGCGAAGACGACGAGCCGCTTGCTCGCTTCCTCGAGCGCCGTGGCGGCCACGATCAAACGCACGTCGAAATCGCGATTCTCGGGGCCGGGGTGTCTTTCAACCATGGTTCATCCTCACGAGCGCCCGCAGCACGAGCGCGATCACGAACGCGAGACCTAGCAGGCGCCAGTTCATCGCACGAACCGCGAAGCGATCAGCATCAGGATCGCGGCCATGCACGCCCAGAAGTCCCAGTCGATCTTCACCATACGAGTCGCGTCCCCTCCGGCGGCAGCACGTCGAACGTCTGCGCGCTTCCGCCACACGCGAGCGAGTGGGCGATTGCGCACTCGACGGCGGTCGTGATCACCACGCCCTCGGGCAGCGTGTAGGGCGCGCGGTACATCGCCGTGCAGACCGCGAGCGCCTGATCCCAGCCGGAGCCGATCGCGACGAACTGCCCGAGCGGCACTTCGCGCGGGATCAGGTTCGTGTTGATCTCGAAGAGCTTCCGCCCGTCGGTGAGCAGCATCGAGATCTCCCAGTAGGGCGCCTTGCCCGGCACCATCTCGGGGAGCCAGCCGTAATCCTCCACGGCCGCGCGCAGCGTACTCGCGAAGGCGCGCACGCCCACCTCCCGCACGTCGTTCACGCGGACCCCGTGCATCGACGCGGTGAAGAGGCATTGCTCGACGAAGTACCACGCCGACGGGGCGCCGGCCAGCACGCCGTGGAACCCGCGTACCTCGAAGTGCTTGTCGCCAGAAAAATCCTTGTCCTGGCCGTAGGTCTGCTGCTGGTCGCACGCGAGGATCGCGCCGTTGCCGTTCGTCCAACCGATTCCGATCGTCATTCGAGGTCGCTCCAGTCGTCCCCATCGACTTCAACTTCAATCTCGATTTCGTCCGGCTCGGTGTCCGGCTCGACGTCGTCGATCTCCGTCTCAACCTCGGGGGTGGTTAGGTGGGCGTCGATCCAAACCTCTTCGCCACGTTTGCGTTGCGGCGCGGCTTTGGCGCGCTCTCCGCACGCGACGGAGTCGCGGCAGATCGGTCGAGGTTGCTGCGAGGTCGTGAAACGCATGATCTCGTTCCACGTGCGGCTGAAGCCCCCGCAGCGCGAGCACCGGTAGCTGTGACTCACGCGAACACCGGCACGACGCGGCCCGCGCGCCGACGGCGCCGGATCTCGAGCGCGACCGCCTCGCGGGCGAGCAGATCCGTCTCGGGTGTGTCGTTGCACCGGATCGACCGGAGGTCGAACGACACGAACACCGGGGCGTTCGCGTAGCGGTGCGTGCGGCGTCCGCGGCGCAGCGCGTCGATGCCGACGTGCTTGAGGCACACTTTGGTGTACCGCGGCGGTTCCGTCTCGCCCTCGTCCTGCGCGCGCTTGTCGCGCTTCAGGGTCCAGAGCAGGATCTCGCTGGCGAGGTCTTCCACGTACTGGTGCCCGCGAGGTAGCAGAGCTCGAGCCGCGTGGCCCGCGCGTCGCTGAAGGTACTCGGCGCGCTCCGCCGAGCCGAACGTGATTAGGCCGTCCAAAGCTGGTACCCCCAGAGCCCGATCAGGGCGAGCCAGGCGAGCATGAAGATCAGGCCCCAGTCGAGACCCGAAAACCGCCGGCAAAATTTTTGCGATTTCAGTTTGCTCGGCGTTTGGATCGAGGCCACCAAAACTAGCAGCACGATCGCCACCCCGAAGTAGATCGCGTCCGCGACCCGGTTTTTCATAGCGTGATTTCCTCCACCTTCCTGACTGATCGGCGTTCGAACCGGGGAACTTGAGACCCCCGTGTCCTTTTCTTTTCGATGCAGCACTTGCAGAGCGGCGCGTCGTCGTGCTCGTCGAGCACGTGCGCGAACCAGATCGGGCCGCGCCCGCCGTACCAGAGCGCCCGGCCGCAGCCGACGCAGCGTCGCTCGGGGTCGCGCGCGGGCGGGTTCCAGCCCGAGCCGCCGCACATGGGGCAGTTGCCCTCGTCGGCGCCCGCGCACTGCTGGCAGTCCGTCCCGCGCGCCACTACTTGGCCGCCTTCGCGAGCCGCGCCGCGATGCGGGCGCGCTCGCGCTTGGCGGTGAAGCCCGCCTTGTCGAGGTGGGCAACCTGCCCCGTGTCGCCGCGCGCGTCGCGCGCCTTCTGGCGCTCGAGCGCCTGCTCCTGTCGGGCCTTGACCCGTCGGTGTGAGCGAGTGGGCATGTTAGGCCCCTCCCTTGATCAGGACCAATCGGCTGTCGGCGAACCCCGCCGGCACCCGCGTGATCTCGCCGCCGCGCGCGAGGAACTGAGCCAGCGTCTCGCGCCGCTGCGGCTGGTGCTTGCGCGGCTGCGGCAGTCGCGCTTCGAAGTTGGGATTGAGCGAGTCGGAGAGAACGACGCGCGCCAGGTAGAGCTTGTCCATGCAGACCTTCACTGCCGCACCACGGGGTGCGGGACCGAGAAGGCGCTGCCATCCTGGTCTAGCGCGACCGAGGTCGCGGCGCGGTCCTTGCCCAACCGCTTCGCGCGGTAGCACTCGCGGTCGGCTCGAGCGATCAGCGCGGGCGCGGTCTCGCCGAGCTCGTGGCAGGCGCCGCCGATCGACACCGTGACGGGCGTCGTGTTGCGCACGGCCGCGGTGATGCGGTCGGCGAGCGCGAGCAGCCCGAACGGCGTGGTCTGATCGACGATCACCACGAATTCGTCGCCGCCGTAGCGCACGATCGAGTCGGGCGCGCGGAGGCAAGAGTGGATCGCGCGCGCCACCGCGGCGAGCGCAGCGTCCCCCGCGGGATGCCCGTCGATGTCGTTGACCGGCTTCAGCCCGTCGACGTCGATGAAGAGCACGCCGGCCGCGGGGACGTCGAGCCCCACCGCACCGGCCCCCTCGTAGCGCCCGCGCACGCTGCGCGCGAGAGCGAGGCCCAGGAGGTCGTCGAGCCGCCCCCGGCCGAATGCGCCCGTCAGCGGGCAGCGGGAGAGGCGGGCGATTTCGAGACGCGCCGTCTCGTTGATCGACTCCAGGAAGCGCACCTTCGCCTCGAGCTCGCGGACGTACTCCGGGCCGTTGCGTGCTCCTGCGCGGTCGTATAGCTTCTCGTACATGATCTGCTCTGCGCCCATCGGTGAAGCCTCCTGGCTGTTGGTGCCTGCTCTCTTCGGATCGGTGACGAAAGAACTTTAGCGGGGAAATTTGGTGTCGCCACCGATAGGGTCGGTCACCGGCCCTGCGCCACCACAAGCACTGGAGGATTCCGTTGACGCTCGAAGCGTGGTTCCACGAGCACCCCGAAGCGGCCGAGGCCGTGCGTCTCTGGTTGGTGGCGCGGCAGAAGGAAAAGACCACCGAGGGCAGCCGCGCGATGGTAGCGCGCCTGCAGCGCGAGCACGCCTACCCGTTCAACGACCACACGGTGCTGCAGCGGTGGGCACGCGAGCGGTTCCCCAGTCTCTATGCGTCGAGCGTGGCGACCGCCGCGACGCCCCGCGACGCGAAGGCCGAGCGCGCGGAGAAGAGCCGCCCGGCGCAGCACTTCAAGCGCAGCACGCGCGACGTCAAGGCGCTCGAGCGCCGGCAGGACTTTTTCGTCACGTGCGCCGTGCAGGAGGCGCGGGCCAACCGCGACTTCCTCGGCGCCATCCAAGCGTGGTGCGGCGAGCGCGACGCCACTCTCGTGATCAACCCGGTGAACTACGTCAACCCGCGCACGCGCGGCGAGGCGGAGCGCACGCGCGCGGACAAGTGGTGGGATCCGGCGCTCGCCGAGTACATGCTCGAGAACGAACTGCGCCCGCACCCCGAGCTCTCGATCATGACGACGAAGGCCCAGGCCACGGCGCACAACCCGCTGCCCGGCCGCCTCTCGGGCCGGACGCAGGCGCGCTCCGCGGTGTTCGGGCATCCGCAGCTTTCGATGCGCACCGTCGCGACGCCGCAGTCGAAGCTGCCGAAGATTCTCTACTCGTCGGGCGCGATCACGGACAAGAACTACAGCGAGACGCTGGCCGGCGACATGGCGGACTTCCACCACTCGCTAGGCGGCGTGATCGTGGAGGTGCGCGGCAACCGCTTCCACCTTCGCGAGGTGACGTGGGACGGCAAGGGGTTCACGGACCTCGACCGCCGCTACACCGCGAAGGGTGGGGAGGATGCGCCGCCGCCCGAGGCGTTGGTGATGGGCGACATCCACGCACCGCACTTCGTCTCGCCGACGGTGATGGCCGCCACATTCGGTCAGGGTGGAATCGTCGAAACGCTTCGCCCCCGTCGCCTTGTCCTGCACGACCTCGCCGACAACCGCAACACGAACCCGCACGAGCTCATGAACCGCCTAACACGGGCGGCGCTCGTCGCGGGCAAGCACGGCGAGGGTTCGCTCGCTCGGGAGCTCGAGGGCGTGGCGGAGTGGCTGTGCGCCCTGCCCGGCTTCGAGGAAGTGCTCGTCGTCCGCTCGAACCACGACGACTTCATCGGGCGCTGGCTCGAGCGGCAGCAGCCCGAGCCGCAGAACGCGAAGCTGTTCCACCAGCTTTGCTACCTCATGCTCGACCATCACGAGCGCACCGGCCGCTTCCCGATCCCGCTCGAGCTCGCGCTGCGGGAGCTCCGGCCGAACCTGCTGCCCGAGAGCGTGCGCTTCCTCGACCACGACGAGAGCTTCCGCATCGGCGGCGTCGAGCTCGGGATGCACGGGCACAACGGGCCGGACGGCGCGCGCGGCACGATCCAGAACTTCTCGCGCATCGGCACGCGCTCGGTGATCGCGCACAAGCACGGGCCGGGGATCTGGCAGGGCGCCTACCAGGTGGGCCTCTCGGGGATCTACCGACACGGCTACAACGTGGGCCCGAGCTCGTGGCTGCAGTCGCACGCGCTCGTCCACGAGAACGGCTACCGGCAGCTTGTCCACATGATCAAGACCTACTGGCGGGGTTAGGCGTGACGCCCGACGGGTGGATCCGCTTCTACTACGACATGCGTGATTCGTTCGGTGCTCCGGCGCTGAACTACATCGACACGGTCGGCCGCCTCTACGCGAAGCGGTGCGGCAAGTGCCACGCGCGCATCCGTCACTGCACCAGCACCCACGAGTGGGTCTGCGGGAAGTGCGGCGCGCCGTGGAAGTATTGGAACCGCGCGCTCTCGAAGGGCGAGATCCAGAAGTCGCTCCGCCCGTTCGGGTTCGATCAGCCGCTCGCGCGCTACTTCGACGTGGCGCGCCTGCTGCACGTGTTCCTCCAGGAGCACCAGTGGAACGCGCGGCTGTACGTGCTGCACGCCATGGGCGAGTCCAACACGGAGCTCGCCACGAAGTTCCCCGTTCGCTTCCCCGACGCGCCCGGCCCCTGGTCGAAAGAGTCCGTGCGCACCCGCGTGAACGCCGCCCGCCAGGACTGGGTCGAGCGGCTGGCGTCCGCAGGAATCAAGGTGAACTAATGAGCCGAATCGTCGACAAGGATCAGTTGAAGCCCTGCCTAACGATGGGCTTCGAACTGATCCCGATCAAGAAATGGGACGCGCGCGACAAGGATCGCTTCCTCGGCAAGGCCCCGCGCGACAACCGCTGGGTCGTGCAGAAGTACGAGCGCAGCGAGATCATCGACTGGATCAAGGAAGGTGGCAACGTCGGCGTGCGACTGCGCGCGACCGAGCTCGTGATCGACGTGGACCCCAAGCACGCCGACGCGAAGGGCCGCACCGCTGAGATGCTGATCGACGAGCTCGAGCTCGAGCTCGGCATCGACCTCTCCGACGCGCCCGTCGTGCAGACCGGCTCGGGCGGCTGGCACGTCTACCTCAAGAAAGATCCCGACACGCGCGTCCGCAACTCGACCGAGCTCTTCGGCGGCGCCATCGAATTCAAGTCGTACGGCCGGCAGGTTTTGGCCCCCGGCTCGAAGCATCCGAACGGGAACTACTACCAGTGGGTGCGCGGCGCGGGCGGCGCGGTGCCGATCTGTCCGGCGCCGCTGCTCGCGATGGTTGCGAAGCCGACGCTGCCGAAGCACGAGCGCAGCGAGGGCGACACGCTCACGGGTGACGTGCTCGAGCAGTGCCTCTCGCAGCTTCAGCCGACGAACTTTCAGGACTACGAGAAGTGGCGCAACCTCATGTTCTCCGTCCACTACGCGTGCGGCGGCTCGGAGGAAGGTCGCGAGATCTTCAGCAAGTGGTCGACGGCGGACCCGAAGTACGCGACCGCGCGCGAGTCGATCGACACGTTCTGGGAGTACGCGACCGACAACCGCAGCGACGCGCGCACCGAGAAGACGCTCTTCTGGTACGTCGGTGAGGTGGGCGGCAGCGTCCCCTACAACATCGACGCGGAATTCCCCGACGAGCTCCAGCAGCCGCTCGGCGAAGAGGCGGCGCGCCCCGAGCCGATGTACGAGCGCGAGAAGAACGGCAAGATCAAGCACACCGTCGTCGAGAACGTGATCGGCGCGTGCAAGTTCCTCGGGCTCGGGCTGCGCGAGGATCGCTTCAGCGGCAAGCGCACGGTGCTCGACGAGCTCGGCAAGCTGCACGGGCACTTCGACGAAGTAGCCCACGGCGACGAGTACAACGATCGCGTGACCGACCTCGTGATGCTCACGGTGCGCCGCGAGATCGAGGGCTGGGCGGGCGATCCGTCGGAGGCGGTCATGCGCCGCGCGAAGAACGGCATCGTCGTCTATCACCACCCGCTGCAGGAGTGGCTGAGCTCGCTCGAGTGGGACAAGACGAAACGGCTCGACCGCTGGCTGATCGAGTGCTCGGACCTCGAAGACACGAAGTTCAACCGCGGCGTGTCGCGGCTGCTCCTCACGTCCGCCGTCGCGCGCGCGATGGAGCCCGGGATCAAGTTCGACTCGATGGTGATTCTCGAGGGCCCGCAGGGCGGCTACAAGAGCACGCTGATCAAATGGCTCGGCGGCCAGTGGGCGGCGGAAGGCCTGCCCGCGATCGGCGGCTACAACGACAAAGACGTCGTCAGTGCTATGCGGGGCAAGTGGCTGATCGAGATCGACGAGCTCGCGTCCATGAAAAAGGCGGACGTCGACGTGCTCAAGTCGTTCCTGTCGAAGACGGAGGATCGCGTCCGGCTGCCGTACGAGGAAGAGACCCGGACCTTTCCGCGCCAGTGCGTTTTCATCGGGACCACGAACGACGCCGAGTACCTGCGTGACATCACCGGCAACCGGCGGTTCCTCCCGCTGCGCGTCGGAATGATCACGAACGTGTTCGACGTGCCGCGCGAGCAGTTGTTCGCCGAGGCGTACCACGTGTGGAAGTTCGGGCCCAAGGGCGAGATCGCGCTGCCGCCCGAGCTCCGAGACGAGGCAGCCGACGCGCAGGAGCTCCGGCGAGTCCGCGATCCGTGGGAGGATCGGCTCGAGCCGTTTTTGGTCGAAAAATTCGAGGCCGAAAACTTCCTCACCACCGATACGATCTTCACCGAGTGCCTTCGCACCCGGATGGAGCAGTCGAGCACGAATGACACGCGCCGCCTCGCACAGGTGATGCAAAAGCTCGGCTGGGAGAGACACCGGGTGATGATCCAAGGCCGCCTTGTACGCGGCTACCGACGAAAGGGCTGACCGATGGCAAAGCACACGATCGAAGAGAACCTGGAGCGCATCGCCGATGCGCTCGAGGCGCTGGCGAGCGCCCCCGCGCCCGCAGCGGGCGACGCACCCGCCAACCCCGTGAAGGCCACGCGCAAGGCGCGCGAGAAGGCCCCGGCCGCCGCGCCCGAGGCGCCGCCCGCACCGCCGGCCGAGACGCCCGCGCCCGCCGCCCCCGCGGCCCCGGCGCCGACGCCCGCGCCCGCAGCGCCGGCCGCACCGGCTGCGCCCGAGGCGAGCGGCGTGACGCGCGACCAGGTCCGCGAGGCCCTGCGCACGTTCCGCCAGGCGCACTCGAAGGACGACGCGATCGCGATCCTGCGCAAGCATGGCGCGCAGAGCGTGTCCGACGCGCCCGAGGATGCGCTCGTCGCGATCCTCGCCGACTTCAGCAAGTAGACCCCCACCCCCGGAAAGGCCGGCGCCCCGATCACGCGCGGGGCGCCGGCCGAGGGCCTAACATGATCGAGTACGTCTGCGGCTTCGCGTTCGATCGCACGCGCATGGAAGTGGCGCTGATCGAGAAGACGAAGCCCGAGTGGCAGCGCGGTCTCTGGAACGGCATCGGCGGACACGTCGAGCCCGGCGAGTATCCCAGCGAGGCGATGGCCCGCGAATTCAAGGAAGAGACCGGCTGGGACGTGCCCCCTTCGCGCTGGCTCCCGATCGCGGTGCTGCGCGGCGCCGGCTACCAGGTCACGTTCTTTCGCGCGGTCGACGTCCGCATCATCCACTGCCGCACCACGACCGACGAGCGCGTGCAGTGCTGGGCGGTCGACGCGCTCCCCGACAAGATGGTGTCGAACCTCAAGTGGCTGATCCCATTCGCGCTCGAGGCCGAGAAGTACGGTCGGCTGACGATCATCGAGCAGCCTCCGGCGGACAAGGCGTGACGTGGGTGGAACTCTTCCCGGCCGCTTGCGGGCTGCTGTATCTCGCCGCAGCCGTGGGCTACGCCGTCAACGGACGGTGGGACTGGACGATCACGTACGGAGCCTATGCCGTCGCGAACGTCGGCTTGATTCTCGCCGCATTGCGGACGTCCCCCTGACGCCGCCGTCGGCGCCCGAGGTGGCGCAGACGCTCGCCGAGATCCTTCAGGCGACGCGCCTCGAGCACGGGCTCGAGGCGGGCACGCTCATGGAAGACGGCGAGCGCGGCGACTTCACCGTGCGCGACATTCGAACGGGCCGCTACTTCTACGTTGCAGTGAGGGTGTGATGGAGTCGAACTGGGAAGCGAAGGCGCAGGAGTTTCACGCGGCGAACCCGCAGGTATACGGCCGCCTGCTCGAGATGGTGCGCGAGCTCCATGCAACCGGCGTTCGCCGACACGGGGTCGACGCCCTCTGGAACGTGCTGCGCTGGGAGCCGGCGCTGAAGACCGCGTCCGCGACCCCGTTCAAGCTGAACGATGCTTTTCCGGCGTGGTACGCCCGAAAGATCATGGCCGAAAACCCCGAGCTCGACGGGTTCTTCGCGTTGCGCGATTCCCGGCCGCGCCGTCGTACCGGAAGAGATTGGCGGCGGCAAGCCGAGGCATTCCATGCGGCCAATCCGCACGTGTACGAGCGTCTGCGCCGCTCGGCCCTCGAGCTTCGAGCGACGGGTGTCACCCGCTATGGGCTGAAGGCGTTCTACCGGATGCTGCGCTGGGAGCGGGATCTCTCGACGGAAGACGCGGCGTCGCGCTATCGGTTGAACCACAACTATCAAGCGTGGTACTCGCGAAAGCTCATGACCGAAAACCCGGAGCTCGCGGGGTTCTTTGCAACACGTTCGGCCGGGGGATTCGTCACGGAGGGGTTGCTGTAATGCCGTCGTCCGTTCATGCCATCCTCGGTGCCTCGAGCGCCGGTCGCTGGATCGCCTGCCCCGGCAGCGTGCGCGAGATCGCCGATCTGCCCGAGTGGGCGGTGAAGCGCTCGTCGCGTTATGCGTCGGAGGGTACGGCCGCGCACTACCTCGGCGAGCTCTGCCTCACCCAGAAGCACGACCCGCTCGAGTACCAGGGCCAGTACATCTCCGATTTCGGGGTGATCGCCGACGCCATCGACGCGAGCCTGCCCGGCGAGTGGTTCGAGATCGGCGACGAGATGGTCGACGGGGTCCAGCTTTACATCGACACCGTCGCGTCCTACCTCGCGAAGTTCCCGAACGCCGAGGTGTTCTACGAAAAGACGGTGTACCCGGTCCCCGGCCGCGACGAAGAGATGTTCGGCACGGGCGACTGCGTCATCTACGAGCCCTACGGCGAACTGATCGTCATCGACTTCAAGTACGGCAAGGGGATCCAGGTCGAAGCGGACTGGAACGACCAGATGATGTACTACGCGCTCGGCGCGATGCGCGCCGTCGGCGGCGCCGCGGACGTGTCGCGCGTGACGGTCGTGATCGTGCAGCCGCGCGGGATCCACGGCGACGGGCCGGTGCGCTCGTGGTCGTTCGACGTCGACGCGCTGCTGCAGTTCGCGGGCGTGCTCGTCGCGGCGGCCGATGCCACGAAGGATCCGAACGCGCCGCTCGTGCCCGGCAAGCACTGCGAGACCTACTTCTGCCCCGTCGCGGCGACGTGCCCGGCGATGCGCGCGAACCTGCTGGCGCAGGCGCGGATCCAGTTCCCCGACGACATCGACGATCTGCCGACGGTGAACGAGAACCCCGGCGCGCACGTCCGCCTGCCGGACCCGCACGACCCAGTCGAGCTCTCGAAGGCGAAGCGCGTCGCCGACCTCGCCGACTACTGGTCGAAGCAGGTGAACATCATGCTGCAGGCCGCCCTCGAGCGCGGCCAGGTCGTGCCCGGCTACAAGCTCGTGCGCAAGCGGGCGCACCGCGCGTGGCGCGACGAGGCTGACGTCGAGCGGCGGCTGAAGAACATGGCGGGCCTGAAGGTCGACGACATCTACACGCGCAAGCTCCGCTCGCCCGCGCAGATCGAGAAGACGAAGGCCGGCAAAGAGTGGGTCGCGAAGCACGCGATCAAGCCGGAGGGCGACGTGACGGTCGCGCTCGATTCGGATTCCCGGCCCGAGGTGGCGCCCCAGATCGAGGCGTTCGCGTCGGTCCCCGACGGAGACCTCGAGTGATGCTGCCGCGAAAGATCCTGCTCGACCTCCGCGACATGACCGCCGTCGACGCGGCTACCGGGGCCAAGCTCGGCCCGCTCGCCGACGTGAGCGTGCAGCGCGAGCAGCCCGTCGACGTGCTCGAGGTGATCGGGCCCGGCGCAGTGCTCATGACCGGCACGATTCGGACGCGGTTCGTTGTCGAGCTCGTGCAACTGCCGAGCGCGTGGGAGGATCGGTGATGAAGCACGTGTGGCTCTACGACAAGCGGCGCTCTCGGGCGAAGTGCAAGCGCCGGCACTGCGACGCGACGCGCGTCCCGGGCCCCGCACAAAACGAGAAGATTTCCACCCTGTTCGGACCCCTCTTCGTCGATACGGCTCCGTGCAGAGTGAAGATGTCAGGCGGCATCGCCGCTGACAATGCCAGGAGGTAACCATGGCAGATCGAGAGACGATCCTGACTCCGTACGCTCGCCTCAGCTTTCCCACGTTGGTGAAGCCGCGAGAGTACAAGAAGGGCGACGGCAAGGCGAAGTACACCGCCACGCTGCTCTTCCCCAAGCCGGAAATCGTGGCGAACGTTCGCGAGTCCGGCAAGCCGGTGTCCCCGTGGAAGGACGCCACGAAGCACGACCTCACCGCACTGCGCGGCGTGGTGGATCGCTTCGTCAACGACCAGTGGCCGAACGCTGCGAAGCGGCCCAAGCTCAAGCTCCCGTTCAAGAACGGGGACGACGAGAAGTGGGACGGCTATCCGGGCCACATCTTCGTGCGCACCACGTCGGTGCGCCTGCCTCTCCTGATCGACGCCCAGAAGAACGAGATCTCGGGCGACGACATCGAGAAGCTGTTCTACGCAGGCGCGTGGGTTCGGGCGAGCGTGAGCCCGTTCGACTACAACGAGACGGGGAACGTGGGCGTGAGCTTCGGGCTCCGCGCTCTTCAGTTCGTCCGCAACGACGAGACCTTCAGCGGCAAGGTCACGGCGGATTCGTTCGACGCGCTGCCCGAGGCGGACATCGCCCCGGACGACCTCGACGACCTCGCCTAGCGATCGTCCCCCAGAGCCCCGGCCGGTGGAGCAACGTCGAAACCCCCTCCAAGCGACTACGCCCCCGGCCGGGGCGCTTTCTTTCAGCGGAGCCCCCCATGGACCTCTACGCCCATGACGAGTTGTGGCCGCTCTTCTACACGGGCCGGTGTCGCGCACTGCCCGTCGTGAACCGCTTTCAGGCGGTCGCGCCGATCCTCCCGTTCGGCGCCGCTCGCGTGTTCGGCTTGCGCAAGCTGCCCGACGGCGGCTTCGAGCCGACGCGCATCGAGTCGGTCGTGATCGTGCGCACGGTCGTGACGACCGTCGCCGCGCTGACGGTGCAGGACGCGGCGGACGCCGGATTCCTGAACCCGACCGAGCTCCTGGCCTACCTCCGCGCGCTCGAGCCCGAGCTCGACAACGCGACGATCGTGTTCCTCGCGCACTTCGTGCGCGTGATCGAAGGGGAGAAGGTATGACCGACATCGATTCGTCCAGCGACCTAACCCGCCCGCTCTCCGTCGAGCGCTTCGAAGAGGATCGCGCCAAGGCGCGCGCGAAGGGCTTCGAGATCGTGGAGAGCGACGACGGCACGCTGACCGTCGACCTCGACGGACCGTGCGCGATCTCGTCGTTCGACGACATCTTCGAGCGCGCGGCCGAGCTCTTCGGCCTGACCGTGATCGACCGCTGGGAATCGAAGAGCGGCCCGGGCCACGAGCACGTGGTCGTGCGGTGCGACAACCAGCCGCGCGACGTGGTGTGGCGGATCGCGCTGCAGGCGATACTCGGGTCCGATCCGATCCGCGAACTGCTCGCGTTGAAGCGCCTCGAGAACGGCGTCGCCGAGCCGTCCCAGCTATTCAAGCCGTTCGAGGCACAGCACCCGGAGGTGTTCAAGCGATGAAGGGCAAGCACCCGCGGTTCTGCCCGGTCCATCCGCGCTATCAAGCGAAGCGGAAGCCGACGTCCAACTGCGGGTATTGCCTCCACGTGTGGAAGGTGATTCAGGACGGCAAGCGTTCGATCGCTCGCCTAATGGAGCTCATGCAATGAAGTCAGTCTACCTCGCTGGCCCGATCTCGGGCGTTTCGTACGGCGGCTGCACCGAGTGGCGGGAGGGCGTGCGCCGCGCGTTCGCGCCCGGCATCCTCGGGCTCTCGCCGATGCGCTCGAAAGAGTACCTGGCCGCGCTCGAGACGATCCCCGAGGCGGCGACCATGGCCTACGCCGTCGCCGACCCGATGGTCGACGTGCTCTCGAGCTCGCGCGGGATCATGACGCGGGACTACTTCGACTGCACCGGCTGCGACATGGTGCTCGCGAACCTGCTGGGCGCCACGACCGTGTCGATCGGCACGGTGATGGAGATGGCCTGGTGCTACTCGTCGCGCACGCCGCTCGTGGTCGTGATGGAGCCGACGGGCAACCCGCACGAGCACCCGATGCTGCGCGAGGCGTTCGGCTTCCGCGTGACGACACTCGAGCAGGGCGTTCACGTGATCAACGCGGTGCTCGGCGACTACACGCACGACCCGAACGCGCTGGCGCGGATGGCCGCGATCCTCGAGCGCGAGTCCGAGATCGGCTGATGCCGTACATCTCACAGGCGCGCCGCGCCGAGCTCGACAAGCCGATCGAGGCGGTGCAGGCGGCGCTCGCAAAGCTCGGCCTGTCCGAGGGCGATCTGAACTACGTGGTGTCGCGGCTCGCGGGCTACTACTTCCGCGCCGAGACCAGCTACCACACGATCGCGCGCGTTCGCGGCGCCCTGCTCGACGCATCGGACGAATTCTACCGGCGCGTCGCGGTCGGGTACGAGAAGAGGAAGCGCGAGCAGAACGGCGACGTGCCCGAGTACGCCCCGCCGCGCAAGCTCGCGCCGCTGCCGCTGACGTTCCCGGATCGCCCGCTCGTGCCGGTGCGCCCGGCGAAGTTCGAGTGCTCGGACGGCTCCAGCGTCCGCGTCTTCGAGCTCGCCTCCCTCGAGCACAGCACCCAGCGCGTGGTCGGGCATCCGCGCGAGGTTTGCGCGGGCAAGCCCTGCACCCTGCACAACCGCAGCGCGCACCGCATGCGCCACATGCGCCAGCTTTGGCGCGACGACGCGCAACTGATGGAGCGCGTGTGCGAGCACGGCGTCGGCCACCCCGACCCGGACGACCTCAAGGCCGCCGAGTATCGCCACGGCTGCGACGGGTGCTGCCGGCCGTGATCTACCTGGACTTCGAAACCCGCTCGGCCGCGGAGCTCAAGCACGTCGGGACGTACCGCTACGCCCGCGACCCGAGCACCGACGTCCTGTGCGCCTGCTGGACGTGGGACGAAGATCCCCGCGTTTGGATCTGGCACCCGGGGTTCGAAGACCTAACGCCGCTGCAGGTGAACAAGAAAAGCGACCGGCACGAGCGCCGCGACCTCCCGCGCCCGCCGTTCCCGGAAGAGCTCTGCGAGCGCATCGTGCTCGGCGAGACGATCGAGGCGCACAACGCGTTCTTCGAGCGCAACATGTGGACGGCCGTGATGGTCGCGCGCTACGGGTTCCCCGAGATCGACGACGAGCAGTGGCAGTGCTCGGCTGCGATCGCCGCGTCGTTCGCCATGCGCCGCAAGCTCGAGCACGTCGCCATGGACCTCCGCGTCGTCGAGCAAAAGGACATGGACGGGCACCGGCTGATGCGGAAGCTCAGCACGCCACGCAAGCCGACGAAGCGCGACCCGGTCTCGCCGTGGCACCAGACGCGCCGCGAGCTCCTGCGCGTGTTCCGCTACTGCGCCCAGGACGTGCGCACCGAGCGCGCGGTCTCGAAGGCGCTGCGCGCGCTGACGGGCTCGGAGCTCGCGGTGTGGCGGCTCGACCAGCAGATCAACCTGCGCGGCATCCACCTCGACCGGCCGCTCGTCGACAAGGCGCTCGAGATCGGCGCGTCCGCCGAGGCCGAGGCGCAGGTGCAGCTTCGCGCGCTCACGCACGACCAGGTCGAGAAGACGACGAAGCGCGGTGAATTCAAAGAGTGGCTGCGCGGCGAGGGCGTGACGATCCCGACGAAGCTCGTCAAGGAAATCGACGACGAGGGCACCGAGGCGTTGGTCTCGAAAGAGACGATCGGCGCCGACTATCTGCGGCCGATCCTCAAAGAGTCCGGCTTGCCCGAGCACATTGCGAAGGCGATCGAGCTCTGGATCAGCGTCAACAAGACGAGCACGAAAAAGTACCGGGCGATGGCGAACCGGCTGAACGCCGACGATCGCGTGCGCGAGATCCTGCGCTACTGGGCGGCGACGACGGGCCGGTGGGGCGGCATGGGGATCCAGCCGCAGAACTTCCCGCGCAACTGCCCGAAGCCGCGCGAGATGGAGCAGATCTGCGCCGACCTCAAGGCGTGCGACTACGACGACTTCTCGATGCTGTACGGCGCGGACAACGTCATGGTGCTGCTCTCGCGCATCCTGCGCGGCGCGATCACCGCGGCGCCCGGGCACGAGCTCGTGGCGGCCGATTACTCCGCGATCGAAGCGCGCGGCACGTTCTGGATCGCGGGCGACGAAGACGGGCTCGAAGCGTTCCGCAAGATCGACTCGGGCGCGTGGCCCGACCAGGACATCTACACGTGGGAGGCATCGAAGTTCGTCGGCTTCACCGTGCTGAAGTCCAAGCACGAATTCGAGCGCCAGGTCTGGGGCAAGGTGCCGATCCTCGGGTGCGGCTACCAGATGGGCCCGCCCAAGCTCGTGACCTACGCGGGCAACATGGGCATCGCGATCACCGACGAGCAGGCCGAAAAAATCGTGTACGGATACCGCAGCGATCACTGGAAGGTCAAAGAATTCTGGTACGAGGTGGAGCGCTGCGCGATGGAGGCCGTGCGTCGCGGGCCCGGGGCGCCCGCGATCGAGATGGCCGAGGGCCGGATCAAGTGGAAGGTGCTAGGCGGCTTCCTGCACTGCCGGCTGCCGAGCGGGCGGCTGCTCTCGTACTTCCGCCCGGCGCTCGAGTGGGACGAGAAGTTCGGCCGCGCGAAGATCACCTTCACCGGCTACGCGACCTACAAGCCGGGGCTCTGGACGCGCACGTCGACGTACGGCGGCAAGCTCACGGAGAACATCGTGCAGGCGCTCTCGCGCGACATCATGCGCGACGCGATGCTGCGTGCCGAGGCGGGCGGCTACCCGATCGTGCTGACCGTCCACGACGAAGTCGTGTCGGAGATCCGAAAGGGCGAGGGCGACCTCGCGGAATTCAAGGCGCTTCTGGCCCAAACGCCCGAGTGGGCGCAGGGGTTCCCGATCGCCGTCGACGGCTGGCGCCGAGAAAGGTACGGAAAGTGAGCGCGACATACTATCTCGACGGGCTCGCGAGCGAGATCCACGCGGAGAACGTGGAGCGGGGGTTCTTCGACGATCGCGACCCGAGCGATCCGCACCACCTGCTCGCGATGCACATGCTGATCTGCACCGAGATCGCCGAATGCACCGAGGAAGTGCGCCGGCCCGGCGCCGTGCCGCCGATGTCGGACAAGATCCCGGACTTCACTACGGAAGAGGAAGAGATGGCCGACGCGATCATCCGATGCCTCGACTACGTCGCGTTCCGCGATCTGCGGATCGGCGCGGCGATCGAGGCGAAGCGGGCCTTCAACAAGACGCGGGGCTACCGCCACGGAGGCAAGCGCGCATGACCTTCGATCGAATCGCCGACTGGATGTACGAGCGCGGCTCCGCCAAGATGGTGAAGCGAAACGGCCGCGACTACCTCGAGCGCTTCTACCTGTTCGATCTCGAGCAGGTGCGCCGCGTCGGGCTGCCCGAGACGGTGTTCGCGCACAACTTCTACATGGACGATCCCGACCCGCTGCACGACCATCCGTGGGATTGGGGCCGCGTGATCCGCACGGGCTGGTACCGTGAGCACTACATCGACGGATCCTCGACGATCTGCGGGCCGGGCCACATCGTACTGCGACGGCAGGCGGAAGTGCTCCACCGCGTCGAGCTCTTGACCCCGACCGTGTCGACGATCTTCTGGCACTGGGAGCGTCGACGGGTGTGGGGGTTCATGACGGCCGACGGCTGGCGGCCTACCCCGGACCAGGGCCAGGATGGGCGAAAGATGAAGGGCATCTTTCTCCCCCGAAAGATCGGGCAGACGCCCGGAGAGGTGAAGCTATGAAGCGATGGGAAGTGATCTGGAAGAACGGCGACAAGGAAGATGTCAACGCCGACATCATCCAGCCGTCGGGCGCGGCGATCTGCTTTCTGCGGCTCGGCAACGCGGTCGACGTGAAGGGCCAGTCGTCGGCGGAGCTCGTGCGCATCGTCAACTTCGACGAGGTGCGCAGCATCGAGCGCAAGGAAGTCCTGAACTAGCGATGGACCTAACGAACCTGTACGTCGCGGTGCTCACGGAGGGGGACAAGTGCCTCCGCCGCGATCACGAATGGCTCTGCGCTCGGCAGGACCAGATCGCGCGTATCATGGCGGGGCAACTCGCCGACGTCGAGCTACTGGCGGAAGTTCAGCGCCGGTATCGGTCGTGGTCGACGGAGCGGGCGTGGTTCACCCGCCCCGTCGGCACCATCACTTTCGCGGCGATCTGCGAGCACATGGGCGTCGACCTCGACGAGGCCCGCAGCGTCCGCTCCAAGTTCTACGCGCTGCCCTTCTCGGCCGCGCTGCTGAGGCTGCGATGCGCGAGCGCACCGTAGAAGACGCCCTGAAGCGCGAGGGCAAGCGGCGCGGCGTCTGGGTGATCAAGAGCGAGACCCTGCACGTCGGCTTCCCCGACCGGCTGCTCCTGGCGCCGCAGGGCCGCTTCGCGCTCGTCGAGCTCAAGGCGCCTGGGCGCGAGCTCCGGCCGGGCCAGCGCATCGTGCGCGGCTGGCTGGAAGCGCTAGGCTTCACGGTCCACGTGATCGACCACCCCGACGACGTCACGAGGTTCTACGCCCGATGGCTCGACTGATCCCGCACGGCTACCAGGAGCGCGCGGCCGGCGAAGTGGTCGCCGACCCGTTCCGCTTCCTGATGATCGACCCGGGGCTCGGCAAGACCGCCATCTCGCTGATGGCCTTCCTCGAGCTCCGCGAGCAGTTGGACGTGTCGCGGCTGCTAGTCGTGGCGCCGCTGCGCGTCTGCTACGGCGTGTGGCCCGAGCAGATCGCGCAGTGGGACCAGTTCGCCCACCTCAAGACGAAGCACATCACCACGGCGTTCGATCTCGAGGCCGAGGCCGACGTCTACACGATCAACCCGGAGCGCCTGTCGTGGCTATTCGGCCGGCAGGACACGGTGATCAAGTGGAAGAAAAAGGTCAACGTGTGGCGGCCCGGGCCGTGGAAGGATTGGAAGCGCCGGCCCGATATGCTCGTGCTCGACGAGAGCACGCGCTTCAAGCACTCGACGGGCGTGCGGACCCGCACGCTGAAGCGGTACATCGGCGACTTCGGGCGCCGCGTCGCCATGACCGGCACGCCCACGCCGAACGGGCTGATGGACCTCCACGGGCAGATGATGCTCGTCGACGGAGGCGCCGCGCTCGACCACCGGATCACCTACTTCGAGAAGCGCTACTTCGACCGCGACATGGTAGGCGGCGCCCGCAAGTTCCCGAAGTTCACACTGAAGGACGGGGCCCACGAGCAGATCATGGCCGCGATCGCGCCGCACGTGACGGTGCTGCGCGCGGAGGATTGGCTCGAGCTCCCCGAGGTGATCTACACCGACGTGCCCGTCGACGTGGGCAGCAAGGTCGGCGTGGCGCTGACCGAGCTCGAGCACAACCACGCAACGGAGATCGACGACATCGAGATCGTCGGCGACGGCCCCGCGCTGATCAAGATGCGGCAGTTGATCAACGGCATCGTGTACGACACGACGCCGTTCAGCGATCCGAGCCAGCGCACGTGGAAGGTCGTTCACCGCGAGAAGCTGAACGCGCTGCTCGAGACCCTGGACGAGATCGGCCGCCCGGCGATCGTGTCCTACGAGTTTCTGTGCGAGCGCGAGGAGATCGTGCGCGCGCTCCGCGCCGACGGTCGAAAGGTCGGGATCATCGGCGGCGGCATCTCGCCCCGCGACGGAGCCGAGGCCGAGCGCGCGTGGAAGGCGCGCGAGCTCGACGTGCTCCTGGTCCACCCCAAGGCCGCGGGCCACGGGCTGAACCTCCAGAGCGGCGGCAACGTCGTGATCTGGTTCGGACCGATCTGGGATCTCGAGCTCTACCAGCAGTTGAACGGGCGCCTGTGCCGTCAGGGGCAGGAGGCCGAGAAGGTGTTTGTGTACCATCTAGTCGGGCGAGGTACGTCCGACCGGCGGGTCGCGAGGGTGCTTCGGCAAAAGGACGCCACGCAAGAGCGGGTGTTCGCGGCGCTGAAGCAGGAGGACTAGCATGCCTGGTTTGATCGTGGGAGTGACGGGAGTCGCGGGGTGCGGCAAGACGACGTTCTCGAGTCGGCTCGTCGACGCGCACGGCTTCCAGCCGGCGAGCTTCGCGAAGCCGCTGAAGGACGAGTGCGCGGACCGCTACGGATGGGACCGGCGCGCGCTCGACTTCGACGACGCCGCGCAGGCACTCGGGTTCGAGAGCTCGTTCGCGTACAAGGAAGACGTGGACCGCGATCTGAACATGACGCGCCGGCAGAAGTTGATCGAGGTGGCGTCCGCCAAGCGCGCGGAGGATCCCGACTACTACGTGAAGCGCTGCCTGCCCGAGCTCACCGAGGGCCGGTGGGTGATCGGCGACCTCCGCTTCCTGAACGAGGTGCAGGGCGTGCGCGCGGCGAACGGCGTGATCATCCGCCTGATCCGCACCTCGCGTGAGGGCGTCGTGACGTCGGCGGGCGACCACGCGTCGGAGACCGAGTGGCGCAGCGTCGAGCCCGACTTCAAGTTCACGCCCGGCGAGGGCATCGAGAACGTGCAGTCGG
>Ga0105252_10000510_pt1 | contig 24833 bp, 22 predicted proteins | sample EasRivMeERMZT100_FD_89675 | JGI IMG/M metagenome (GOLD analysis project Ga0105252, IMG submission 89675) | Soil microbial communities from meander-bound floodplain in the East River, Colorado, USA - East River MetaG ERMZT100 | ecosystem: Environmental > Terrestrial > Soil > Floodplain | place... | reverse complement strand
TCCCGTGTGACTTTCACTATAAGAGCTCGGCTCTTGCTCTGAACTTCACTATCCTCCTATATATACACTACCACCGTGAGCCGCTGGGGATTTTTTCTCACGTCCTGTGCCTCTGTGGTGAATCCCTTATATCTCCGAGTACCCAAAGAAAAAGGCGATGAAGCTATGCATGCTCCATCGCCTTCGTGCTGGAAGACAAATAAACGGAGCATTTCGCGTACGGGGTATTAACCCCGCACGCGACCAAAGGGGATGCTCGCCCCCTTCGGATTCCCCATTTAATTGGTCCCCGCAGCAAGCTGCGGGGAATTATTGGATTCAATCAATCGCGGATCGCCAGCGCGCCACCGTCGACGGGCAAGTCGATTGCGTAGATGAACTCGGATTCGTCGGAAACGAGAAACACGACGGCCTTGGCGATATCCATCGGCACGCCGCGCCGGCCAGCGAGATTTTTGACGAAACGATTTTCCGGCACGTCCTGCTGGCCCACCGGAGAGCCGATGCGGTTGGGCGAGACCGAATTAACCCGGATCCCTTCCGGTGCCAACTGCACCGCGATGGAGCGGGTCAGGTTGAGCACGCCGGCTTTCGCGGTCGTGTAGGCGGTCGCCTCTTTTCTACCCCAGTGGCCCGAAGTGGAGGCGATATTGACGATCCGGCCTTTGCGCTTCTGATCGATCATCACCTTCGCCGCCGCGCGGGTGCAGTACCACACGCTGCGCATGCACACATTCATCGTCCGGTCCCACTCTTCTTCCGTGATATCGAAGAGCGTCTTGTGATCAGTCCACGCCGCGTTGTTGACCAATACATCGATGCCGCCGAACTGTTTGACTACGGTCAGTACCATGCTGTCGACCGACGCCGGATTGGCCACGTCGCAGACTATCGAGATCGCTTTACCGGGGTTCTTTGCGTTGATCTCGCCCGCCACCTTGCTGCCTCGCCCTGGGTCCAAATCCACCACCGCGACTTTCGCGCCTTCTTCGACAAATAATTTGCTCACATCTTCGCCGATATTACGGCCGGCGCCGGTGACAATGGCGACCTGATCTTTAAGTCTCATGGGTTCCTCCAATAAAAATTCTTGCTTGCTGCATAGCAGAAGGCCGACCAAAGTTCCAGTTGTGCGTCAGCGGACAGTGGGATGGTAAGTTGAGATCTCAATCGTGTAACGCTCGAGCGAGAAAATGCTGGATGCGCAGAGGTTGGGGATCGCGATCATCGATCGTCTATCCTCGACGGAGAACGAATCAGAGGCTAACTTTCTCAGTGTAGAGTTCTTTTAGAAATTTGCTGCCTTTGAGCTCGTCAAAAAAACGCGGCTCGATAATATCGCTGGGCTTGAGTTTACTGGTGCGCTGATCGGCGGTCGTGCTGACATCGATCAGCGCCTGGAGCGCTTCGCTATTCATCTCGGGCAACGGACGCAGCTGCGCCGAGAATGCGTCGTACATGGCGTCGACGCTGACCCCCTGGTTGCCGGGGAAATATTTTCTCAAGATCGCCAGGCTCTCAGTGCGCTTCGAGACGAAATGTTGAATTGCCGCGGCATAGCCTTTCATGAAGCGGCGCAAATTCTCTTCGTCGCGCTTGATGAAGGACCGAGTCGTCATCAGCAGATCGGTAACTATGGGCACCGACTTTACATCGAGAATTTTGATGCCGACCTTCTGCGCTTCGGCCACGAGAGCCTGACCGAAGGGCGCGCCTTGCACCAGGTTTTTCGATAACGCGGCTGCACGAGCGGGAGCGAATCCAGCCGCTACCATCTCGACATCCTTGGACGGATCCAAACCGGCGCGCCGTAAAATCACTCGGGCGATGAGGTCTGAGCGCGCGCCTAACGCCGAGACACCGATTTTCTTGCCCTTTAACTCCTTCACATCGTTGATCGCCGAGCCCACGCCCATGCCATATTGATCGAAGCTCACATGGGCACCGATCAACGCCAGGTCAGCACCGCTGGCGATCGGCTGAAGCACCACTAGCGGACTGCCGAAACCAATCAGTAGATCGACGCCCATCAACGACTGCACGCCAGCCGAGAAAGTATCACGGATCGGCAGCTCTTCGATCTCGACGCCCTGTTGTTTGAAGAAACCGCCATCGACGCCGATGTACGCGACCGCCGTGCCAATTTCCCAGCCCGCGTAGGCTAATCTGAGTTTCTTTGGGCCCTCCGCGGCGGCCGCGACGCGGACCGCGAAGAAAAGCATGAATAGAAAAAAAAGGATCGGCTGGAAGCAGCGGCGGGCCATCGGCGTTACATTGATCATGAGTCATCATAAACCAACTGACTCGACCCGCCAAGGGCTGCAAGGCACATTAGCTTCCGGCGCCATTCATGGCCAACGGTTTGATAAGCCATTCGGTCCAGCCAGTCGCGATGCGCTAGCCCGACCTGGCCCCACCGGTCTCGTCGGAGACGACTGCGAAGTTGCCAACTCCGGAAAGGCTTCGATCATCGATTGCGGCGCTTTTGGCTGCGCTCCTGAAGTCAACGCGGCCGGCAACATCAAGCCATTGGCCACCGCCTGAGCGCGCGCGTGGTTGTTGAAGAAAACATAAAATTTTGACCGCGGCGACTTGCCGGCGAGCTGGCGCAACCTTTCCGCCGACCGCTGAATATTTTCCGCCGGGTAAAAGTAATCGTATCTCTCCCACGCGTCTTGATGCTTCTACCACATCGCTGCATTGCGGCCATGAAGGCGTAGAGAAGAAATATCGCCTTCTGCCGTCAGCTCCTGGCGCACCGAGGTGGCAAACTTCGGTTCGTCAATGAACGCCCAACTGGTGCGCAAGCGCGCCAGCAAGGCATCGGTTTCAGCGCGCCGAGCGCTCCAACTGCGATGACGCAATTCGACGACTTTGGGGCCGAAGTTAAATTCCGCAAGCACGACTTCAAGCCGTTCGGCATTTTCCGGGTTAAGCACAAATCCGGAGGGATATTGAAACAGCAACTCGCCGAGGCGGTCAGCTTCAACCAGAGGCGCGATGCCCGCGGAAAAATACTCGATGTCGGCACGATCGAATCGCGCCCAGAGTTCAGCCGTGCGGGACGCACCGACGCCGAGTTTGGTCGAGTGATTAAACTTTTGCCACGCCTTGACTGTGAAAACAAAGCCGGCCGGAGTTCTATTTACCCAACCGCGCGCCATGGCGGCGCTGGCCGGACGATAAAAGGTCGAATTTATTTCGACCGCATTGAAAGAGCTCGCGTAGAACTCCAACCGGTCGGCGCGCTTCTTGCCGCTCTTCCGATCAAACACGCCTTGCCAGCCGTGGGGGGGCTCGCCAGGATAGGCATAGCCGCAGGTGCCGATGTGAAATTGCGCGCTCGTTTCGCTGATCATGTTTGCAGCCGAGCCAGGGTTGCGATCACCCATCTGTGATTTACCAGGTTTATTGCAACCACTGGGAATTTCATCTAGGATAAAATCGTTTTCACGCCAGATTCAATTCGCACAATTGCTTAGGGGGAATCGGTTTCATGGCAACAATGATCGCCAACGATTGTATCAACTGCGGCGCATGTGAGCCCGAGTGCCCGAACAATGCGATTTCGCAGGGAGATCCAATTTTTGTCATCGACCCGCAGTTGTGCACGGAATGCGTCGGCTTTCATGATTACGAAGCTTGCGCCGCGGTCTGTCCGGTGGACGTTTGCATTACCGATCCAAACAATATTGAAACCGAAGAAGCGTTGATCGCGCGCGCGCGGCAGATCCATCCAGAAACCAATTTCGGCGACAGTTTCGAATCGCGCTTCCGCAAGGGGCAAGGCAAAGCCGCGGCCGCCGACAAGCCGGCACAATCCGCGGGAGCGCCTGCAGCGGTGAGCGCGGCCGTAGCGCCCGCGGCGGCCGGCGCCGTGTCCGAGTTTGTCGAAGCCGACGTAAACTACGTCGAGTTGCCACCCATCGACTCGTGGAATATTCCCATGCGCTGCTACAAGTGTAACAACGTGCATGAGCAAAACGTTAAAAATTTCATGATCGGCAACGTCATCTTCTGCCCACACTGCCACAAGTCGACCTTCGTGCGCGACAATCTGAACTATCACATCCGCACATTGCTCAAGGACTCCTACGACAACTGGGACAAAGTGCAGACCGAGTTCGCGGCGCGGCGCGAACGGGAGCGCGTCCAATTCATGGAACGGCGCGCCCAGGAAGCCGCCGCCTTTGAAAACCGCCAAAAGCGCGATCTCGAAAAAATCCGCCAAGAGCTAGACACCATCGGCGACCAATACGATGCCGCCGGTAAACCCTATAAGAAGGGGTCAAGTTTTAGCTGGGGTTGATCTTTCTCCCCAATGCTCTATTCCTGGCTTCATCTCATCGCCCTGATCGTTTATCTTGGCGCAGTCGTCGGATTTTGGCTGATGTTGCTGCCATCGGCGGCGATTCTCAATAAACATGAAGACAAGGTCCGCTTTCTCGCCCGCGGTCTCAAGTTCTATAACCCGCTGCAAGTTGGCGCTCTCGGCATCATTCTTTTCAGCGGCGCGTTCCAGTTGACCGAGCTTAAAGCCGCCTATCGTGAGACGTTCATCCAACAGCTCGGATACAACTTGGGCATTAAGTTGTTGTTCGCCTTTCTCTTGGTCCTCTTCAGCGTCTACCAAGCTCTCGGCGTCGGCCACCGATTCGTCAAGCGAGTTGAAGGCGGCGACGAAGTCAAACCGGATGAACTAGCGTCGATCATTCGGCGCTTGCGAAGCGCAAACTGGCTGATTCTACTTTTCGCAGCCGTCACCATGTGGCTCGGCCTGCGCCTTCGCGGATAATCGGCCGGCTGGCAATCGGTTCTGAACTGGTGCTAAGAAGCGGTTAGCATCACACCAGTGCTTTGATAAGGAGATTTCGATGGCAAATCAAAGACTCAGAATTATTTATCGTTCTAACTCCCACGCTCCCCTATGGCTCGTCGCGGATAAGTCGGGCTGTTGGAACCAGAACGGTCTCGATGTCGATACTTCGCCGCAGCTCGTCCGCGAACGCGCGGTCGAATCACTCAAGAACGGTCATGTCGACTTGATCTCCGGCAATCACCATAATCTCTACGTACGCAACGCGAGAAACGGCGAGGATTTCGTCCATCTGGCCCAGCCGACCAATAACTGGACGGAAAACAAACTCGTCGTCAGGCCAGGTATTCACTCCGTCCAAGATCTCAAGGGCAAGAAGGTCGCCGCCGACAAGTTGACCTCTCACGCCGGCCTAAATATCTGGCTGTTCTTGAAGCAAGCGGGCCTCGACATGGATCGCGGCGACGTCGAGATTGTCGAATTTCGCGGCTCGTCGGAAGAGCGTTGGAAGCAGGTGCTGAGCGGCGAGTTCGATGCCACGTTCGTCACCATTCCTCACGATGGTCGCGCGGCGAAGGCCGGCGCCTATGTTATCGAAGTGGCGCCGATGCCGATGATCCGCGGTGTCACGCTCACGACCACGACGAGTTTCGTGAAAAGCCATAGCGAAGAAGTGCGCCAACTGACCAAGGGGCTCGTCGACGCTATTCATTTTTTCATTACTCGCAAGCAGGAGACTTTGGAAATCCTCAAGGAGCACGCTACGCCGATTCTCAAGCTACAGAGCGACGCGGAAGTGGAGCGGCTTTACGATGAGTGGGCCCAGTCCTTGGAGCGCAAGCCCTATCCCAAACTCAGTGCCATCGCCAACGTCTTTCAATTGGCCGTGCGGCGCGATCCTGACATCGCCGGCTACAATCCGCTGATGCTCTGGAATACCCACTTCGTCCGTGAGCTCGACGATAGCGGCTATATCGATCAACTGTATAATTAGACAGAGCTGCGGCGTGGGCCGAGCGAGGCGCGAGCCTGGAGGAGTAAATACCCCCAAGCGTCTAGTGGGAGGAAAAAATTTGCTCCGCCGATTACGACCAAGGGATCGTTGTCGTCACGAATAAATATTAGTTTGTGAGAGTATTTGCGCTAGAAGTGCAATCGACGACCGCGGATCAGCAGTACGCGAAATTTACTGCCAGGTGACCGGATCGGTGATAACGATTTCTTCAGATGAAACCAGCGAGCGTGTGCCATCGTCCCAACAAACGTTGACCAACTGTCCTCCTTCTCCTTCGAGCTCGTAGACAATTGTTCCCTCGGTCGCCGCACCGATCGTCCCATCGATGTCGAGAATTTCCTGTGCGGCGCGGCAGCGTACGCCCTTCAGACTAACATCTATCATTTCCCCGCTCCCCTGATTCGTTAGGACTCCTAATCGCGTAGCGTCCCTCGAAGCAACGCACTCTAATCACGATTAAATTTGTATTTCAACTACCAAACAAAAAAAATCAAGATAACGATGTGGCGGTTTTAGAACTGTATTTTTACCGTTATAAATAAGAGAAATTATACAATGAGTCTTCGGGAAGAAAGTGGAGCGAATGACCAAGAACGGCGAGGAAAACTCTACCGCAATTAGCCAATCAAGATCACGTGCAGATCCATGACGTTGGTCAAGGTCGGCCCGGTGATCAGCAGGTCGCCGGTGGCCCGAAGAAAGTGAAAGGAATCATTGCGAGCAAGAAATTCAGAGGCGTTGATCCCCCGCGATCTGCCTCTTTGAACCGTCGTGCCGTCAACGATTGCGCCGGCAGCCTCGGTGGGGCCGTCTGTACCATCGGTCCCCGCGCTGAGCACAACGACATTGGCGAGTTCGGCAATCTCGATCGCGGCAGCTAAAGCGAACTCTTGATTGCGCCCACCCAAGCCATCGCCGCGCAGAGTGACCGTGGTTTCGCCGCCGGAGATTAGGCACACCGGTTGACGATTTGAATGGTCGCGCCGCAGGATCTCTTTGATACGCGCGGAATGAGAAGTTGCGATGGCCCGGCTTTCGCCTTCGATCGTGCTCGAAAGAACCAGCGTGTGATAGCCCAAAGCCGCCGCCTGTTGTTGCGCCGCCGCTAACGCGATGCGGTTGCTACCCACGATAATGTTTTGAACTTTTTGGAAAAACGACGACGACGGCTTCGGTGTTTCAGCGACTTCGCCTCTAGCGCCGCGCTCTAACAGACCGAGCACGGTAGGCGGAATTTTTTCACGCAGGCCATGCCGTCGGACGATCTCGAGACACTCCTCAAAAGTCGTCGCATCGCCAACCGTCGGCCCGGACGCGATCGCATCGAGCCGATCGCCCACTACGTCTGAGAGAATCAGTGACACGATGCTCGCTGGATAGGCTAACTCAGCTAGCCGGCCGCCTTTTAGCCGGGAGAGATGTTTGCGCAGCGCGTTGACCTCTTGGATGGTCGCGCCGCTGGCGAGGAGCGTCTGCGTGGTCCGCTGCTTATCTTCGAGCGTGAGCCCTTCTGCCGGCATGGGAAGCAGCGCCGAGCCGCCGCCGGAAATAAGAAAGAGAATAAGGTCTATGGCACCGGCGCGGGAAACAAGCTGGGACACTTGCTGCGCGCCAGCGAATCCAGCCTGATCGGGGATCGGATGGCCGGCTTCGACAACTTTAATGTTAGCTAACGACAATCCATGACCGTACTTGACGACCACAACTCCGTTGGTAATTCTCGCGCCGATAATTTCTTGAAGCGCAAGCGCCATCTGCGCCGCCGCCTTGCCGCAGCCGATCACAAAAACATCGCCAATCGTGGCTAAGTCGTAGCTTCGGCCATCCGCTCTCATAACCCCATCGGTGACCTCGACATGCCGTTTAACCGCTTCGAACGGATCGACGGATTTTACACCGGCGGCAAAAATCTCCCGCGCGTGGACGCGGAGCTGACTGAGCGATGTCACGCGCCGAGTCTAGCAAGCGACGGCGAGCATTGACAAGCAAACGAATTTATCTTCTGGCGCAACGAAATAAACGGAGCATTTCGCGTACGGGGTATTAACCTCGCACGCGACCAAAGGGGGTGAGCATCCCCCCATTGTGATATTTTATGAGTGCCGGGGTAACTCTTCGCCCGCGGAGGGGTTTGGTTTATTTAGGAAGGGAACTAGATCCAGAAACCGGGAAGAGCCTAAATCCGCCGAAGCCATATTCGCCGATCCACTTGCCATCGGTGGCGTTGTAGATGTCGATGAGCATGTTTTTATCGGGATGTCCGGCCAAGTATCGTGAAAAGATTTCGATGAATTCCTCTTGAGCATCCTCTTCGGCTAGCAGAAACCCGTCACCGACAAACAGCCGGTGCGGTCTTTTGCTGCTATCGAGCCGTATCCAATAACGTGATCCGCCGGAACCGGCTTGATCCAACCAGGCGCGGTACCAGGAAATTCGTATTTGGATGTCCTTCAGGTCAGGGGCCTGAGCCCACGCGAGCCCTGAAAACAAAAGCACGGGTGCGAGGAAAAGTGCCATCGCTTTTCCCCGCACCCGTATGTTAAAAGCCCTCGTCAAATCAGCCTAGTTGACTTTGATTTCGACGCGGCGGTTTTTGGCCCGGCCTTCAGCGGTCTTATTGTCCGCGATCGGCTTACTCTCGCCAAATCCCTGTCCGGAAACTCGGCCGCCGTCGACGCCCTTCTTGACGACATAATCCTTGACCGATGCGATACGACGCTCGGACAGAGCCTGGTTGTAAGCATCCGTGCCGACGCTGTCGGTGTGACCGGAAAGATTCGCCTTCTTATCTTTGTTCTCGTTCATAAAGGCAACCAGTCGATCCAAGATCGCCGCGGCTTCTGACTTGATGTTGCTCTTGTCGAAATCGAACAACACGTCGTCCAGAATAATCGTCCGCTCCACCTTAGGCGCCGGTTTTGGCTTCGCCGGTGGTGGTGGCGGAGTCGGTTTGGCCGGTGGTGGTGGCGGTGGTGGCGGCGCCGGTTTCGGTTTGGCCGGAGGAGGTGGTGGAGGTGGTGGTGGTGGTGCCGGCTTTGGATCCTGTGTAATTAAATAAGCCAAACCACCGCAGAGCAAGGCGCCACTCACCGCGCCAATTGCAGCTCCTAGGGCTTCATTACGATGTTTCCCGTTGACACCCTGATGTGCGACGGCAGCGCCGCCCGCGCCGCCCATCACGCCACAAACCGAAGCCCCAACCAATGCGGCTTGGTTTTTCGTCATCCCCGTGCAGCCTGTCATGAAAAAACCTAGCGCCGTCAACGCTAGATATTTGTTCTTGTTCATCTCTTTGCCTCCCAGCAATGAAATACGATAAGTTTCGGCCAAATTAGTATAAGCATGGATAGTTGTCAAGGATATTATTGGATTTTTGAGCAACTTTGTCCTGATCTGGAAAGGGTTGGCTCAGCGGCTCTCCAACACCTCTTAAGGTGTTGTAGATATTAGCAATTTCATTCAATCCTCGGTCTCATATGATGGCCAGATTCATGCTGAAATCAGGATTTCTCCGTCAGCTTGGATGAAAAAAAATTCCTCAATCGCATCCATCTTTGCATTTTGCACATTGCCGTGGCGAGATAAGACGAAAGTCTTGTTTGCCCAAGCTCTGTGCGTTTTAGCTCGCAGTTTAGCTTGGCTTTGCTTAATCGATACAGCGCGCATTTTTTTTCAGATGGATTGTCGTTACTATCCAAAAGCATCGTTCCACCGGGAGGGCGAAATAAATGAATGGTAAAATACTGAGCGCAGCTTTCGTAGGATTATTTATCGTCGCTTGCCAAATCGTCCAGCAAACTGGCCGAACCCAGTTCATCATCGTCTCCGACTCACAGGAACTACAACTCGGCGAAGACGCCTATAAGGAAACCCTCGACAAGAATCGCCTCTCAGCCAGAAGCGATTGGCAGGCACAATTGCGCCGGGTTGGCCAGCGCATTGCAGCTGCCGCTGAGAAGCCAGAATTCAAATGGGAGTTCAACGTTATCGAGGGCAAAGAGGTCAATGCCTTCGCATTGCCGGGCGGCAAAGTAGCGTTCTGGGAAGGGATCATGCCGGTGGCCCGCGATGATAGCGGAATCGCGGTGATCATGGGACATGAAGTAGCTCATGCGCTAGCGCGCCATGGGGCCGAGCGGATGAGTCAGTCGATGGGCGCCGAAATTCTTGGTCAAATTATTTCCGTCGGCATCGGCCAATTGAGCCCAGCCATTCATGATGAAGTTCTTCAGGCGTACGGATTGGGCGCAACGGTAGGCGTCTTGCTTCCTTGGGGGCGCACCCAAGAATCCGAGGCGGATCGGATCGGCTTAACCTTGATGGCGAAGGCTGGGTACGACCCGGCTGCGGCGATCGCGTTCTGGGAACGGATGTCGAAGATCGCCGGCGACAAACCACCCGAGTTTCTCTCGACTCATCCGAGCGACGCGACACGCATCAACCAAATTAAAGAATGGTTGCCTGAGGCGAGGTCCTATTATCGAGGGAAATGAAGTTGTTCGAGCCTGGGCGGGGTATTTGGCGCGATTGCCCAAACTTTTGAATCAAGAAGCGTAACAGCTCTTCACGGCGAGTTCCTGACCGGAACTGACGGCCTGGAACTTCGACCAGAATGCATCATCCACTTTTTTCCATGTTGGGCTCTGGCGCACGCCGCGATAACGCGCCACTCCGCCGGGCCCGGCGTTATAGGCTGAATACGTCGCGCGCGCGAGGTGGCCGCCCGGCTGCTTGTCCTCTCCCTTCCGAATCGCATAGCGGGTTAGGTAATAGTGCAGGATCTCGGCGCCGGCATTGCCGTTGTAGCTCATGTCTCCGTTTAAACCTTTGATATCGTACACGCTGCGCCAAGTAACGCGATTCACTTGCATCAAGCCAACGTCACCCGTGCTCGACGCGAGCGGAGCCAGCTTATTCCCTTTTTTTATGAATTGTCTCCAGCAGCTTTCCTGCCAGCCCGCCGCAAAAACAATTTGCCGGTAGAGCTGCCGGTGCTCGGGAGCTAGCGTGGATTTCGCCAAAACCTTATCGCTGGTCTCAGTGAGCAGCTGTCGAACTTCGAGAAGATAAGCCGGGATCTCCTGAGTCTCCGGAACCCATTCATTCAATCGGTCAAAATCCGTCTCCGCCGCATACGCAGAGCGGACTACCAATGAGCGCATAGCTGCCGACGCCTTCCGACGCCACTGCTCTAATTGTCCTTGTTCCAGTAGCCGCGAGGGGCGCGACACGGGCAATGCACCGGTGAAACCAAGCAATCCTCGCAAGCCCGTATCGACGTCCAGTAAGTAGGCCAAGGGATCGGCGCCTCCGGCGCCCAGCAGCTTCGCTGCGCCGCTCAGCGCATCCGGAGTTATGCGAAAGATCCCCAGGCGCTGACCGATGCCGCTGACAGAGCTCGCCGCGTCCATCGCGCGAATGAAACTGGTGTATTGGCTGGCTGTCTGCTGGGAGGCACCGGGAATCGCCTGTTTCAGGATCGGCGCCAGGCGACTCCAAGCGTCGGTGAACAATTGCGGTACCGGATCGGAAGCTCCAGAGCGAAGCGCTTGGACAAGTTGATAACGCGCGTCGAGGAACATTTCGGATAATTGATCGCGCTGGTCAGGCCGAAAATCTTGCCCCAGTTTTTTTACTACATTGGTAAGAAAAGAATCCCACTGTTGCCAATCGGCGCGCGTGCCCGTCGGCAGCGCCAGTGCCGCCATCTGCATCTGGCGGTATTTCGCTGTTTCCCAAGACCACGCCGCAGTTGCGAGAGACAACACAACCGCGGGCAGCCAAAACATTTTATTCAAAGAATGCATGGACCCATCGCGAAATCGCAAATGCTCTTTCCAGGTACACCCATCAAACAACGATATCGATAGCCGCCCCTATTTAAGCTCCGATGTGCAGTGCGCACATTTGGTCGCCTTGAGCGGCACCGCCGACAAACAATGCGGGCAGTCTTTCGTCGTTGGCGCCGGCGCCGGCGCCGATTTTTTCATCGCGTTCATCTGTCGAATGATCAGAAAGAGGACAAACGCGATGATCAAGAAGTTGAGGATGGTGTTAAAGAAAATGCCGTAATTTATCGTCGCTGCACCTGCTGCTTTCGCCGTGGCAACGCTGGGATAATCCTTACCCGACAGATTGACGAACAGATTCGCGAAATCGACGTTGCCCAGCATTTTCCCGATCGGTGGCATGATGACATCATCCACCAGCGATGAAATAATCTTGCCAAACGCGCCGCCGATAATAACGCCCACGGCCAGATCGACCACGGGTCCCTTCATGGCAAACTCTTTGAACTCTTTCAACATAAAAACACCCCCATTTTTTCTGTGCTTATTTTTTTACTTGCGAGACTTAATCACTTGTACCCACTCTCCCAACTCGCGGGCGGCGATTTCGCGCGCGCCCAGGCCGAAGGCCAGCGCGACGGCGACCGCGATGGCACCGAGCAACAGTCCGAAGGCCATATTGATGATGTCATCAGCTAGACCCATTTGGCGTAGCGCCATCGCCCCCGCTAAAACGATAATGGATATCCGCGCCGCCAGCGCCAGCAGTCCGGCTTGCGCGGCGCCGCTGGCCCGCACCGTGCTCGACGCGATATTAGCGAGAAAGAGACCGATGCCAAAAATAATCAGCCCCAAAACCACCTGGCTGGCAAAAACCGTAAAGCGCGCGATCAAATCAGCGAGTAGAGTGAAACCCAACTCGCGCACCGCCTCGATGGCGGCGAATAACAATATGCCAACGAGAACCAGATAGCCTGCGATCTCCGCGGGCGATCGCTCTCCTGCTGCCGGCTCTCGGCCCAAACCCAATCTTGCCAGCACAGCGTTAAAGCCCAACCCCGTCAGTAGATTGGTCACCATGCCGGCAACCACGCGCCCGATCGCATAGGCAACGCCGACGATCAGCAGCGCGGCAAAAATCGCCGGCAACGCGCTCATGATGCTGTTCAACATGTTGCTTGCGGGACGGGTAATCGCCTCGAGCGCCAAGGACTGCAACGCGCCGACCAGAACCGGAATGAGGATCAACACATAAATGATCAGACCGACGACACCCGACAAACGCTGTTGGCCCAACACGGGCGCTAGGCCGATCCGGTCGCTAAACTGATCCGTGCCAACGGCGGCGAGCAGATTCGTGACGACCCGTTGGACGATCCGCGCCACGAGCCAGCCGACGCCAAGGATCAGCCCGGCGCTAAAGATGTTTGGCAAAAAGTCCAAGACCTTGTTAATCATGGCTTGTACCGGATTAAGCAACCCCGCGAGCGACAGAGCATTCAATAAGGCCGGCAGAAAGAACAACCAGACGAGCCAATACACCGTGTCGGCCAGAGTTTTAGTGAGCGAGCCAGTCTTCTCACCCGCCAGTCCGGTCTGATCCGCCAATCGCTGATCGAGTTTCGCGGCGCTCAAAACTCGCAAGAGCACCACTCGTAACACGGTCGCGACGATCCATGCGATCAATAACAACACACCGGCGCCGATGAGCTGGGGAGCGAATGCGAAAATCTGATTGAGCAGACGATTGAGCGGTTCTGTCGGTAACGTGAGTCCCAGCGCTTGAAAGAAAGCGACCAAGACAAAAACCATTATGAGGTAAAAAGCGCCGCGCGCGATGCCGCTCTCAACCGCAACGGTTTCGCCCATGAGCCAGTGGGCCAAACGGTTGTCGAGGTTGGTGCGCCCCAACGCGCGGCGGACAATCGCGGCCACCACGCGCGCCGCTAGCCAGCCCAAGATCAAGATCGCCAGCGCACCGGCAAGGTGCGGCATATAACCGCCGATAATCTGGCCAATTTGATCGATTACGTTATCCATCGTCTGCCCTCCTTCGTCACCCGATGATTCAGTAATAACAACCAAATATGCGAACAGCGTCGTGTCTTATATTGGCTGCCTTATAGTCGACTGGCGAACCCAAAGTCAAATCAACCATTTGCCGCGAGCGCTACGTATTTGGACGTTGGTTGCCCTTGACTCCGTCGGCATGTATCGTTTTTTTATGACCGTCTTGGTGCGCACCGGTCTCAAAATCGTTGTCCTGTTGCTCGCCTTTGTCGCACTTTTGACTGTCGCGCTAACGGCGATCCTTCAATCCAGCGGATTCAAAGACTGGCTTCTCGCGGAAATTTCCCAACGCAGCGGCTACCAAGTGCGCGCGGATTCACTCGGCTTTCGCTTACCTCTGACGGTCATCGCCAACGCCGTCGAAGTCACCAAGCCGGAACAGTTCCACTTCCGTACTCCCCGCCTCGACGCTAGTGTCAACCTGTGGTCGCGCACCATTGGCAAATTGGAAATAACCCAACCCGTGCTTTCCCTCGATATCGACGCGATTATGAAGACTCCGACCAAGGGCTCGACGGAAATCGCTCTGCGCGATCTGATCGTCCTAAACGGCACCATCGTGTTAAAAAGAGGCGACCAAGTCGTTTTCGAGTTAGCAAAAATTGATTTGCGGGCGCGGGAGCTAAATCTCGGCGGTCAATCGGGCATTACACTGGCTGCCGATGTACCGCAGCTGAACGGAACAGCCGAGCTCAGCGTCACGGGGCAACCGCGGAATTTTGCCGCCGAAGTCACCCTCCATCCGAAACAATCGACAAGCTTTTTGGGCGGGCTTAAGCCGACAACGAAAAACGAATTGGTGCGGCTACGGCTCGCACTGCGCGCGCCCGAACAGCAGCCGGTTAGCGCGGTCATCGAAAGCAAATTTCACGCCGTCGAGCTTGCCGGCAATAAACTTACCGGCAGCTTCGACGCCCAAGCATCAATCGATCCCAAGTTGACCCTGGCGACGTTCACGAGCAAAGCTGTGATCGCGAATTTCCCCGACGGCTTTAGCTCGATGCCGATCAAACTCAGCAATGGCGCTCTGGCCGTGAGCTTTGCCGGGAGCTACTCGATTTCGAACCATGTTCTCGATGTCAAGTCGCTGCGATTGTCGGCGCCCTTCGGCAACGGCGTAGGCGCTGGTCAAGTAGTCTTCGGCACGGAGCCGATAATCTCCAACGCCAAAATAACTCTGCGGGACGTGCCCCTGGCCATTCTCAAAGCCAATCTGCCCGCGCCGATGAGCCAGTGGTCCTATCAAGGGTTGGGCGAGTTGGCCCTCGACGTGCAAGGCCCGTGGCGCGCGCTCGAGGTGAAAGGCAACGTCCAATGCGACTCCCTGCAACTACGCGGCGACGAGATCGCGGTGGCGAATATCGCCCTCACCGCGCCATTCGAATGGACTAAACCATACTTGCGATTCAAGGAAGCCAAATTGCGCGCGGCCAAGGTCGTATATGCGCCGAAAGAGCGCTGGCAGGCAGCGGCGGAGAAACTGCAAATCGAATCGTCGTTCGACTACCAAGCCAACCAGCCGATTAAGATCCACGGGCGCATTGAGAGCGCTGGGGCGAAATTCAACTCGCCCGACAGCAGCAAAGTTGGCGAGAACATCAGCCTCAACGGCCTCTTTGAGATCAGCGTCAACGGGGAAAAACAGACGATCGGCGTCGCCGGCAAGTTCACCGCCGACAGCGGCGAACTTTTGTGGGGCAAGTTTTTCGGCGATTTGAAAAGCCAAAGGCCGACGCTCGATCTTGACGCCGATTATCTTCGCAGTGAAGATCGGCTTGATTGTCGGCGCTGCAATTGGAATCTCGCCAACGTTGGCCTAGTTGAAGTTGCCGGCGCCGTCGAGCGCGTCAGCGAAGTTCCGGTGTTACGCATCCAGGCCCGCAGCAGGAACTTTTCGCCGAGCGGCTTCTATGAATTTTTCCTGCGCGAGACTTTTAACCGCCAATATCCCGTGCTCGACAAGCTCGCCGTCGCTGGCCAGATGCTCTTTGACTTGAAGCTCGAAGGCAAACTCGACGATCTCAGCGCAGCGGGAGAATTATCCCTCAAGGGCGGCGAGTTGCGCGCGAAATCGCCCAAACTCAATGACTGGCGGATCGGGCCGATCGCGCTCAACCTGCCGCTGCAAATTCACTTGGCGAAAAGCAAAGCGGAAGCGAGCGCCATTCCGCGCACGGGAACGTTGACGATCGAAAGAATCCGCTTCGCCGGCCAAACCATCGCGCCCATCGCGACGACGATATCGTTATCGAACAACGCGCTGCGCTTGCACCAGACGATCCCTATCGGCATTTTCGGCGGCGACATTCAAATCAGCAATCTTTTTTGGCCCGACCTGCTAGAAGATCCGAAGCAAGTCTCTTTCTCCATCGAGACCAAACGGTTGAAACTTGAGGACTTGACCCAAGCGATGAATTGGCCGCGCTTCAGCGGCACCTTGACCGGCTCGATCGCGGAAGTGCTGTCCGCGGGAAATCTTCTGCGCACCCGCGGCGAGATTCAAGCCGAACTGTTCGGCGGACGGATTCGCATGAGCAAACTCGAAATAGAAAATCCGTTTTCCGGGCTGGCCTCGATCAAGCTCGACGCTAAACTCAACGACATTCAGTTGGAACAATTGACGAATACCTTTGCATTCGGCCGCATCTCAGGCACACTGGAAGGGAGCATCGACAACCTCGTCTTGACCGACGGACAACCGTCAGAGCTTAACGCCGATCTGCACTCGGTGGACCGCGGCGGTGAGCAACGGATCAGCGTCGAGGCGCTCAACAAAATTACCGTGTTGAGCTCCGGCGAAGACGCCGGCGCGTTGTACGGCGGCCTCGCCAGTTTCTTTGACAGTTTTCGTTACAGCAAGCTTGGCTTTAGAGCGGCTTTGAAAAACGACCGGCTGACATTGCGCGGCGTGGAAACTCGCGGCGATCAGGAGTTCTTGGTGGTGGGCAGCTTCTTGCCGCCCACGGTTAACATCGTCAGCCACACACAAAACATCGCCTTTTCCGAACTGGTGCGTCGACTGGAGCGGATAAACAAAACCGACAAACCTAACGTCAAATAATAAATGGGAGGCAGTATGCTAAAGCGAATTCTGTTTCTGACCGCATTGCTGATCAGCGCGTGCGTGACCGTCAACATTTATTTTCCCGCCGCCGCGGTGGAACGCGCCGCCGACCAAATCGTCAAAGAAACCTGGGGCGGTCCGAGCGATCCGGCGAAAGCCGCGCCCAAGCCGCAGAGCTATAACACGAATGCGCCGATGCGGCTGGCGGCTTTAAGCTTCATCAGCGAAGCCCACGCCCAGGAAGCAGATATTAATGTCTCCAATCCAGCCATTCGCGCCCTGAAGGACTCCATCAAAGAGCGTAGCAACTTGATCAAGCCATTCATGGACCGCGGCAACATCGGGATCGCGCAAGACGGCCTGCTGGCGATACGCAGTGCGGATGGTTTGAATCTCAAAGAGCGCGCCGAAACCAAGCAGCTGGTCGACGCCGAGAATCGCGATCGCGAAAACCTCTACGGCGAAATCGCCAAGGCCAATAACATATCGAAAGAAAGCATCCCCCGGATCAAGACGATCTTCGCCAGAAGCTGGCTCGACCAAGCCCAGTCAGGCTGGTGGATTCAAGACGCTCAAGGCACATGGCGACGAAAGTAAAGATAAAATTCGCGGCCTGAAATAATCTGAAGGGGAAAATGCCATGAGACAAATACTCGTGTCGAAATGGAAAGTTTTCTTATCGATAGTCGTGGCCATGAGCGCGCTCAGCGGCGCGCTTTACGCCCAGGCGACCAAAGGAAGCTACACGACCACGGCCGATGTGCCGCTGCGCAGCGGCCCAGGATCGAATCATGAAGTGATCACAACACTGCCCAAAGGCATCCAAATCAATGTCGTCGGCAAAGAAGGGTACTGGCTCAAAGTCGAATCGAAACATGGCGGCAAGCCCGGCTACATCGACGAACAATTTGCCAAGCCCAATACGCAGGCTAAAAACGCTCAAGCGAAAGCGCCCGCCACGTCCGTCGCTGGTCCGTATCGAACGCTGAGAGAAATTGAACTGCGCCAAGGCCCGGGAACGAAATACCCAACAGTGACGAGAATCCCCGCCGATATCACAGTCAACGTCGTCCGCGCCGAAGGCGACTGGTTACGAGTGGAATCGAAAAAGGGCGGCAAGCCAGGATATTTGGAAAAACGCGACGTTGAGCGCTTGCGAGACCCGTCGTGACAGTGACTCGGATATGTCTGCACCGCAGGGATAAAATTCTATATCGTGCGTCGAACTCGGCCAAATCAGTCAACTCGAAACCCGAGACCCGAGACTCGAAACTATCTTACTTACTGCCCCTTCCCCAACTCTTGCGAGCGTCGCGTAGCATTGACGACCGCGTCCATCACCGTACCGTGAAAACCTTTTTGCTCCATGGCATAGAGGCCGGCGATGGTGGTGCCGCCGGGAGACGTGACTTCGTCTTTTAATTCGCCGAGGTGTTTGTTGCCTTCGAGCGCCATCTTGGCGGCGCCGTAGACGGTCTGCATGGCAAGCTTGAGCGCCACGTCGCGCGCCAGGCCCACCTGAACACCGCCGTCGGCGAGCGCCTCCATGAAAAGAAAGACATACGCCGGCCCGCTGCCGCTGAGTCCCGTGACCGCGTCCAAGTATTTTTCGTCCACGGCCATACCGACACCGAAGCTGTTGAGTATCGCGCCGACTTTTTCGAAGTCCGCCGCAGTAGCATGGCCGCCGCCGGCATAGCCGGCCGCACCGGCGCCAACGACGCAGGGAATGTTGGGCATCACGCGCACCACGCGCGCGCCCGGCGCCAAGCCGGCCTCGATGCGTGAAAGCGGCACGCCGGCGGCGACCGAAACTAACAACTTCGAAGTGCCGAGCTTCTTGGCGATCTCCCGCGCGACCGTGTCGACGATCTGCGGTTTGACCGCGAGGATGATGATATCGGCGAAATCGCAGAGCGCGCCGTTATCCGCGGTCACTTTGATGCCGAGCTCATTGGCAGCCGCTTGGCGCAAGCCGTCGCTGACGTCGCTGGCCATGACATTTTCCTTGGCTGCCAAGCCGGCGCGGATGACGCCGCGCGCGATCGCCGAGCCGATTTTTCCCGCGCCAATCACGCCGATTTTTTCCGTCAACACTGGAAACCTCCTTGGCCGAATATCGAATGGACGCCAGCATAATGGGTCCGGCCAGGAACTTCAAAGGGGGAGTTGTCCACGACGAGGCCCTTGCGGGACGATTCCGCAACCGAAAGTCGGAATATCTCGCACAATGACGCAAAGCACGCCAAGAACAAAAAATTCGAAGCACGAAATCCGAAGCACGAAACTCGAAACAAATTCAAATGACCAAAAACACAATGTTCCAAACAATCCTGATTCGGATTCCTCATTTGGGAATTGCCCGGGTTATGTCTTATTTGGCTGCGGTTTGTTTCGAATTTCGATATTCGGATTTCGGATTTTGTTTCAGTAGCGACTTGGCGCGAGAAACTTTCTCGAAGTCGTTTTGTCCAACATGTAACAGGTAATCACCTAGTATGGTTTGCCCAAGTCTTGCAGCGCCTTCAAAGCGTCCGTATCATCGGAACTGAGCGACAGTATTTCCCGGTATTTCTGTTCCGCTTCATTGATTCTTCCCAGCTGGGCGTAGGACTGGCCTAAAGAAAAGCGCAAATCGTTTCTGCGCCGCCGCATGCGCAGCGCTTTCTCATAGTTCTCGGCCGCCTTCTCCCACATGGCGAGCTTGTAGTAAACCGCGGCCAACTCGGTGTAGATGGTGGCGGAGTCCTCGCCCTTGCCGCGCGATTTTTCCAATAAAGTTCGCGCTTCCTTCAAGAGCTTCTTACTATGCGCAGCGTCGGTGATGCGCTGTGCTTGAGCCGCGTACAAACGGCCCCAAGCGAGCAGCACGGCGGGGTGCTCGGCATGAAGATCGCGCGCTCGGATAAACCATTTCTCGGCTTCCGGGAGCTCACCGGAATGGAGCGCGATATTGCCCAGACCAAGATAGGGCAAAACCTCCTTGCTCCCCATCTGGATTATCCGGCCGTACACCGTTTTAGCATCGGGCAAATAAAATTCATCGCTCATCGCCAGCACATCGGGAATATATTCCGCGCCCTGATCGAGAGCGGCAAAAGCTTCTTTGGCGCCTTCGGTGCTCTTGTCTTGCTCCAAAAGAATTTTCATTTTGAGCAAACGAAACTTCGGGTTCTTGGGCTCGAGGCGGATCGCCTCGTCAATTTCAGTCAATGCCCGGGCGCGCGCGACGCTCGCCAAGTAGGATTGCGCCATATAAAAATGGTGCATCGCCTGCGGCACAGGCAATGGCTTGGACTTCAACCACGGCGGACTATCGATGAGATGGGGCGTCATCAGCTTTCGATTGAGCTCGGTGGTCGAGCGGCGCAGATTCTTCGGCGCGGAAAACTCCAGCTGGGCGCCATCATCGGTATTGATCGCCGCGCCCTTGGAAAAGGCGAGAAAGCCTTCGCGGTTCATGCGATAAAAACCTTGAACCGCGTAGACATCGGAGAGACCGAGGTAGTCAAGGTCCGATCGTAGCATCGGGTTGTTGTCGTAAATTTCCTTGACCGCCGGGTAATCGAAAACCTGCTCCTTCTTGCTGCCGAGCAAAAGAAAATCGCTCTCCTTCATGCTCCACAAAGTCACATAGGGAAAGGCTTCGGCGAAGGTGCGAAACACCATGCGGAAATCGTCCGGCGACATGGAATAGTTGTGAAACCACTGAGCGAATATGCCGTCGTCCTTGATCTTCGACTTGACCACCGAATAGAACTCGCGGGTGTAAAGATTGGCGATGCCGGCAATCCAGGGATTGGAAGGTTCGGCGGTGATCACGTCGTAATACTTGGGCGTCGCTAAAATATAATTTCGCCCATCGGTGGGGACCACCCGCACTCGCGGATCTTCGAGAACGCTGGAATGGCGCGAGTGGCGCGCGTTGCGCGACAGCCGGTCGATAACGCCGCGGTAGTCCAGATCGTCCGAGCGCTTCATCAGCTCGGCGCGCACGTCGGCCTCCATGACGCCTTTATAATAGAGTCGCTTTTCCTTCTCGTTGTACCAAACTCGGCTCTTGGAATCGTCGGCCGGAAAAGTCACGCCGGCGGGAAATTTTTCGACGATTACCGACGCCCGATCGAAATACTTGCTCGCTTCGATCATCGCCGGCTCGATTTCGATCACTTCGATTTCCTTGAGCGATTTGAAAGTCGCCAACGCCTTGGCCGACATGCCGGTGCCAAGTCCGATAGTCAGCGCGGTCTCCGCCTTCGGATGGTGCATCATGGCAATGTAACTGGTCATCAGCTGGCTGAGCGCGTCGCCGTAGGAGCCGTCGATCTTGCCGTTGGAACGAAAATAAATGTAATCGCTGCCAGTGATGCGCTGCACGCTCACCGTGGTCGTCAAGCCTTCGCGATAGTACAGCATGTCATCCCGTTTCATCTCTTCGAGACGCAAGGAATCGGTGGGCAAGGATTGGTAGCGGTCGGCATAGACCGTCACGCCGCTCATCAACACGTTAGGATCCCAGCGGCGGACCTTTAACGGCACGATCACCGCGAGCGCCAGCACGGCCAGGCCCGAGCCGTAACGCAGCAGCGCAGACAGCCGGGCATCGCTGATCAAAAGCCACGAACCGATGAGGAGATTCATCACCACTGCGAAGATGATCGTGTTCTGCACACCGAGATTGGGAATGAGAATAAATCCGCCGGCGAACGCACCGAGCACCGCGCCGACGGTGTTGGCCGCGTAGGAACTGCCGACACCGCTGCCGACGCGATACAGGCTTTGAGTGAATAAGCGGGCGACCAAAGGAAAAGTCATACCCAAGAGCACCGTCGGCACAAACATCACCAGCGCCGAGAGAAATACCTGCAAGTAGAGAAACACCGTAAAGGTGTCGCCGAAACCGTGCAGTAGACGGACAAAGATCAGCGGCAATTTTTCGAACAAGGGAATGGTCGCCAGCGCCGACAGACCGACCCATAGTTCGATCACACCGAAGGTGCTCAGGCGCGCTTCGCGTTCGCCGAGAAAGCGCGCGTAGATAAATCCGCCGAGCGCCAGCCCGACCAGGAACGTGACCAGCATGGTCGAAAACGAATAGATCGAGCTGCCAATGACCAAAGTGAGCGAGCGCGTCCAAGCGTTTTCATAGACCAAAGAGGCAAACCCCGACAGGGCGAACGAAACTAACAGCACCCAATCGAGCATCGATGACGACTTGAGCCCTTCCGCAGCCGTCGCTGGCTCGGCGGCGGCCTCCGCGACGAGCTCCAGCGGCGCTCGGTCGCGGATGCGATCGACGACGAGAATCACCACCGCGATAACCATGTTGACTGACGCGGCGACGAAGACCGTGGTGCGCATGCCGAGCGTAGGGATTAGAATGAATCCGCCGGCGGCGCAGCCAATCACCGCGCCGAGCGTGTTGGTGGCGTAGAGGTCGCCGATGCGGCGACCGAAATCGGCGAAGCTGCGGACAAAGAAACGGCTCAGCACCGGTAAGGTCGCACCCATCAGCAAAGTCGGAAACACCAGCAGGATAAACGACAGAAAAAACAGCACGAGATTGAAGATGAAAGGGTAAGTCTGGTTGAGGCCGAAGATCGGGCCGTAAACTTTTTGCGCGCCGGCGAACAGCCACGGCACCAGGAATCCGTACACGCCGACGCCCGCCTCGAGCAGTCCATAAAGCAAGAAGTCGTTCTTGCCGCGGTCGGCAATTTTGCCGAACCAGTAACTGCCGATCGCCAAGCCGGCCATGAAAGCGGACAGCACGGTGGCGATGGCATACGTCGTGTTGCCGAAGATCTGCGTCAGCATGCGCGTCCAAACCACTTGGTAAATCAAGCCCGCCGCGCCGGAAAAGAAAAAACAGAACAGCCCGACCAGAAGAAGCCAGTCTTGTTTGGAGCGCTGAACGCCATCGGTCATAGACAATCTCCCGCAAGCACCCGCAAAGAATTCACAGAGTGATAGCAAGCCGTTGGCTGACTGTAAAGAGTAGTGTGCTCCAAGAAAACCCGCGCGCGACGCTCTCGCGTTCGATTTCATCGCTCGGTTTGCGAGTAAAATCGAAGCGCGGCCGGAAGCGGCCTTCGTTGACTTCAAGAATAATTTCATGTAGGCATTAGGACCGTCCAAACTTCCAGAATCTGAAATTTATCCCATATCAACACTCGGGTTTGGTCTAAATCGTTCATGTTCGTTTTCAATTTCATCGCCTTTTTTGCGCTTAGGAAAATATCGCGGCTAAAATAAACGTAAACAATTCGGAGGAAAGCAATGGCAAACGCAAAACGAGACGGGGCATCGCCGGAAGAAGCAAGAGATCTAAGGAGTTCCATCGAGTGGATGAAAAAAGAAGGGGATATCATCATCACCGACAAAGAGGTGGATCCCAATTTGGAGCTCACCGGCATTCAAAAGCAGTTGGATGGCGGTTGCCCGATTCTATTCAACAACGTCAAGGGCAAGCCGCAGCACCGTTGCATCACCAACCTGTTCGGCGACATGAACGTCATCAACAAAATGTTCGGCTGGAAGGACCACGCTGACCGGACGAGAAAATTAGCCTACGCCATCACCCATCCGATCGCGCCGATCGTCGTTGATCAAAAAGACGCGCCGGTGCAGGAAGAAGTTTACGACAAGCCGGCGGAAGCCAACGACTACGTCGTGCCGATTCGCCACACCGACATCGAACCCGAGCTTACGGTCGGCTCCGGCAACCGGCTCATCTCCGGCGAATATTTCAACGGTGGCACCGATCTCGGTTACAACCGCATGAACTTCCGCTGGGGCAACGTCGGCACCTTTCAGATTTCTCCCGGCTCGCATATGTGGCAGGTCGCCAGCAAATATTACAAAGATAACAAGATGGTGCCGATCACGATGAACTTCGGACTGCCCGTGGCAGGTTCGTTGCTTGCCGGCGCAGGTTTCGATTACGTGATCCTGCCGCAGGGCTGCGACGAAGTCGGCATCGCTGGCGCCGTGCAAGGGGCGCCGATGCGCCTGGTCAAAGCGCGCACCGTCGACGCTTATGCGTTGGCTGACGCGGAAGTGATTCTCGAAGGCTACGTCAATCCGCGTGATCGCCGCTTTGAAACCGCCGAGTCGGAGAAAGCCGGCATCCAGGGCCGATTTCATTTCCATCCGGAATGGGCCGGCTATATGGGCAAAGCTTACAAAGCTCCGACCTTTCACGTCACCGCCGTGACCACGCGTAAGCGCGAAGGCAAACCGATTATTTTCCCGCTCGGCGTGCACACTCTCGACGATCACAACATCGACACCACGGTACGCGAAGCGGCGATGTTCGAGCTCTGCGAAAGAATGCAGCCCGGCATCATCATGGACGTCAACATTCCTTATTGTATGACCGACTGGGGCGGCGCGATCATTCAAGTCAAAAAACGCAACCGCATCGAAGAAGGTTGGCAGCGCAATTTCATGGCGGCGATACTCGCCACCTCGCAGGGTTCCCGTTTGGTCGTCGCGGTCAGCGAAGACACCGATCCCTACGACATGGATGACATCATGTGGAACCTGACCACGCGCGTCAATCCCAAGACCGATATCATCAATCCGCTGCCCGGCGGCCGAGGTCAAACCTTTATGCCCGCTGAACGCATGACCGCCGGCGAAAAAGAATGGACGGCGTCGAATACCAGTTTCGAAGGCGGCATGGGCATCGACGCCACCGTGCCGTTTGGCTACGAGAGCGATTTCATGCGGCCGGTTTATCCGGTCGACAGAGTCGATCTGAAAAATTGGTTCAACGAGAAGGATATTCAGAACGCCAAGAGCCGCATGCACGGCTGGGTTCACTCCCTGGCGCGCACGGGAAGATAGATTCGCAAAATTTTTTGCGCAGCACAAAAGGCAGAGAATTTTTCCCTGCCTTTTTTTTGGGGTCTTCAAGCTGCGGTGGGAAGCAGGGCCGGGGAATTCACCGCCGAGGCGCGGGTCCTGAGAAAAAATTGATTTGTCGTAATCTGGATTGATCCTAGGCGTCGGTGTTTTTTCTTTTTAGAAAAAATCTACCTGCGCCGTAATTATTCTGATGCGAACCGTTGAACC
>Ga0105252_10000509_pt1 | contig 24868 bp, 29 predicted proteins | sample EasRivMeERMZT100_FD_89675 | JGI IMG/M metagenome (GOLD analysis project Ga0105252, IMG submission 89675) | Soil microbial communities from meander-bound floodplain in the East River, Colorado, USA - East River MetaG ERMZT100 | ecosystem: Environmental > Terrestrial > Soil > Floodplain | place... | reverse complement strand
TACCAAGCCCTTGAAACCGCTCGATCTGCTCGAGGATCAGCGCCCCGTCCGGGGCGCGTCCGGCAGCATAATTCACTACGACGGCACAAATGGCGTAATCGATACCGAGCTCGCGCGCGAGAGTGGCTTCGGGCATGGCCGTCATGCCCACCATGGCGCAGCCGTCACGGGCCAGCCGGTCGATCTCCGCTGCCGTCTCGAGCCTTGGGCCTTGCGTCACACCGTAGGTACCAGCACGGACGCGCAGGCCGCAGTCGGCGATTGCCGCGGCGACCTGGCCACGTAGGAGCGGCGCGAACGGCTCAGTAAAATCGACGTGCACGACCGGTGTTCCGTTGCCGCCGAACGTAGCGGCGCGTCCCGACGTGTAGTCGATGAGCTGGTCGGGCACTGCCAGATCTCCGGGTGAGAAGCCAACTGCGATCGCTCCCACTGTATTCACAGCAACACAGCTTCGCACTCCGCGCTGGTGCAGAGCCCATAGATTCGCTCGATAGTTGATCTCGTGCGGCGCCAGCGTGTGCGACTCGCCATGTCGAACGATGCACGCGCAGCGCAACGCGTCGATGCCCACCGTGAGAATCGCGCTACTCGGCTCGCCGTACGGCGTCTTCGTCGGGCTGCGAGTCAGCACTGGAAGACCGAGCCGCTCGAAGCCGCTGCCGAGGATCAATGCGAAGGCGTCACTCATCGGCGCCGGCAGCGAGCGCGTAGATGCCGCGTAGCTCGCGCCAGTAACCCCGATAGTCCATGCCGGAACCGAACACGTAGACGTCCTCGACGCGGAGGCCCGCTGCATCGACGCGCGGCCGTCGCCGGCCACCCGCAACACGCTTGACGACGAGTACGGCCGCGTAGGCGCGGGCCACGCCAACACGGCGCAACTCCGTCATGAGCGAGCGCAGCGTCAGGCCGCGATCGAGAATGTCGTCGACCACGAGCACGGTGCGGCCCGCGAGCGTCGTACTCGGACGCACACGCCACTCGAGCGCACCCCCTGTGACGCCGCGGCCGTAACGCGTCACGTCGACATAGTCGAACTCGTGGGGGAACGAGAAATGCCGACAAAGCTCGATAGCGGTGAATACGCCGCCGTCCATGACGGCGAGCACGACTGGGTTCCGGTCCGCGATACGCGGCGCGAGCTGCGCCGCCATTCGTTTCAAGGCGCGCGCCACGTCGCGGCCGCTGTGCAAACGCCGCGCGTGCCGGCGCGCTGCGACGGCTGCGGCCGCGTCGGCCGAGGCGCTAGCCTTCAAGCTCGAGCTTGGGTCGCGCGCAGAGCGGCGCAACGAGCGCGCGCGCTTTCTGCCACTCGGCGGAGGCATGCAAACTCTCCCAAGAGACGCTGCCCCGGCCGTGCAGACGCGTGAGCCGCAATTGGGCCGAAGGATTCACATAGCCGTGCAGCGACTCGAGCACGATGGGCACTTGCTCGGGAGCGTTACAAAGCAAGACGAGGTCGCAGCCGGCATCGAGCGCGAGCCGCACACGCTCCTCCACGGGACCGACTACGGCGGCTCCGACCATGCTGACATCGTCGGTGATCACGGCGCCCGCGAAACCGAGCTCGCCGCGCAGCTGTTCTTGAATCCACCAGCGTGACAAGCTGGCGGGCGTGGAATCCACCGCGGGGAAGCTAACGTGAGCGATCATCACGGCTGGCAAACCGTTGGCGATGAGCTCGCGGTATGGCAGCAGGTCGTCGACGAGCTCGTCGTAGCTGCGTCGGTCCACGGCAAACTCCGTATGCGAGTCGCTGCGCGCACCGGCATGCGTCGGAAAGTGCTTGGCCGTGACGGCCATGCCGGCGCGCTTCGCGCCCGCGGCGAACCGTCGCGCCAGCGTCGCGACGGCCTTCGCGTCGACGTGCAACGCGCGGTCACCGATCACCTCGGCCAAGCCGAGGTCGAGATCGACGCACGGCGTGAAACTCATGTCCACGCCCACCGCACGCAGCTCCGCCGCCATGAGCCAGCCGAAAGCTGCCGCAGTCTGCAAGGCCGCGGACGGATTCTCGTCGTACAAATGCCCGAGCAGGCGCAGCGGCGGCAGGCGGAAAAACGGCTCGCGGAACCGCTGCACGCGGCCGCCTTCGTGATCGACAGTGACGAGCAGCGGCGGCTGGCGAACGGCGTGGATCTCTTCCACCAGGGCTTCGAGCTGCTCGAGGCTCGCGAAGTTGCGCGTGAACAGGATCACGCCGCCGACGAGTGGCGAGCGCAACCATTCGCGCTCGTCGGGAGCGACGGCGGTGCCGCGCAAATCGATCATCAGGGGGCCGAGCGACATGACCTAACCCGCCCGAGCTAAGAGATGTCGACGATCGTTCCGGCCGGAACGAGATCGAACAATTCGACGATGTCGCGATTCACCATACGAATGCACCCGATCGAGCCCGGCACACCGAGATCTTCCGTGTCCGGCGTACCGTGGATGTAGATGTAGCGGCGCATTGTATCCACATTGCCGAGCCGGTTCCTGCCGACTTCCGTGCCCGACAGCCAGAGAATTCGCGTCAGGATCCAGTCGCGTTCCGGAAACGCACTCGCCAGCGCGGCGGAGTAGATCTCTCCCGTTGGACGCCGGCCCCGAAACACCGTGCCCGGCGGCGCACCGGCGCCGATCTTGGCGCGGACGACGTGGCGCCCGCGTGGCGTCTGGTGACTGCCGCCGACCTCGCCGGCACCGTGCTTCGACGTCGACACCGCAAAGCGCCGCCACGGCCACTCGCCACGGAGCAGCGTGAGCTCTTGCGCGGCCAGCGACACGCGCAGACTCAAGGATTCCGTTCCGCCGGGGTCCATGCGCGATAGGGATGCTCGACGAGACACACGTTGTAGTAGCGGCGCAGGTGCGTGACCTCGGCGCCGAGCCAGTTGGGTTTCGGGAACTCCTGATCCTCGCGGTCGAGCTCGAGCTCCGCGACGATGAGCCCGTGGTTGTCGCCATGGAACTCATCGATCTCCCACTCGAAGCCGCCGTACGCGACGACGTGCCGCGTCTTGTCGATGAGCGGCCCGGCACACAGCGCGAGCAACTCGCGCGCATGCGCGGTGGGAATCGAGTACTCGTACTCGGCGCGCGAAGCGACGAGGCCGCCTGATTTGATGTTGAGCCAAGCATCGTTGCCGGCGAGGCGCACGCGCACGGAGGCACGCTCGTTCGCCGCGATGTAACCCTGACTCATCGCTTGCGTATGATTCGCCGACGAGCGCCATGCGTCGCCATTGAGCAGGAATTTGCGCTCGATCTCTCGCGGCATGTGCGGATCATAGCAAGGCGATGTCGCGCCATCGATGCGTCAGCCCCGAATCCGCATGCCCAACAGCAGACGCTGCAGACCTCCGGACGCCGCAGCCGCCCCCGGGGCCGTGCTCGAGGCACGGTTGCAGAAGAACAAGTCCGTGATTGCATCGGCATCGAAATCGGCCACTTCGATATCAAAGCCGTTACCGTCGGCCGCCGCCGGCAAGATCGTTTCCGCGGCCGCCACCGAGAAGCGGCCCGAGCCGTCGTTCAACAGTACGAGATAGTCGCCGGCACGCGCCGCGAACTCGGTAGACGGCGCCAACGTGTCCATGTCGCCGTCGCGGTCGAGATCGACGGCTTGGACCGTGAAATTACTCCGGGCGTCCTCCGGAAACCGAGCCGTATCCGCCGTCGTGAAGACTCCCGAGCCGTCGTTCAACAACAGGTAGTCCTGCGGCGTCTCCCGCAGCACGAAACTCACGTTTGCGACGACGAGGTCGAGGTCGCCGTCGCCATCGACGTCGACGGCCCTGATCTCGCGCGTCTCATCGACGCGGAGCGGCAAGTTGCGCGCCGTGACATCCACGAGCACGCCGTCGTCGTTCAAGAACAGCTGATTCTGGCCTTCGTTGGCGACGACGACGTCGAGGTCGCCATCGGCATCCACATCGGCCAGCTCGAGATCCTGAGTGCGCGACGCGCCGTCCTGCGGCCAGCGCTGCGCCGTTTCGTCGCGGAAACGGCCTCGGCCATCGTTGATGAGCGCGCGGTCCGTGCCGATGTTACCCGTCAACAGGTCCATCGCGCCGTCGCCGTTGAGATCGAGCACGACGAGCGCGTTCGAAACATCATCGGTCGCAAACCGCCGACTCGCATCCGCGAACCGCCCGGCTCCGTCGTTGATGTAGAGCTCGTCCGTACGATCGTCCTCACTGACGAACACGAGATCGAGATCCCCGTCACGGTCGAAGTCGGCGAACGCAACGTCCTCGCTGTCGTGAACGGCGCGCGGCAACCGGTCCGAACCGTCGGCGAACCTGCCTGCTCCGTCATTCAACAGCAGGATCTTCGGCTGAAACTCCATCGCCAACGCGAGATCGAGATCGCCGTCACCGTCGGCGTCGCCCGCGGCCGCGTCCATGCAGGCACCCGCGAGATCGCTCGGCAAGTGCGTGGCCGTAACCTCCCGATAGAAGGCGGTTTGGCCGGTGACCGCGCTCGCGACACAGACGCCCCCGGCGATGGCGATTCTCGTGGCTAGCGACATACGAACAATCCGCGGCCGGCGCCCACACGCCGACGACTCGACCGGCGCGCAGCTCTACGCGGCGCCGCGCAACACGTTGCCAGCAGCGTCATAGATCTTCAGCGCCATGTGCTTCAAACGGGGCGTGGCGTAGCCGCTCAGGGTCGTTTTGGGTCGATCGCTCATGCTGTTTGAGATCATAGCGCCACGCCACTCGAACGACTCGCGCGCCAGGGTCAGAGCATGACCGCGCCTTCGATCACGGTCACGCTGCTGCCGCCAATCCAGATATCGGCCCCGAGCTGCTCGACGAAGACACGGCCGGCGCGGTTCAACGCCGTACCCTGTGCGGCCACATAGCGTGGCGGCGCGTAGCCGGCGCCGATCAGCCACTGTGCGAGCGCGGCGTTCAGGCTACCCGTGACCGGATCCTCGGTCATACCGTGGTTGCCGGGAAAGAAGGCCCGCACCTCGAACTGAGTGTCGTCCGCCCGTCCTCGCGCGGCCACGACGCCGACCTTGCCACGCGGACCGACGACGCCTACGTCGAGTCCGGCTAGCACACCGGCATCCGGCGTAAGAGCCAGCACCTGCTCGGCTGACTTCAGCATCACGCCGCGCCAATTCGGGCCGTTGTCGCACCACGCATGAGCGACGATGTCGTCGCCCGCCACGCCGAGGCCGCGCGCGATCAGGCGCACGTCTTCTTCGGGCAGCGGGCCGCCCTTTTTCAGGGGCGGCGCCGCGAACGCAAGTCGCTGGGCATCGCGGCGAATTCGCACCAAGCCGACAGCGCATTCCTGCACGATGACCTCGCCCTTCGGTCGGCCGCCCGCCTCTAGCCATGCATGACAGGACCCGAGCGTCGGATGCCCCGCGAACGGCAGCTCGCGCCCCGGGCAGAAGATTCGCACGGCATAGTCGGCCTCGGCGTGCGTCGGTGCGGCGAGGAACGTGGCTTCGGACAGATTGGTCCAGTCGGTGAAGCGTTGCATCGTCCGGGTATCGAGACCGGCGCTGTCGAGCACGACCGCCAATGGGTTGCCTTTGAACGGCTCGGCTGTGAACACGTCGATCTGTTTGAAACGGTACTGCATCGGCCAGGGCCCTCGGTCTCGTCGCTCCGACTAGGTTACCGCACGGCCGGACCTTGTGAGGGAGGCCAGGAGCGGCTGCATGACAGAATACGCTACGCTGGGTGCCGCATGAGCACGCCCGCAAAACCCGATCTCAACGCTGGCCCGTTTGGAGTTTGGCTGGCGGGGGCTATCGATGCCATCGAAGGGCGTCGTGAGGCCGAGGTTCCTTGCGGCGACTGCACGGCTTGCTGTCGATCAAGCCAGTTCATCCATGTGAATCGTGACGAAACAAAGTCTTTGTCCGTGATCCCGAAAGAGCTGCTCTTTCCGGCACCCGGGGGACAAACGGGCAGCATGGTCATGGGCTACGACAAAGCAGGTCGTTGTCCCATGCTGATCGACAACAAGTGCTCTATCTACGCCAATCGTCCTACGACGTGCAGGAGCTACGATTGCCGCGTCTTTCCGGCGGCCGGCGTATCCGCGGGGGAGAACCCCAAAATCGCTGAGCAGGCACAGCGGTGGAAATTCGAGTATCCCACGGAAGACGATCGTCGACAGCATTTAGCGGTCAGAGCTGCTGCGCGTTTCTTGCACGCACATCCAGAACTGTTTGCGCGCAGTGGCGCGGCCAATGCAACGCAGCTCGCGGTGCTGGCAATCAAAATCCATACAGTGTTCCTCGACCAAGGAGCGGGCGCCAACACGATTACCGATGAGAGCAAGGTCCTAGAGGCCATCGAACAAATGCGGGCCTGACTAGCTCCGAGCATGCCGCCACCAGAGTCGCGGCTGCTACCCGCGCTCGAACAAAGCGAGCGCTTCGATGTGGTGGGTGTGCGGAAACATGTCGAACACACGCGCCGTGCGCAACCGGTAGCCGAGATCGGTCACGAGCACGCGCGCATCGCGGGCGAGTGTTGCCGGGTGGCACGAGACGTAGACGATGCGCCGCGGCATGCTGCGGTGCATCTCGGCGACCGGCGCCTCGGCACCTGTGCGCGGCGGATCGAGCACGACCACGTCCCACGGCTGGCGGAAGAAGCTCCAGTCCGACGCCATGAGATCGGCCGTTAGGAATCGAGCATTGCCGATGCCATTCGCCGCGGCGTTGCGCACGGCGCGCGCGACGAGCCCGGCCTCGCCCTCCACACCGAGCAGCTCGGCGGCGCGCTGCGCCAACGGCAGGCTGAAATTGCCGAGGCCGCAGTACAGATCGAGCACGCGATCGGTGCTCTCGACGGCCGCGAGCCGCAGCGCAGTGGCCACGAGCTCCGCATTGACCGCGGGGTTCACCTGCACGAAGTCCATGGGCAGGAACTCCAGAGTGAGGCCGAAGGCTTCGAGCCTGTAGCGGAGCGTGCGCGCCGCGCCGAGCGGCGTCACCGTGCCGGGTCCGCCGCGCTGCAAATAGATGTCGATGCCGTGTCGGGCGCCGAAAGCACGAAACGCCTCCTGGTCGGCAGCGCTAGGCGCTTCGAGCACTCGCAGCACGAGGGCCGTCGCGTCATCCGCCACTGCGGCCTCGATCTGCGGCAAGCGATCCCGAACGCTGCTCTGCGCGATGAGCTCCGCGAGCTCGCCGAGCAGGCCATCCAGCGGCGGCATCAATACCGGGCAACGCTGCATGTCGGTGATGTACGGAGCGGCGCGCTCGCGGAAGCCGACGAGCACGCGGTCCTTGCCGGGCACGTACTTCACGCCGAGCCGCGCCCTGCGCCGGTACTGCCAAGGTTTGCCGACCACGGGCGGCAGCCACTCCTCGGGCTCGGTCTGTGCGATGCGCGCCAATGCTTGCGCCACGACGTTCTGCTTGAACTCGACTTGCGTGGGATGCGCCAGATGCTGCAGCGCGCAACCGCCGCAACGGCCGAAGTACTCACACTCCGGGACCACTCGCGATGGCGAGGGCTCGAGCACGGCAACGAGCTCGGCCTCGACGAGCTTGCGCCGTCGCTTGCGCAGCCTAATTTCAACGCGCTCGCCCGGCAGCGCATCGGGGACGAACACGCGCCGCCCGTCGATGTCCGCGACGCCTTGGCCGTCGTGGGTGAGATCGACGATCGTCGCGACTAGCTTGCCCTCAGCCGGCATGCCGCACGGAACGCCAGGTGTCGAGATACAACTTGAGATGCGGCCGATCCGATTGCTCGAGCTTGGCCTCGACCTGCTCGAGCTCCGTCTTGTAGCCGGCTGCGTCGAGCAGGCCGCGCGTGAGCTGGAAGCGCAGATAGATGAGATATGTATTTAACACGTCCGTCTCGCAGTAATCGCGAATCGCACCGAGCTCGCCGCGCTGGTAGCTCGACCACACCGCAGCCCCGCCGATGCCGAGCTTGCCCGGCAAACCGAGCAGTTGCGCCACGAGATCGAGCGACGCACGGCCGCTGGCTCCAAAGCCCGACAGCACGTCCATGAGGTCGATGTGCCGCCAGTGATAGCGACTCAAGTAGTTGTTATAGCGGAAATCGCGGTCCGTATCGCCCATCTCCCAGTAGCGGTGCGCGTTGACGCCGTGGCGCAGCGCCCGATAGTGCAATACGGGCAGATCGAATCCCGAGCCGTTCCACGACACGAGCTCCGGGCTATAACGCTCGAGTCCGTCGAAGAACCGCTGCACGAGCTCGCGCTCGGAGGATTGCTCGTCGCCCAAGCTGAAGATCTTCAGCCCATCGCGGCTGCGCAGCACGGCGGAAATGGCCACCACTCGCTGTTGCGGCGGCGGCAGAAAATCGCTGTGTCGCACTTGCCGCTGCTTGGTGAACATCGCCTGCGCGACGGCTGCGTCGTCGAGATCCGCGAGATCGTAGAGCCGACGGCCGAGCTCGACGTCCGGCACGGTCTCGATGTCGAAGACGAGCGTATTCATGGTTCGCCCTTAGGTACGCACGGCGCCGGCGTCGGCCCGCAGAAGCACCGCGACTGCCACGATCAACCCTGCCTCATCGCTGAGCGTGAGGTGCCCCTCGCCCACGCCGAGCCTGCGGCACACGGCGCGGCCGCGCTCCGAGTAGATCACCTGCGGTTGTCCGAGAGCGTTCGGCACCATGCCCACGTCGCGGATCCAAACGCCGTTCGCGAACCCAGTGCCGAGCGCTTTGACGATCGCTTCCTTGGCGGCAAAGCGCATCGCGAGGAAGCGCACGGGGCGTTTGCTCTTCTGAAAGAGCGCGAGCTCCTCGTCGAGCAGCAAACGCCGAGCGAAGTGCTCGCCATAGCGCTGCCACGTCCGTTCGACGCGCTCCGCCTGCAACACGTCGGTGCCGATACCGAAAATCACGACCGCGCAGCCACCATGAGCGCCTTCATCTTCGCCACGGCCGTGGCGAAGCCGTCGAAAAGCGCCTGCGCCACGATTGCGTGGCCGATGTTGAGCTCGACGATCTCAGGAATGGCCGCAATCGGCCCGACATTGTGGTAGTGCAGCCCGTGACCGGCGTGCACGGTGAGGCCGAGCGCGTGGGCACGTTCGGCCGCCGCACGAATGCGCGCGAGCTCCTTGGCCGCCGTAGAACCTTGGGCTTCCGCGTAAGCACCCGTGTGCAGCTCGACGACGGGGGCGCCCGCGGCGGCGCAGGCTTCGAGCTGAGCCTGATCGGGATCGACGAACAGCGACACGCGTATACCGTGCTCTACGAGGCGCTGGCATGCGGCGCCGATCCGCTGCGTCTGACTCGCCACGTCGAGCCCGCCTTCGGTCGTGAGCTCCTGGCGGCGCTCGGGCACGAAACAGCAGTCCGTAGGACGGTGCCGCACCGCGAGATCGAGCATCGCCTCGGTCACGGCCATCTCGAGATTGACCCTCGTCTGCACTGTCCGCAACAGCACTTCTACGTCACGCACCTGGATGTGACGCCGATCCTCGCGCAGATGTACGGTGATGCTATCGGCCCCGGCCTGCTCCGCGAGCAGCGCCGCTGTCACCGGATCGGGGTAACGTGTACCGCGGGCCTGGCGAATGGTTGCGACGTGATCGACGTTCACGCCGAGGTGAATCGATTTCATATTGGTCAGCTACAGTCCGCGACTCAAAATGTCCTGCAACACGAGGCGACTTTGCAGCGGCCGCTCGCCCAAGTGCGCGCGCAGGATCCGCCCGAGTAGTCGCTGCGCGGTGCGCAGACTGCCCTCGTCGCCGAGCGTGAGCTCGCGCATCGAGATCAAATCACGCCCCGAATAAACGTCAGCACCCGGATTCTCGCGCTCCGTGCACGTGAACCCGCGCTCGAGCTCGAACAGGTATTGCGACTCCGCCCGTAGCGGCTCCCCGCTCACGGCGTCGCCGTTGAGCTCGACGCCATAACCGAGCGCACGCAACAGGTCGAGCTCGAAAACGCGCAGCGTGCGCGCCACGTTCGTCGCACTGGCCAACTGCGCGAGGCAGCGACTATAGCAGGAAAAAATGTCGGCGTTCGGGTCGCTCCGGGCCGTGAGCCGCAGCAGCAGCTCATTGGCATAGTAGCCCGCCAGCAGGTGTTGCGCGGCCAGCTCATAGTGGAAGCCTGCGGGCTCCACCTGCGTCAGTCGGCCAAGCTCGCCGCGGCGCAGCCATGACAGGCGCAGCGGCGCGAACGGTTGCAGCAGAGCCCGTTGGCGGTTCCCCGTCCGCCGCGAGCCGCGCGCGACGAGGCCCACACGTCCATAGCCGGCCGTCACGCACTCGAGCAGCTGGCTGGAGTTGCGGTACGGCCGCTGGTGTAACACGAAGCCGCTCTCCAGCAGCACTTGTTCGCGTTCGGTCATTACACCTCGAAGCCGAGCCTTTGTAGCTCCCGTTCGCTGTCGGCCCAGTGCTCGCGTACTTTGACCCAGAGCTCGAGGTGCACGCGCTCGCCGAGCAACTCACGCAACTCGAGGCGCGCCTCCGTGCCGGCCTGCTTGAGCACACCGCCGTCCTTGCCAATGACGATCTTCTTCTGGCTGTCGCGCTCGATCCAAATGACCGCGTGCACGAGGCGCTGACCCTCCGGCGTCATCCCAAGATGCTCGACTTCGACGGTCAAACCGTACGGCACCTCTTGGTGCACGAGCGTCATGAGCTTCTCGCGGATGACTTCGGCGATGCGAAACGCCATATCGCGATCCGTGACCATGCCTTGCGGAAAGAGCGCTGGGGCCACCGGTAGACGCTCAAAAATCTGCACGACTAGACGGTCGAGGTTCTCACCGGTCTTGGCCGATACCGGAATGAACCCGGCGAACGGTAGGTGGGATAGTTTTTGCAGTGTCGGCAGCAGCTGCGATTTGGCGACCGTGTCGATCTTGTTGAGAACCAGGAACGTCCGTTCTAGCTTGCCTTCGAGTATCTCGATGAGGACACGATCTTGACTCATGAGCCCCTTGGCCTCGACCAAGAGCAACGCGACGTCGCAATCCTCGAGCGCTTGGTGGATCTGCCGAGCCATGAGCCGGTGCAACGCGCGCTTGGTGCGCCGCGCATGTCCCGGCGTATCGATGAAGACCGCCTGATCGACGCCCCTGTTCAGCACACCGAGCACGCGTTGACGCGTGGTGTGCGGCTTGTCGGTGACGATGCTGAGTTTCTCGCCGATCAGGGTGTTCAGCAGCGTCGATTTGCCGACGTTCGGCCGCCCGACGATGGCGACCATGCCACAACGGCCCGCACCGGTTTCAGTCACGCTCACCGGTCAACACCGACAACATCGCCGCGGCAGCTTCCTGCTCGGCACGGCGGCGGCTCGGTCCTTGACCAGTGGTCGCGGCATTCTTCTCTCCGACTTTGCAATTGACGATGAATGTTTGTTCGTGATCGCGGCCTTCTACGGCACGCACAGTGTACGACGGCAAGCTCAGGCCATTGCCCTGGAGCCACTCTTGCAGCCGGGTCTTGGGATCCTTGAGCGCCGCCGCGTCCGGTAGATTGGCAAACGGCTCGGCAAAAAGCAGATCTATCAAAGCTTCCGCTGCTGCGCCGCCGCCGTCAAGGAGCACCGCACCGATCAGGGCTTCGACGGCGTCCGCCAACACGGCGGCGCGCTGAGCGCCTCCCGAACGCAACTCCCCGGCGCCCAGCACGATCTGCGAATCGATGCCGAGACGCTGGCCGACGGCGGCAAGCGTGGGTTGCTTGACGAGCGCGGCCCGCGCCCGGCTCAGATCCCCTTCCGTACCCTCGGGCTGCAGGTCATACAGACGGCGCGCGATGGCGAAGTTTAGGAACGAGTCGCCTAGATACTCGAGGCGCTCGTTGTTGTGTTTCGAAGCGCTGCGGTGGGTGAGCGCAAGCTCGAGCAGCGTCGGGTCTTTGAACGTGTAACGGAGCTGTGCCTCTGCCCAGCGGGCGCGAGCGCTCACCGCCGAATCTCGACCTGCTTGTCGTAGGCCACGACCAAATAGATATTGGCAACGTACGGCGCGCGACTCTCGTATTGGACACGTACCGTAAAGCCTGCCTTGCTTTGCGTAATCTTGATCGCCTCGATATCGACATCATTGATGTCGTTGACGGAGAACTGCCTGCCAAACGCGTTCCGGATCGATACCGGCGAAGGACTCTGCCCGCTCTCGTCCCTCTGAATGTTTTCTAGGACCGTGTCCATGCGCATGTTCTTGATGTACATCGGCGTCACTTTCAGTCCGGCGAGACCGACGACGCCGCAGAGCGTGGCCAGAATCAAGAAGCCGAGCGCCGTGATACCGGCTTGCCGGTGCAGCAACGGCGCCCCGATCATTCGATGCCCTTTCCTATACGACTCCATTGCGGTCCTCCTTCGGCGGGCCAGCGCCAGTTCATCCAAACGCCGACGGCGCGGCCCACGAGGTTCTCTTCCGGGATGTATTCGACGCCTTCGAAGCGGCTATCGCGACTGTTGTCTCGATTGTCGCCCATCACGAAGTAATGCCCGGCGGGAACCTCGTACTTACCGCCACGGCTCAACATGCCCCGCGTCAACAACAGTCTGTGTTCGTGCTCGCCCAGCTGCTCCTCGCCGACGATGAGCCCCGGATCCTCCTCGTAGGCTCCGACAAGCTCCATCGGCACAGGTTTACCGTTGATCGTGATGCGTTTGTTGCCCGCATCGTAATCCACCACGTCGCCTGGGAGCCCGACCACACGCTTGATGTAGTTCACACTCGGATCGGACGGTAGCCTGAAAACCACCACGTCACCGTGCTGCGGCTCACCAATTTCGATGAACCTGGCATTTATGACCGGCAACCTGAGGCCATACGCGAACTTGTTCACAAAAATGAAATCGCCCTCGAGCAACGTGGGCATCATCGATCCCGACGGGATGCGGAACGGCTCGAACAGGAAAGAGCGAATGAGCAGTACGAGCAACAAGATCGGAAAAAACGACTTGGCGTACTCGACGACAATGGGCTCTTTGACTTGGCTGCCCTTGGCGGCGGCGCTCACCCGGCCGCGACGGAGCAACAGTGCATCGAACGCCCAAATCAACCCGGCCACCGCGGTCAACACCACGAGGATCAGCGCGAAGTCCAAGTTACCCACCTTCGGTACGGCGCGATGCCGATTGAGTATTCGTCATTTCTTATCCGCCTGCAACACGGCCAGGAACGCCGCTTGCGGGATCTCCACCGAGCCGACCTGCTTCATGCGTTTCTTGCCGGCCTTCTGCTTCTCGAGCAACTTGCGCTTGCGCGTGACGTCGCCGCCGTAGAGTTTGGCGGTCACGTCCTTGCGATAGGCTTTCACGGTGCTGCGCGCAATGATCTGCGAGCCGATCGCGGCCTGAATGGCCACTTCGAACTGTTGCCGCGGGATCACGTCCTTCAACGTCTCGACGATCTTGCGGCCTTTGCGCTCGATGCCGTCGCGGTGCGCAATGAACGCCATCGCGTCGACCTTGTCGCCATTGATGAGGATGTCGAGCTTCACGAGCGGCGCGGCCTCGAACCGCAGGAACTGGTAATCGAACGACGCGTAGCCGCGGCTCACGGACTTGAGCCTGTCGAAGAAGTCGAGCACGACTTCGGCCAGCGGCAACTCGAACTCGAGGGACACCTGCTTGCCCGAGTATTGCAGGCTCTTCTGCGCACCGCGCTTCTCGATGCACAACTGAATGACGGAGCCGAGATACTCCTGCGGCACGAGGATGCTGGCCCGAATGATGGGCTCGCGGATTTCGCGAACCTTGTTCGGTTCCGGCAGGTTGGCCGGATTCTCGACTTTGATGACCTCGCCGTCGAGCTTCTCGACCTCGTAGATCACCGTCGGCGCCGTCGAGATCAGCGACAGGTTGTGCTCACGCTCGAGCCGCTCCTGGATGATCTCCATGTGCAGTAGGCCGAGAAAACCGCAACGCATGCCGAAGCCAAGCGCGGCGCTCACCTCGGGCTCAAAACTGAGTGACGAGTCGTTGAGCGCCAATTTCTGCAGCGCCTCACGAAAATTCTCGTACTCGTCGGACTCGAGCGGGAATAGCCCGGCGAACACGCGCGGCTGGATCTTTTTGAAACCCGGCAGCGCCGGCACGTTCGGCACACCGGCATCGACGATCGTATCGCCCACAGGCGCGGCGTTGATCTCACGGATCGCGGCGATGAGGAAGCCCACTTCGCCGGCCTTCAGCTCCTCGCGCTCCGCGACGCGGGGCGTGAACACGCCGAGCCGCTCCACGGTGTACTTGCGCTGTGTCGAATGCACGACCACGCGTGCGCTTTTGCGAATGACACCGTTCATCACGCGCACGAGCGAGACCACACCGGCGTAGCTATCGAACCACGAGTCGATGATCAGCGCTTGCAGCGGGGCTTCCTCGCTGCCGCGCGGCGGTGGAATCACCTCGACGATACGCTCGAGCAGCTCGTCCACGCCTAAACCAGTCTTCGCGCTGATCAGTACCGCATCCTTGGCGTGGATGCCGATGATGTCCTCGATCTGCCCGATGACGCGCTCGGCGTCGGCAGTGGGCAAGTCGATCTTGTTGATGACGGGCAGTACCTCGAGCCCCTGCTCGATCGCCGTATAGCAGTTCGCCACGCTCTGGGCTTCGACACCCTGGCCGGCGTCGACGACGAGCAAGGCGCCATCGCAAGCGGCCAAGGAGCGCGATACCTCGTACGAAAAATCCACGTGCCCCGGCGTGTCGATGAGGTTGATCTGGTATTCGAGGCCATTGCGCGCCGTGTATTTGAGGGCCACGCTCTGGGCCTTGATCGTGATACCGCGCTCGCGCTCGAGATCCATGGAGTCGAGCACCTGGTCTTCCATCTCGCGCGCCGTGAGCCCGCCGCATAGCTGAATGAGCCGATCGGCGAGCGTGGACTTGCCGTGATCGACGTGGGCGATAAGCGAGAAGTTGCGGATCCGATCCATGGTCATGCAAACCGCCTCCGGCGACGGCGCGCGGATTATAGCGGTTATCGACGCCGACGCACGGGTGAGCGCGTACGCCTAGAGGGATGCGAGGTATTGCAGGACGCGGGCCCGATCGAGGGGGTAGGTCGAGAGCTCGACCTCGCCGGCCACGAGCACCGGGATCCGCAGGCCGTAGCGCCGCTCGAGCGCCACGCTGCTGTCCACATCGACGACCTCGAGGGCCACTTGGTCCGCGAGCAGCGGCAGGAGCTGCTCGGTCAAAGCCTCGCAGAGATGGCACTCGGGACGGCTATAGAGAGTGAGTGACCGCTCTGTCATGAGCCAGCCCGCTGGACGACCATTTCCCGCACCGTGACGCGCTCGAGGCCGCCGCGCAACACCGGCGCCGAGCCAAGCGCTGCCACGAGACCCAGAGCGGCGCCCGCCGCGGCACCGAGATCCGAGTCGGACACGCTCGCCCCGAGCACGGCTCCCGCCAGCAATGCCAGGAGCGGCACTCCGTACACGAACAAAGCGCCGAGCAATAGGTAGCGGTCCGGCAGCGTGACAGTAACCGTCACGCCAACACCGAGATCGAGCGGCGTGGCGAACGTGACCAGCTGGCGGTCGGCGACACGGTACCAGAGGCACGCACCGTCACACCCCTTGCAGCGGGGCGGCGCTGCGAACTCGACATCGATCCGACCCGCCCGCACCGCAGTGACAATACCGGTCGCCGTGCAGCCGCTGGAGGAAATCGCCGGGCTCCTGCGCAGCTACTCGGCCACGAGCGACGATGCGATGGTCCGCACTGTCTGGCGCGGCACTTCCCCGACCGCGGTCACTTTGCGACCGCGCAGCGTGAGGGAAAACGCGTTCGTGCTGCCGAGGTTGGAGAAACCGTCGCCGACCTCGGCGTTGGTTTTCGGATCCTCGATGAACACGGACACCGTAGCGAGGCCGTCGGAGTAGACCAGATGCTCGACGGGGTATTCGGAACCCGGCATCGGACTTTGCGTGGCAACCGACAACTTGAAACCGCCGGGCACCGCCGACGCGCGCCAGGGAATGGCCTGCTCGGCGAGCAGCGGCGAATCGGGCGCACTGAGCACCGTGAAGCCTGTGGTGTCGAGAGTCGCTTCGAGCGCTTCGGCCGGAATGTCGGGTAGCAAGTCGATCTCGGTGAATAGTATCTGCTCGACGATCGCACCCTTCTCGTCGATGAGCTCCGACTTCAAAGGCATGGCGGTTTCTTGGTCGAGCCACAACATGTAACCGTAGCGAAACTCGTCGCGCGGCTTGATCTCGAGGACCTGCGCGGACCGGCCGGCGACGCGTGCGGTATTGTGCAGCGTCAGCTCGTAGTGCGGTTCGATCTCGGCCGAATAGCTCGGCAACGCCGTAACCAGCGGGCTCACGTCTTTGCGTGTCTCGAGCAACACCACGCGCTGATCCGGCAGAATGAACTGCACTTCGTCGTCCTGGCGAATGATCTCGCGACCCACGCCGTCGAGCGACAAAATACGCTCGGCGCTGCGGCCAGCGGCATTGCGGTGCACGATCCGCAGCGTCTCGGCGGTGCCGCCGAGCACGTGAACGAACGTCCCCTGATAGTTCAACTCCTCCACCGCCCGATTCATGCGATCGAGCCAGGTACGCGCTTCTTGCGCGACGGCTTGCCCACCGACGAACGTCAGCGAAAAGAGCGTCGGTGCCAGAACCGAGCGCGAGATTCGTATCACTGCCGCGCCTCCGGCGTTGCGGCGCGCGGTCGCTCCGGCGCTGCGCTGACGACGTTGGAGTGCACCGAGGTACGGCTCAACCGAGACGCGTATTCGCTGTGATGCATGAGGTAGTTGGTCAGTCGAATGGGAGGCGTTACGACACGGCCTTCGGCCACTTCCGGAGGCACGACGTAGCTCGGCGCCTCCACAGCATCGCGCGCCTGGAGAGGCAGCGGCGCCGCCACCGTTGCCGCTACTATACGGCTCGATACCGGGTCCGAGTTGTTCACGGCGCGCAACACACCGATGGCGACGACGGCGACAGTAGCCGCTATGCCGAAGCCGAGCAGCGGGCGCGCAATGCGCACCACCGACCACCGCACCGGAAGCCGCGGCGTAACGGGCACGGCGCCCGCGAGCGCGGCCGCGATTCGGTGCCGCAGCACGGCCGGATGCGGCTCGAGCAACTCCCCACGCAGTGCCGTGCCGATCAGCGTGTAGCGCAGTGCCTGGCCACGCGCTTCGGGATCGCGTTCGAAACGCCTCACCAGCATTGCACTCTCGTCCGCAGAAAGCTCATCGTCGATGAACGCCGATATCTGATCGTTGATCTGTTCTGTCATAGGCAGCGCGACTGATTCGTGGGAAGGTGTAGGGCTACAACAGCGGGGCGATGGCTTTGTCGATGGCTTCACGAGCGCGGAAGATGCGCGAGCGCACGGTCCCGACTGGGCATTCCATGGTCTGCGCGATCTCCTCGTAGCTCATGCCTTCGATCTCACGCAGCAAGATGGCGGTTCGCAACTCCTCGGGTAGGTCGCTAATGGCTCGATTGATGGTTTCGCGAATCTCCTCGGACTGCGCCAATCCTTCGGGCGTATCGAGCTCACGCAGCTCGTTCAGAACTGCGGACTGCTCCGGATCCTGCGTGTCGAGATCGTACTGCAGGGGCTTGCGCCCGGCGGCGACGATGTGATTTTTTGCCGTGTTGATCGCGATGCGGTAGAGCCAGGTGTAGAACGCGCTGTCGCCACGAAACGACGGAGCCGCACGATAGGCCTTGAGGAACGCCTCCTGCGCGACGTCCAGGGCCTCCGAGTGATCGCGAATGTAGCGCATGATCAGCTTCACTATCTTGTGCTGGTATTTGACTACCAACAGGTCGAACGCCGACCTGTCACCCTGCTGCACGCGTCTAATCAGGGCGAGGTCCGCGGCCCCGCTGCCGGGCGGGTGTCTGTCGGCTTGCTCTGTCAAACGCTGCTCGGTAGACCTCATGCTGCACCAAAAAGTTCGCGGGCCGTTCGCGCCAGCCTGGTTGCCGATGTGACGGCCGGCACGGATTCTAGCGCAGATCGCGCCGATCGGCCTGCGAGCCCCCGCGTGCGGCTCCGGGCTACTGCACGACGGCCCGTCGCAGGCGCGCCGACAGGCGCGACCAGTCTTCCGGCCCGAGCTGGTCCTTGAGGAGCACTATGTCGAGTCGCCCCAACGGCGCTCGCAAGTCGAGACGAATCCAAGAAGTCGTGAGCCGCGTCCGTGGACCGAGCACGAACCAGCCCTGGCCGAACGCGGGCACGCAGCACGAGCCGTCGGCCGCCACGACGATCGCGGCGGCGACAGGCGGCGGGCGCCGGACGACGCCATGCCCGAGCGTCGCCAGTACCGCCAACACCTTGGTGAGCCACGGCAGACCGACGAACGCCACTGCGGCGAGCAACAACCCGTGCAGGCCGAGCCACCACGCCCAACGCAGCCGTGAAGGCTTAATGCTGAACGCGATGACTGGTGCGGATGCGTTCGATGAGGGTAGCGGTGGGCCGATCGGGGTGCTCACTGATACCTATAAGGTAGGCGTACAGCGTGTGATCGGGGAGGTCGAGAATTTCCTCGAAGCAGGCGATTTCGGCGTCGCCAAGGTCGGCTCCGGGTTCATCGAGGAAAGGCTTGAGGAGGGCGTCGAGCTCGCGCAGACCGCGGCGACAACGCCAGCGCAGTCTCGCAATCTTCGTCTTGGCGTCGGCCATATCTCAAAGAGTCCCGCTGAGCGCCTGGCCCCGTTGCCGCCAGGAGCACCGGCTGCGTGTGCGGACCCTTTCGAAACACTCGGCGCCAGGGCAGCAATTTGCTCCTGCAATTGCTGCACTTCCGCCATCCATGGCGGTCGGATGGCGCCGCGTGAGCCTACAGGGACGTACTTGCGGCGCTTTCGAAAGGGTCCGCACACGCAGCCGGTGCGCTTGGCACAAGCAACAATACTAGAAACGGCGCTCGACGATCATCTTCTTGATTTCGGCGATGGCCTTGCCCGGGTTCAGGTCTTTCGGGCACGCCTGCGTGCAATTCAGGATCGTGTGGCAGCGATAGAGCCGGAAGGCGTCCTCTAGCTGATCGAGGCGCTCGCCCGTGGTCTCGTCGCGGCTGTCGACGATCCAGCGATAGGCTTGCAGCAGCGCCGCTGGGCCGAGAAAGCGATCGCCGTTCCACCAATAGTTCGGGCACGAGGTCGAGCAGCAGGCGCAGAGGATGCAGGCCGATGGCTCGTTGATCTTCTCCTGATCTTCCTTCGACTGGAGGCGCTCGCGATCCGGCGGCGGCGGCGTGTGCGACTCGAGCCACGGTTTGACCGCGGCGTACTGCGCGTAGAACGTGGTGAGATCGGGGACCAGATCTTTGACGACCGGCATGTGTGGCAGCGGGTAGATCTTGACGGTGCCCTTGCAGTCCTCGATCGGTTTCAAGCAGGCGAGCGTGTTCATGCCGTCGATGTTCATCGCGCACGACCCGCAGATGCCTTCGCGGCACGAGCGGCGGAACGTGAGCGTAGCGTCGATCTCGTTCTTGATCTTGATGAGCGCATCGAGAACCATCGGTGCGCAGTTGTCCATGTCGACCTCGTAGGTGTCGACGCGCGGGTTCTCGCCCGACGTGGGGTCGTAACGATAGATCGAGAACTCTTTGACGTTCTTGGCCCCCGCCGCCCCGCCGTGCTTCTTGCCGGGCTTGACCTTGGAGTTGGCCGGTAGAGTGAACTGCGCCATCGTGCTTCCTCAGTTAGGTGCGGTTCCGGCCGTCCCGGAACCGGTTGTTCAATACGTTCGTGCCTTCGGCGGGATGGGCTTCACCTCGTCGGTGAGCGTAGTCATCGTCACCGGGCGATAGTCGAAGCGCACGCCACCCCGCTCGTCCACCCAGCACAGCGTGTGCTTCATCCAATTGACGTCGTCGCGATCGGGATAGTCCTCGCGCGCCTGGGCGCCGCGGCTCTCCTTGCGGTTCGCCGCCGACTTGATCGTGCCCATGGCCTGCGACAGCAGGTTCTCGAGCTCGAGCGTCTCGATGAGATCGGTGTTCCAAATCAACGTGCGGTCGCTGACACCGACGTCGCTGAATGAGGCGAAGACCTGCTCGAGCTTCTCGATACCCTCCTCCAGCGATTCACCGGTGCGGAACACGGCCGCGTGATTCTGCATGACGCGCTGCATGTCGAGCCGGATCTTCGCGGTCGGCGTCCTACCGTTGGCGTTGCGCAGCTTATCGAGTCGCGCGACGGCTTGGTCGCCGGCGCCGGACGCGAACGACCGCGGCCGCGTGCCGCGCTCGATGACCTGACCGCAACGCTGAGCGGCGGCGCGGCCGAACACGACGAGGTCGATGAGTGAGTTCGAGCCGAGGCGGTTGGCGCCGTGCACCGATACGCAAGCCGCCTCGCCGACGGCCATGAGCCCGGGCACAATGTGCTCGTTGCCCTTGGCGTCCTTGGTAAGGACCTCGCCGTGGTAGTTCGTAGGCACGCCACCCATGTTGTAGTGCACCGTGGGCAGCACGGGAATCGGCGCCTTCGTGACATCGACACCGGCGAAGATCTTGGCGGTCTCCGCGATACCGGGCAGGCGTTCGTCGACGACGTCGCGACCGAGATGCTCCAGATGCAGGTGGACGTGATCCTTGTCCTTGCCGACACCGCGGCCTTCGCGAATCTCGATCGTGATCGAGCGGCTCACGACATCGCGCGAGGCTAGATCCTTAGCGTTCGGCGCGTAGCGCTCCATGAATCGCTCGCCTTCGGAATTGGTGAGGTAGCCGCCCTCGCCGCGCGAACCCTCGGTAATCAGGCAGCCCGCGCCGTAGATACCCGTGGGGTGGAACTGCACGAACTCGAGGTCCTCGAGCGGCAACCCGGCGCGCAGCGCCATGGCGTTACCGTCACCCGTGCAGATATGCGCCGACGTGCAAGAGAAGTAAGCGCGACCATAGCCACCCGTCGCGAGAATCACCATCTGCGCGCGGTAGCGGTGCAAGCGCCCTGTCGCGAGATCGAGTGCCACGACGCCGCGGCACGCACCGCCCTCCATGATCAGGTCGATCGCGAAGTACTCGATGAAGAACTCGGCCGAGTGCCGCAGCGACTGCTGATACAGCGTGTGGAGCATGGCGTGGCCGGTGCGGTCGGCCGCCGCGCAGGTACGCTGGGCGGTGCCCTGACCGAAACGCGTGGTCATGCCGCCGAAGGGCCGCTGGTAGATGCGGCCGTCTTCGGTGCGTGAGAACGGCACGCCATAGTGCTCGAGCTCGATCACCGACGCCGGCGCCTCCTTGCACATGTACTCGATCGCGTCCTGGTCACCGAGCCAGTCCGAGCCCTTGACGGTGTCATACATGTGCCAGCGCCAGTCGTCCTCGCCCATGTTGCCGAGCGCGGCGCTGATGCCGCCTTGCGCGGCCACCGTGTGGCTGCGGGTCGGGAACACTTTGCTCAAGCAGGCCGTCGATAGGCCCTGCTCGGCCAGACCGAGCGTCGCGCGCAAACCGGCGCCACCGGCGCCGACAACCACAACGTCGTAGTGGTGATCGATGAATTCGTATTCTTTCGTCATGCCCTAGGATCCGAAGGCGACTTTCAAAACTGCAAACACGGCTGCGATGGCTAGGCCCGCGTGCGCGAGCGTCGAGCCCATGATCGCGACGATCTTCAGCGCTTTCCCAGTGACGTAGTCCTCGATAACGACTTGCACACCGAGGAACGAGTGGTAGCCGATCGCGACGACGAACAACAGCATCAGGATGCTCGTGAATGGCCGCTGCATCCACGCGAGGACCGTGGCGTAACCGAAATCAGCCAGGCCGAGCAGGCTCAACGCAAACCACAGGCCGAGCGGCAGGAGCGCCACAGCCGTGAGTCGCTGCATCCACCAATGCTCCGCCGCGCCTTTGGCGGTTCCGAGCCCGAGGACGCGACTCAATGGAGTAACCAAGCTCATCGCATGCTCCTCAAACGATTACGACCAAAGCGAACGCCGTCGTCGCGATGAGCGTCACGACCACCACGGCCCAGCCGCTGGCCTGAATCCGCGCCTTGTCGAAACCGAGGCCCGCGTCCCAAAATAGATGTCGCACGCCATTCGTCAGGTGGAAAAAGAAACAGAACGTCCAGGCGATGAGCGGTACCTTGAACCAACTGCTGCCGGCGATCGCCCCTATTTCGGCATACGCGGCCGGGCCGTTGGCGAGAGCAATGAGCCAAATGCCGAGCGCCACGGCGCCGAGCGACAGCAGCAGTCCGGTAATGCGATGCAGGCTCGACAGCCACATCGTGATCTGCCAGCGATAAATCCAGTACGGCGACAAAGGCCGCTGAACCGCGTGCATTCTGAATACTCCCTGTTAAAAGTCGATGCAGCGCCCAGCTCGCTCCCAATCACCAAAGCGTGTCGGCTCGAGCCCCTTCGGGCCGCCGATCTCGCGGCGTTGCGGCGGTAGGCTGTTGGAATCGTCGAGCGGCGGGTCGGCCGCACTGGGCCTTGGGGCCGGTCCCGTTTCGGGGGCCTCCCGCTCTTGTCCTTGCTCACCAGGCATCGGCAAAGTTTGCCAGAAACCCCTAGACTCCGCACTACAACGGCCTGCGATGCCGCGGTATTCCACCGCGGCCTAAGCGGGCCACGCGCGATCAGCGAGCCATGCCACCGCAGTACAGCGCCCTGACCGAGTACCTCTGCCTCGAAGCGCGCGGCGCCGACGCGGGCGCCTTCCTGCACGCCCAGCTGAGCCAAGCCGTCGATTCAGGTGCCCCCGGGCGGGCTCCGCTCGCCGGTTGGCACGATGCGCGTGGACGCGTCCGGGGACTGCTGCGCGTGCTGCACCTCCCGGAACGCTGGCTGCTGGTTACAGCGCGCGACGGCGCGCCGCAGCTCTTGCAGCGCCTGACGATGTTCATCCTGCGCTCCGCCGTGAAGCTCGAGGTCGCGGCGGACGTCGAAGTGGCGGCGGTGCTTGGTGCAGAGCCGCCATGGCTCACAGCGCGCGGACTGCCGGGGGACGCTACAGCAGGCACGCGCATCGCGCGGGCGAATCTGCACTGGATCTGCGTGGGCCAGGGCTACTGGCACGTGCTCGGCTTGCGTGCCGGCCTCGACTCGCTCGCCGAGTCACTGCCGGCAGCGCCCACGGAGGCAGCGGCGCTCGCGGAGATCGGCCTGGGCTTGCCTTTAGTCACGGCCGGGCTTGCCGATCGCTACATCGCCCAGATGCTCAACCTCGACGCGCTCGGCGCACTCGCCTTCGACAAGGGCTGCTATCCGGGGCAGGAGGTCATCGCGCGCGTGCATAATCTCGGCGACGTGAAACGACGGCTGCGTCGTTACGCGGCAGACGCCCCCGCGCCACCCGTGGACACCGCGGTCCTCGATGATCGAGGTGCCGCGGTCGGTGAAGTGGTGCGCAACGCTACGTCCGGGGCACGCGCGGAAGTGCTGGCAGTCGTCGAGCACATGGCCGCCGATCGGCCGCTGACGAGCGGCGGCTCGCCGCTAGCTCCGCTGCCGCTACCGTTCAAGATACCGCGCAACCACCACGAATGAGCTTGCCCATCGCAACATCGCGCTGCGCCCACGCGTAGGTCGAATTCCGCTCAACTCTCGCGCTTTAGCTGCGGGAATAGCAGCACGTCGCGTATCGACGGCGAGTTCGTGAGCAGCATCGTCAACCGATCGACGCCGATACCGAGCCCGCCGGCCGGCGGCATACCGTACTCGAGCGCGCGGATGTAATCGGCGTCGAAGAACATGGCCTCTTCGTCACCGGCCGCTTTCGCTGCCGCTTGCGCTTGAAACCGCGCCGCCTGCTCCTCGGGATCGTTGAGCTCGGCAAAGCCATTGGCCAGCTCGCGACCGCCGATGAACAGCTCGAAGCGATCCGTGACGAACGGATCCTGATCGTTGCAGCGGGCGAGCGGCGACACTTCGGCCGGATACTGCGTGACGAATACGGGCCCGCGCAACGTCGCTTCGACGGTCTTCTCGAACAGCTCGTATTGCAGCCTACCGACGCCGGACTCCGGCGCGACGTCGATGCCGCGCGTCCTGCAGACGGCAGCCACTGCAGCCCGGTCGCGTATGTTCGCGCCCGTGAGCTCCGGGTTGGCCTGCTCGAGGGCGGCCTCGACGGTGATCTCCGCGAACGGTGGCGCGAGATCGATCCGTTCGCCCTGGTACTCGACGCTCGTGCTGCCCGTGAGCGCCAGCGCAGCGCTGCGCAACAACTTCTCGGTGAGCGCCATCACGTCGCGGTAGCCGGCGTACGCTTGGTAGAGCTCGAGCATCGTGAACTCGGGGTTGTGGCGCGTGGATAAGCCTTCGTTACGAAACACCCGATTCAACTCGTAGACACGCTCGAAGCCACCAACGAGCAGGCGCTTGAGATACAGCTCTGGCGCAATGCGCAGGTACAACGTGGCGTCGAGCGCGTTGTGATGGGTGACGAATGGACGCGCCGAGGCTCCGCCCGGAATAGGCTGCATCATCGGCGTCTCGACCTCGGCGAAATCGAGCGCATCGAGAAAGCCGCGAATGAAACGGATCAACGCGCTGCGTTGGCGAAACACCTCGCGCGTCTGCTCGCTCATGATGAGATCCACGTAGCGCTGCCGCAGTTTCATCTCGGCATCCGTGATGCCGTGCCACTTCTCGGGCAAGGGCCGCAACGATTTCACGAGCAGCCTGATCTCGGCCACGTCGACGGACAGCTCGCCCGTCTTGGTCTTGATGAGCTGGCCGCGTGCCGCGATGATGTCGCCGAGATCCCACTTCTTGAAGTCCGCATACAGCGACTCGCCGACCTGGTCACGCTTGATCATGAGCTGGATCTGCCCCGTGCGGTCCTGCAGCTTGACGAAGCTGCTACCACCCATGACGCGCTTCACCATGAGCCGCCCCGCGACTCGCGCCTCGATCGGCGTCGCCGCCAACGATTCGAGGCTGTGCGACTGATACGCAGCCAGGAGGTC
>Ga0105252_10000505_pt1 | contig 25047 bp, 40 predicted proteins | sample EasRivMeERMZT100_FD_89675 | JGI IMG/M metagenome (GOLD analysis project Ga0105252, IMG submission 89675) | Soil microbial communities from meander-bound floodplain in the East River, Colorado, USA - East River MetaG ERMZT100 | ecosystem: Environmental > Terrestrial > Soil > Floodplain | place... | reverse complement strand
GCGCGGTAAAAGCTGCCACTCGCGCGATGGACAATCTTCTTCTGCGACTCGACGATGTAGCACGCCGCGTCGAGATCCGGATCGTTCCGGACCATCTGGGCAGCGACGCCAAACACCAGCCCGGCCTGGTCACGATCCGCGGCGGCTGAGTAGACTTCGCCGCCCATCTCGCCGTCCGCGAGTAAGCCGTACAGCGCAATCGCCGCGGCGAGCTCCGTCTTGCCGTTCTTCCTAGCGAGCATGAGCAGGCACGTCCGGTACTGGCGCAGCCCATCGCGCCGTTTCTTGAACAGCCGCTTCAAGATCCGGATCTGCCAGGGCCGCAGACGGAACGTCTGGCCGGCGAATTGGCCCTTGGTATGGGTCAGCCGGTTAATGAAGGCGATCGGGTCTTGCGGGGGCGCCGGCGGCTGCGTCGGGCCATCGTGGCGAGTGGGTGCGTTCCGGTTCCACGCCCCTCGACGATCGCGTTTCATCTCGATCACCGGGGAGTCAGGCATAGTTCACCTAGGCAAAAGCTCTACGTGTGGCCGGGGTGGTTTGCGCGAGTGTCCACTTTCAACTTTTTGACTCCCCCCATCCACCCAGGTTCGTCCCATGTCTCCGGATCTCGCCATGTTTCCATTTACCCAGGCTCCTGGATCTCGCCACGTTTCTGGATCGCCCGATGTTGTCGCACGATCTCTTCATACCGAATGATCTCGTCAGTAAACGCCAGTTCTAACCGTGTTTGATTCTTCACGTCTGCGACGATATAGAGCTGTGCCCACGCGACGATGAACGACCCGCCGTAGCGGCGCATCGCCTCGAGGATCTCCGCCATCGTGATAGGAGGTTCCTTCGCCATCATTCTCCTCGTTGCGTCTTGCGTTGATGACAACTCCGACAGAGCGCTTGTAAGTTGGCGCGGTCCCAGAAGCGTCGCGGATCCCCGTCATGCTTCGCGATGTGATCGATCTCGAGGGCGGCGACCACCTGTTTGCACTCGGCGCACTGGTACCCCTGGGCCCGTAGGATCTGGGCGCGTAGGGCGCGCCAGGGGGGGGTGCGGTACCAGCGGCGGGTGGCGTAGTTGGGGCGCTCGTGTTCGCGCGCCACGCTATGCGTGCGACAGCGGCGCTTGGTGGCGAGCTCGGGGCAGCCAGGCACGACGCAGAAGTGCGGGGCACGATCCGGCATCATCTGGCCTGTTTCTCTCGAGTGACCTTAAACGTGACAGGCCGGAATCGGCGGCAGGCGACGGGCGGACTTACTGGGCACCATCGCAGCGCGCGAACCACTGCCTCTAAAAACCCCGCCTTGATCAGAGAGTCGCTCGAGTGATCTTGTACCCAGGACCCACACTCGCAGATCCGGTTATGTAGGAACATTTGAGCCGTTCCTATCGCACTTCGCTTCGTCGTCTGAGCTTGCGGTACCAGTATTAGTGCCGGCATCACTTCCTTTGCTCGATGAACCGCACGTTCCGGAACACGGCGATCGCTTCGACCGCGAGCAGCACCACCGTTAGCACCCACGCCACCCGCGGCCGTTTCTCGTAGACGCGATACAAGGCGTAGGACGTGACGCCGCCCAGGCCGAGCTTCACCGCGGTATTCGCCGTCCGGTTCGAGAACGGACTAAAGCCGACTTCTTGAAACGCCGGATCCGCTAAGAGGTAATGCGAGCTCAAGACATCCGTCGTGGCCGTCGCCGCAAACACGCCGAGGACGAAGAGGAACGCGCTCAATGCGTCCTCGCCGAGAGCGCCGCCCAGACGGTCTGACATTTGGGGCAGTGGACGGTCGGGGTGCTGGACAGAAACAGCCCGCACCGGCCGCAGCGACGACGCTTCGCCACCGACGGCGGCGATTGGCCATCGTGGCAGGTGTGGGCGTACGGCGTCCCGTTGAGGCGGCGGGCGTACTCGCCGCCACAGATCGGGCACGTCACCTTCGGAATCGGTCCCGTCATGCATCGACCTCGAACTCACGGACCTCCGCTTGCTCCATCGGCGGCCGATGCTGGCAGCGGGGACAATGGACCTCGAGCGCCACCCGTTCCGGCGTCGAGCCCTTCGCCCAGTACGTCCCCGGCCGAATCGTGGCGGCGTGCCAGACCAGCTTGCAGCCCGGACACTTGAGCCACACCGGGAGATCGGCCGGCATTCGCCTACTCGTCGGGCACGAACACCAGGGCCACGGCCGAGCCGACGATGGTCCGATACAGGAACCCGCCGGCGACCTTGAGCCGTTCCGTCGAATCGGTCTCGTTGACTTGCACTTGTTCCCAATCGCGCAGTTCTTCCAGGCTGGCGCGTTCGGGACGGGGGAGCTCGTTCTCGGGGCGGTCGAGTCGCTTGTCATCGGTCATGGGTCACTCCTTCGGGGGAAATAGGGACGCCTCTGGATGCGTGTTCTGGCGTCGTCGTGCGTCCGCTTCTGCCAGGTCGCGTTGACAGTCGGCGCAGATGTACGGCCAATCGATGACCGGGTGCGATCCGCACCAGATGCACACCTTGCGATCGAGGCGCGCTTGGATCAGGGCCGGAGGGGGCCGGTACATCACAGCACCCAAATCAAGACCCACAAGCCGGCCGCCGCCGCCAGCATAATCAGCAGCACCAGGCCCGGCAGCTTGTGTTCCTGTCCGTCGCGCATTCAGACCTCGACAATCCGGACGCCGTGAATCGCTTCGACGAGTTTCTTTCGGAGCCGATAGGCCGCCGTCTTCGTCGGCCCAGACTTCACGTCCTCGACGATGACGGCGGCGGTCTCAGCGTCCACGTACCGGAAGTCAGCAGTGTAGTACCCGCAGGTCTTGACCGTGCCATGCGGGCGCCAGCGTTCGACGACCTCAAGCGGGAAGCGCGGTTGCATCTCGAGATCGCGGATGAGCCCGGCTTTCTCGAGCAGCCTGAGCTCGCTGTACCGTCGTGCTTCCTTCGTCGAATCGAAGCGGATCCCATCGACGACCATCGGCTTCGCGCCGTACTTACTGCGCGGCGCCACCAGCCCGCCGACGTGCTTCGTCCACGCCGCGCGATCGGCCATCATCGCCGCCACGTCCCCGACGCCTGGAGCGGGACGAAGAAGAAATCATTACTCGTCGCTTCGCGAAACATCGTGCCGCCGGCGACGATCTGCACCGACAGAAACGGGTTCGTGATGATCGTGGGATAGGTGAGCGGCGCCGCCTCGAGCGACAGGAACATCGAGCTCGCCTCGGTCGAGAAGCTGTTGAAGTACGGGAGGCTCGTCACCACTTGGACGAGCCCGTCGAGCGGGCTGGAGTAGCGGACCCGGACGCTCGAGGCGTTGCCTTGGACGCGGAACTCGATCACGGTTTTGACGACGGCCGGCGGGGGCGTCGGCGCCGTGGGCGGCAGGTTGTTCACGATCGTATCGCCGCAGCCGGCGACGGTGAGGAGCGCGACGAGCAGGCTTCGCTTCATAGCGGCGGCTCCTCGACCGTGGCATCGGCCAGGGCGACGATGTCGCGGCCGTACTGCGTGGTCTTGTACGTGATTTCGACGGGGTGACCCGCGGCGTTCGCGGCTTTCGCTTCGTTCGCGTGCGTCAGTGAGAACGTCCCGTACTTCTGTTCGTCGTCGGCCGCGATGATGAACTTTTCCTTGCCGTTACTGATCGGCCGCTTCACGATTTTGATCACCTTGACCGTGACGGTCTCGAGCGCGTCGTTTGGCCGGATGACCGCAGGCGGCAAGCTCGCGGCCGTGGCGTCGTCGTCATCGCCGGAGGCGGCCACGCCGGCAAACGCGGCCAGGGCGTACCGTCGGGCATAGGTACAGGCACTGCCCACGCCTTGGGGCGTCGGCGCCGGAAGCGGCATCGCGAGCACGTCACTCAGGTACTGCCCCGACTCGTGGAGCATCGTGGTTTCAATCTCGACGAACCAGACGGTCTCGTGCGTCGTGAGGAGCCGCGGCGACTGGACGACGCTGAGCCCGTGCTTCGTCAGCGCGGCGCGGATGGCGTCCCAGACGGAGCCGAGATCCGCGTACTTGCTGCGAAAGTGCGGGTTCTCGGAGTCCTTTTTCGCGGCGAGGATCTCCCCTTGCGCCTTCGCGAGCGCGGCGGCGAGCTCGTTGATGGTCTCGGATCGCGTCATCGTTCGCTCCTCGTGCGGGCGCTGAGATCCGCGGGATCGAACCGGGCGTACCCTGTGCCTTTGCACTTCTCGCAGGGGAAGCGTTCCGATCGAAACTTCTGGCCCCAGGTCGGATCCTCTTCGCGCGTCGGGTACTCCATGTCCCACCAGCCGCGGCCGTCACACCAGTCGCATTCGGCGTCGTCGTTGAAGCGTGGCGCCTTGTCCGTCATGCGCGTCTCCGGCCGCGGATGGCCTGGGCGGCGTCGATGGCTTGCTGCACGATGCTCGCGTGGTAGTCGAGGCCTTCCTTAGCGCACGCTCTCTTGAACTCTTCGGCGAGGTCGCTGGGTGCGAGGTCGAGGTCTTCGGTCTGTTTGAGGAGGCGTCCGGCAATTGCGGCGTAGACCTTAAAGGGCACGGACCGCGAAGCGGTGATCTCTTGATCTTGATCTTTACCGGATCTAGGTACCGCTACCGCTGGGCCAGGCAAGGACGAGGCCGGGAAAGTACACGGCTCGGCCGGCAGTTTGCTCTCTGGTTCTCGCGGATGTGGCGACTGATGTTGTACAAAGCGCGGTAACGCGAGGCACGGAGTGTGCGCGACGGTATACCTTTTGACGAATTCCTCAAGTTCCAAGGCACGAATGAGGGCGTCGATCTTGACCCGCGGCTCGTACGGAAAGATGGCGGCGCGGATCCGTTGGGGCCGATATTCCAGGCGCCCTTCCCGATCGGCGAGACACCACAACCCGGCGAATAACAAGCGGGCGCGGACCGGGAGCTTGGCTAACCGCTCATTGGTAAAGAACCCCGGTTTCAAGAGACGTGCTCGCATTCTGAGAATTCCTTCACTGGACCCGCTTCGACCCGAGCGGCGCGTCGATCGCGATCGAGGTTTCGTAGTGCCGGCGAAGCGCCTCAATCTTCGCCGTCGCCGCCTTGAGCTCTTCCGTCCGCTTGAGCATCACGGCGTCGAGGAGCTCGAGCGCCGTGGTCCGCGCGACCTCTTCGTCTTCGGCGCGTTGGAGCACCTGGACGATCCGCAGCTCGAGCGCCTGGTTCTTGATCGCCGCGGCAATCGCGATCCAGACGGCCCAGAGCGCGACACAGAACGACAGAAACGACAAGACGATCGCAATCCACATCACGCCCGCCCGAGGAGCGCCGATGCCCGCGCTTGTTCTTCCGCCGTCCGAATCACGATCGGCACCTGGTAGCCACAGACGCAGCGCCAGCACCAGACGCCGGACGCCTTCACCCGCATCAAGGTCTTGTGCCGGCACCACCAGCGCCTCAGTGACATGGCGGCACGTAATGGACGAGATAGCAGAGCAGGCAGATCGGCGAGCACTGCCCGCACCATCCCGGCGGCGGCTGGACGGCCGCGCCGCAGATGAGGCACTGGCGACTCACGTCCGGCTGCGGCGTCTGCGCCGGACGACAAATCAGGATCGGCGGCGGCAAGTGATCGAGCCCTTGCATACTCCCCTCCTGTCACGCCCGGCGCTTCGCCCGGACCATCTCGATCTCGCTGCTGAAGCCGTGGAGCCAGATGTCGATCTCGCGCTTGTCGAACAAGTACAGGCGGCCACGGCGACAGGTGGGGAGCCGGTGTTGATTGACCAGCCGGTAGAGCGCGTTCAGCGAGCCGAGCTTGAGGTACTCGACCGCCTCCTTCGCCGTCAGGTACGGGCTGTCGATTTTCGCCATTCGCATTACGCAGTCCTCTGTTGGCTGAGGGCGTGAACAAACTCAGTGGCTGGAATCCCGGTGATCTCCTGGAGCCGTTTGGCCACACGGAGCGACGGCGTGCGGTCCCCCGCGATGAGCATGGCGATATAGGGCGGCGTGACGCCGAGCTCGTCGGCCAAGGACCGTTGCGTCCGCCGCGCGGCTTTGAGCCACGCACGCAGGCGCTGACGACTGGAAGTTTTCACGATAGCGGAATAATAACGACCGGTGAATAACCTTTGTCAAGCCCTCTTTTTCACCGACGGTGGCAAGTCGCAAAATTGGTTAAAAAAGCGTAGAAAGTCACTAGCAGTTACGGTAGGCTCATGGGGTATAGACGGCCTGTGCCCAGTCGAACTCTCGATCTCCTACGCAAAAACATCCTTGCCCGCCTGCGTGAACGTGGCGAGCGACAAGGCGATCTCGCGAAAGGGGTCGGCAAATCCGACGCTTGGATTTCCCAGGTCTTGACGGGGAAACGTGCGATTCGCCTGAACTTGATCGATCGGGTGGCGGAGTACTTTGAGTGTGATTTGGACGCGCTGTTTGCAGATCGGAGTGAGTCGCTCCCTCTCACTAAACCGGCAATGTCAGGAGGGTTGCATGTTGAAACTCGTCGCACTCCGCGGCCAGGCGCTCGGCCGCGGATCGAGAACTCCGTCGATCGCCTCTGGGAAGAGTTCGACCGCCACCGAGCCACCCTCGACGCCGTCCGCGTCCTCGTCCGCACACTCCACACGCTCATCGAGCGCCCAGATTCTGCGTCCAGTCGAGTTCCCAAGCCTGCCGCGGGACGCCGAACTAGAGACCCTCACACGCGGCTTGGCGCACCTGAGGCGCCACCTCCCCGCGCGGTACGCCGCCGTAAAGCTGCTCATCACTAATTGCCTTACGACGCCGACGCGCCGGCGGCGACGGGAGATCCCCCCGCGGTTGCCGTTCGAGACGCTCTTCACCGTCGCCCAGGTTGTGACGACGGCGATGTTTTGGTGAGGGAGCGCCCGCGCAGTTCCCAGACTGCGCGGGCGCTTTCTTCGTTCAGTCGATTCAATCCGCGATCGTCTGCGTGACCCGCTTCAGGTCGTAGCGGATCTCCTTGATCTGCTTGTCATCACGCGCGGCATTCCAGGCGTAGACGCAGCCGCGGAAGTACTCGCCCGGCTTGAGCTCGAGCTTCTCTTCCTTGATGGACTTCAGCCAGGCATCGAGAATCGTACTCGGGGCGTTGTCTTCGTACTCCTTGCCCCCGCGCGCGACTTCGGCCCAGAACTTCCGCGTCTCTTCGGGATTCTTGAGGAACGTCCCGTACATCGCGGCCACCACCGGCACCTTCCGGAGCTCCGGGGTCTTGATGCTGAAGATCTCATTCAACCAGAGCAGGAACTGCTGGGTCAGACTCTGATTGAAGAGGGTGTACTGCTCGTCGCCGAGCGGCGTCTCGACGTTTTCAATGTTGCGGTTGTACCAGGTGATGCCCTCCACGCCGAGCTTGCCGACCGGCTTGGCGACGCCCTGCAACGCCGTCACCAGGTTCTGATACGCCCCGGAGATGTCCGCGGTTGATCGGCCCGACTTGCGGTCATCGAACTGCCGGAAGAGCAGCGCCAAGCCTCCCGGCCCATCGACGACGTACTCGTCAATATGGACCTGCAGCCCATCAGGAAAGCCGCCATTCAATTCGGCGAGCATGATCGAGCTGTGCTGGCCGTTGACGCGGAGCATCTTGCCGTCCATCCGGGCCTTCGCCCAGTGAAAGGTCAAGAGTTGGTTGGCCGCGGCTTTCTGCTGAAGCATCTTCAAGCGCGCGGGATTGAAATCACGCTCCGTGGGCGAGGGCGTCATTTCACGGAACTCGACAGCGAGTTCATGGGTCAGCGGCACGACGTCCGCTTTCACGAGTTTAAACGATGGTTCCATCAGACTTCTCCTTCTTTGCCGGGCGGGTAAAGAGCCGGGCATCTTCATGGGTCAAGCGTTCGAGGATGACTTCCAGTTGTTTGGCCAAACTCGCGATCGCCGCTGGTGAGGCTTCCGCGATGTGTTTACGGCCTTCGACTTTCAGTGCCTGAACGATCGGACCCAGTTCATGAACTAAGACATCAACATCAACCTTCCGTCCGACTCCGCGGACGATCCGGTAACTCCAACTATTGCCGCCTCCTCTGCGGCGTTCTGCTGCGGTGTGACGTGCGCCGGTCTTGCACATCGAAAAGAGCACGGCCTTAACATCACCTTCCGTGGCCTGCGGCTCCTTGGCCTGGACGCCGGCCACGATCGTGGTGAGCCGATGCCATTTCCCATCGGCAAAGTCCTCGAGAATCACCTTTGCGACCTTCGGTTTATTGGTAGGTGGCTTCGATAAACTCAATTTCTCTTCCATTAATCGCGCGACTTCGCGGAAGCGGATCCGCACATTGGTTTCGTTTGGATCCGTCCGGTCCCAGAACTCACGGAAGCGCCGCTCAGTGCAGGATTTGGGAATTGGAACCGTGGTTCCAAAATCCAAAAAGGCCCCGAACGTAGTCCGGTACCTGACCCAGCGTTCTGTCTTGCCTTCATGCTTCGCTAGTTTTGAGTCAGACCACTTCGACCGGAAAATCAATCGGGCTAAGTCTTGGTCGAAGGCGCCAGTGTGCTCCGTCGCGGTGTCGCCATAGGTCGCCCGGATCCGCTGACGCTCAACGGTGTACTGCGCTTCGGTCATCTGGCCGGCGGGCGCAAACTCGGCAACGCGGTGATCAGTCAACACAGTCGCTCCCATCTCAGGCGTCCTTCTTGAGTTCGATGTGGCGGTCAATGATGCGACGCACGAGTTCGGCGAGCGAGATGCCCAGGCGCTTGGCTTCGCGGATGAGGTAGTGCCGCTGGGGAATCGTGAAGCTAATCATTTGCTTAATCACAGAGCCCCTAGGTATACCTCCGGTATCTCGATTTGTCAATCGGACAAACGTCACCGCCGGTTATCGCCCCTATTTGACGCGCCGTACTAGCGCATGTATAGTTGCGCCATGGAAACGAAGACCCGACCCAAGAACGAAGCCGCGGCGACACTCGCGCGCGCCAGGTGGGCGAACACGACATCTGCAGAACGCACGGCCCATGCGCGGAAAATCGTCGGCCGGCGGTGGGCGAAGGCCCGCAAAGCCAAACGAGGGAAAGCCGAATGACACGAGCCGAGATCGAAGAGATGTTGAGGGACCTCGCTGAGACCAACAAGTACATGCAGGAGACCACCCGGCGGATGCGCGAGGTGCTCGAGCAGATACAGCGAAGCGTGATGCGCACTCAGGCGGACGCTGTCCTCCGTGACGCCAAGCACCTCCACGCGGCGACCCGACTCGATGTGATGGCCACGACGGGCGGCAAAGCCTCCGTCGAAACGACCGCGCCCACGCGGCGACGCCGACCGCGGCCGAAGACGAAGAAGACCAGAAAGGAAACGAGAAGACGATGAGCCTGCGACTCGGTGCGTTAGAAGATGCCCTCGTGAATGCGGGGGCCGACTTGGCCCTGGCCCAAAAAGCCGCCGAAGAACTGGCCGACTATGAGCGTCAGGTCGCGGCGATTCGCACAGATCTAGCGGTCCTCAAGTGGATGGTCGGGATGACGCTCGCTGGTGTCATCACGCTCATCTGGAAGGCGTTCGGTTGATGGGGATCTTTAAGCGCCCCGACTCGCAGTACTGGTGGCTCTACCTCGAGACGACCAAGCAGCGAGAGCGGACACCGATTCTCCTCGGCGACACGATCACCCAGCGCGCCGATGCCAAGCGCCTAGCGAAAGATGCTTATCAGCGCCGGATGCTCGAGGTCGCCGAGCAGAAGGTGAAACGGTTACCCAACGGCCCGGCGATGGTGCGGTTCAGCGCCTATGCCGACGCCTACGCCCGGGATGTGATCGCGCTCCGCCGTGGCGCGCGACGCGAGCTCGAGATGCTCAAGCCGCTGCGGATCTTCTTTGGGCACGACCTGCTGTCGAACCTCGACGCCGACCGCGTCCGCACGTACATCGCCGCGCGCAAAGTCCAGCCGCGGACCGTGAATCGCGAGGTGGATCTCCTAAAGGGGATGCTGCGCGATGCCGTCCCGAAGTACCTGACGGTCTCCCCTATTGTCGGGCTGAAGCGGTTGAAGGCGCCGCCCATCAAGCGCCGCCTCCTCCAGCCGGCCGAAGAGGCGAAGCTCCTTGACGCTTGCGAGGATGCCCAGGACCGGGCCATCATCATCCTCGGCATCGACACCATGATCCGCCTGGGCGACCTGCTCGACCTCGAGCGGAGCGAGCATGACGGCCACTGGCTGTACGTCAAGCACGCCAAGAGCGGGGACGCCTACGAGACGGCCCTCTCGGCCCGCGCCTTGGCCGTCCTGAAAGAGATCGAGCGGACGGACGAGCGGTACTACTTTTCGAAGTTCCGACGCGCCAGCAACCCGCGGGACTGGGTCGGGTCCGTCCGTCAGCGGTTCGAGTATCTCTGTACCAAGGCCGGGCTCCGCTACGGGCGCCGCCAGGGCGGGCTGACGTTCCACTGGGCGACCCGGCGCACGGGCGCGACCCGGTACTTGCTCGAGAAAGGCTCCCCGATTAGCGCCGTCCAGAAGCAGGGGAACTGGAAGCACCCGGAGATGCTGCTCCGGATCTATGCGGAGGCGCGGCGTGAGGACCAGCTGGCGATGGTCGGCGCCCCGCGACTGAGAAAGAGGGCGTGATGACGGATCTTGAGAACCGGCTTGAATGGCTTCAGACGCACCGGGCAATGATCAAGGCCGATCTCGACGCCGCCCTGGCGGAGATCGACCGGCTGACGTGGCGCGAGCGCGTGGGGTTGACGGAGATTGACAGGTTGCGTGAGGCGATTCATCTCGCCCTTGCAAACAAAGATCGGACGCATCTCGGCACGGTGCGCTCGATTCTCGCGGACGCGGTGAACGCGCCGAAGGAGACGCGATGAGCGACTGGCGCGAGACGCTGCGGAGCTTCTCTGAACTTTGCTGCGGCGGGAATGAGGATGTTGCTGCCGCCATCGGCGCCGCCCTCACGGAGATCGACCGGCTGTCGAAAGAGCGTGCCGGCTTCCAGCACACGCTCCGCCAGGCAAACCTTGCGATCGACCGGCTGACCGCGCCCGCGCCGCCGTGCCGCTGGGCGCGCGACGAGTCGTTCCTCGACGAAACCGACAAGTGGGACACGGCCTGCGACCGCGCGTTCGCGTTCATCAACGGCGGGCCGCGCGAGAACCACTACACGCACTGTCCCGGCTGCGGGCGCCCGTTGGAAATCTACGTGAACAATACGTGAATGAAACGTGCAGAAAGGCGGCGAAAGGTGGCGTTTAACGGCGTTGGGAGCGAGCGCGGCTGCGCACACCGGACCCTTGATTTAGGCCCGGATTCATTGGTTGTTTCGGGGATTTTGTTGGTGGACGGCGCGAGGCTCGAACTCGCGACCTCCGCGTTGCGAACGCGGCGTAAACTGCGTTTTCCCTAAGGTTTTTGCACGTTTCTGACCGAGCGGGAACAATACGTGAATAGAATCACGGGTTTTCTACTCGCTGGCCGGTCCAAACCGCTCCGCGAACTCTTCCGCTGAGATGACTTCGACCGGCACCCCGGTGTAGCGGTTCGAGATGACCCAGTCGGTCTCATGGAGGTCCTTCGGCCCGCCCGGCAGATACACCCTGGGCCGGCCGTCCTCATACCCCGGCGGGACGATCTCGACCGACGTCCCCACTGGGAGCGGCGCCGCGGCCAGATATTGCTCCGCGTAGATCTTGAGCGGCCGTTCCGTGTGCGGCGTCTGGTTACCTTGTGGCGGAAATGGCGCAGCCATCCGATCCTCCCGGTCAGTAGCGGTAAAAGACTTCGCCTTGCAGATAGGTGATCCCGCTCGTTTGCGCGGGAAACGGCGTCCCGGAAATATCCCGCGCCAACTGGATCGAGGGGGCTGTCGGGCTACAGACGCCCACGCCCAGCCCGCTCACAATCCAATACGCGAAGGTAGATTGTGAGGCGGCGAGCGGCGCCGGCATCCCCGGACACGTGATCGCGAGATACGCCGTCGAGGCCGAGATCGTGGTATTGCCGCCCAGGGAGAAGGTGACGAACACGATCCGCGGCCCCGGCGCGACCAGATAGCGCAGGACTGATTGAAACCCCGCCGCGACCGTCCACGTCCCGGCCGCCGCGGTGTAGTTGGCCGCATCAAAGGCCACATCCGTCCAGGCGCCGGCCGCGCCGTCGATCTGGTTGTAGATCGTTTGCAACCACGCATTGTTCAGGATCGTTCCGGTGGTACCGGAGCCGTCGTCATCGACCATCACCGTCCGCGTGATTGGCATATCTGCTCCCCTTCTATCCCATGTAGCCGCTGCGCGTCGCGCCGGATCGTGCGACGCCCGACCGCGCGACGAGATCGGCCATGTCCCCGCCGCCGAACCAGATCCCCGGTGTCCCGCCGACGCTCGCCGCGGCGCCCGCCCACTGTTGATAGACGCGCCGCCAGTCGTGCGTGTTGTTCTGACTCTTCGAGGCGGTGATCGATCGCACCAGCAGGATCCCGCCACTCTCGGACCCGGTATCGACCTGGGTGATCAGGTAGTCGCCGCCGAGTTCCCGCGAGAACGAATCGATCGTCATCGTCTGCCCCGGGTGAAAGCCAAGCGCCCGGGTCTGGAGCCGGACGATCTCGTCCTTGCTCGCGATCTTGGCGGCCAGGAGCGCCTCCGCATAGCCCTGTGCCGAGACGTCCGTGATCACGGCCGTGACCGCTTCGACGTGCTCCCAGAGGCCGTAGATCGCGATCTCGCCCGCGTCCTCGGCCGTCCCCGCCGGGATGAAGAGGCCGTGGTACCGGAAGTCGAACGCGACGCCGGCGGCGACCGGCCCGCCGCGGCGATGGATCGTCAGCGCGATCGGATCGTATTCCCACAGAAACCCGGGCGGGGCTTCCACGCCGCCGATCGATTCGGTCGTGCTCGTGGCCGGATACTCCACCACTCCGAACGCGACCGCGCCATCGACGAAATACGGGAACGGCCCGGTCACGGTATAGGTGACGGGCCAGGTGGCATTGACGCCGTCGCCCGTGTAGGAATCTTTGTGATCGGGCACCGGGATGGGATCGCCGACCAGGATGATCCGATTGGCGTACCCGTTCTGGAGTTGCCGCTCGACCGTGATGTCGCCCATCAAAATCTCTGGGTTGACGGTTTCGTCATAGGCGGCCGGCGCGAGGATGTCGCCTGGCGCCCAGGCGCGCAGCCGGTTCTCGAAGTCAATCGACTGCAGGTAGCCGACCGACGACGCCAGTTGCTTATTGACCGCATCGCCGCGCGTGCGCGTGAAGGTCGCGGCCGGCAGCGCCGGCCCCGCCACTTGACTGGGATGGAGCGACACGCCGACCTCGGCGTAGTAGTCGGTCACGAGCATCGCGAACGCGGCGCCGATGGTCTCGGCCCCATCCTGGCTAATGGCCGCGGTGATGACCCGGCGGGCCGCGGAGAGTTCGTAGCTGGTCGCCTGGATCTCGACCACCAGATCGGTCGCACTGGGGCCGGTCAGCCCCTGCTCGCGGATCCCGGTGACGACGCCGCCGAAGATCCGGACGCCGTCCTCGGTCACGACCACGGGTTGCCCGAGCGAGAAGCGGACGAAGGGTGTGCCCACGGTGAACACGTCGGCGATCATCGTGTCCGGCGCGTCGATCGTTTCCTGGATTCGGAACGTCGCGAGGAGCGGGACCACCTCGACCTCGCCGATGCTGATGACATAGACCGGCGGCGCGGTGACGGGCGGGGCCGACGCACTGAGCACTTCGACGACGTATTGCGAGACCCGGCCGGGAATCGGCGTCGTCGCCGTCAGGGTTTCGATGACGGCCTGGGTAATCCGCGCGTCCGCCACAACGTCGCCTTTACGTGATCCGCGAATAGCCGAACTCGGCGGCGTTGAAGTCGCTCTCCGTCCACGCCGCGGCGGTCCCCGGATTGGTGGCCGCGATTTGCAGGCCGTAGGCGTAGGCCGTGCCCGGACTGATCGCCGCCCCGGGATAGTCCGTGCCGCTGTGGCGGATGACCGGCGCGATCGTACACACGCCCGCATCGGTCTTCCGGACACTCAGACAATGCTGGACGCCGTAGATCGTGGCCCCGGCCACCGGCGCCGCCGCCGCCGCCGCAAACGTGTCGGTGAGACTCACGGCCGCGGCAGTCGTATAGTCGGTGTCGTCATTAGGCGCCGCCTCATCGACACATTGCCAATTCGCGCCCGCCGACGGCGTCCAGCCGGTCGTCGCGCCCGGCGCAGTGGGGACCCGCGCATCGACCCGGCAATCACCGAGAAACGTGTTCCACGGGGCGGCGCCGCTGCCGTCGCCGACGTACACATCATCGAAGTCCACGTTCCGCGACGTCGTCGTGGTGGCGTTGGACACCCCTGAAGGATGGCCGATCGCGGCCCCCGTCCACACCGCCGACCCGGTGGCTTGCGTGTCGCCGGTGACGGGGCCGAGGACCGTGGCGCCATTGACGCGGAGCGTGACGGTCCCGCCCGTATTCGCAATCATGACCTTCAGTTCAAGGTACGCGTAGGTATCCACCGTCAGGACGGCCGACGTCGTCCCGAGGGTCGTGCCCGCGGGGCCGCCCCGCACCACGGAGATCGTCAAGTCCTGGTTCAGCCGAACCGTGACCTGCGGCGATCCGCTGTGATCAATCCACGCGATGCCGTACCCGGCCGCCCCTGGGACGCCACTCGCGCGGAAAGCAAAGCCGAGGATCGCGGTCGCATCGGCGGGCGTCACCGTGCGCCGGAGAAATCCGCCGACGGCCGAGGACGGCAACGTTCCAGTCACCCACCGCCACCCGCCCGACCCGCGCCGCCCACTCGTGGGCTGAATGGTAATCGTGGAGCCCGTGCCGCCCGCGGCCCCCGTAGTCCATTTCTCCAGCACATCGGCCGTCACGTAATGATCGAAGGAGTCCAGATAGAGCAGCATCCCCGTTACCCCCGCGCCAGCCCGAGCCGCCGCACTTCGCCGGGGAGGTAGGGCGCGACGATCCGCGAAATCTGCCGGCCATCGGCCTCGACGATCACGGTCATCATCCCGCCGCCGAGCGCCGCGGCGCCGCCGCCGCCCGTGACCGTCGCATTCGCCTGGTCACGCGGCACGACCGCCTCCCAGCCGTGGAGTATCACCGGCGTGCCGGCGCCGAAGTTCTTAAACCCGTCTGTGCCTTTGGCGTACTCCGGCGCCGCGCCGCCCCCAGGCCGATCGTTGACTTGTGGAATCCCTTCCACATGCCAGCGCACCGTGCCAGTGACCTCTGGTTGCGGAATGTTCTCGATCGCCAAGCCTAACCCGCGGGAAATGGCGTCCGTGAGTTCACCGACCTTGTCGATCAGCCGGGTAAAGCCCTCGCTCATCGTCATCGCGAACGAGATCCCTGAATCCTCGAGATCGGTAATGATCTCGCCGTTCTCATCAAGTAGTGTCCCCGCCTTAACGAAGGATTCCAACATCGGCCGCATCGCCGAGGGAATCTCGATCCCCATCGAGAGCGCATCGCCGACGTAGTCATTGACCGCCTCAGCCATCCGTTCCGTAATCGCGACCGTGTCAATGCCGGCGGCGTTGAGGAGCTCCCAGTCCTTGAAGAGTTGTTGCGCCTGTTTGTCGAGCTCCTGCCGCTGCATCGCCGGCCCGAGCTCCGCGAGCGTAAACCCGTACTTCTCCGCCACAGCCGTGACCTCGTCCAGCGCTTGCGCCTGAAACTCGGCGGCCTTCCGAAGGAGTTCAAACTCGTTGATGCGCTCTTGCAAGTGGTGGCCGAACGTGGTGACGCCGTCCGGATTCCAGACATCCACGAACGTGAGGCCGAGCGCGTTGGCCGCCGCTTCGAGATCCTCGAAGTCCTCGTACGGGCTATTCGGCCCCACCATATCGGCGTGCATGTCGCGCGTCATCTCGGCGAGCGCCCGTTGGAACCCCTCCGCGGCCCCACGCGCCTCGACAATGTTGCGGAACACTTCGCTGAACATCGACACGACGATCCCGACGCCCATCCCCGCCGCCATATTGTTCTGGGCGTCCGTACCCTCCATCCCCTTCGCGATCGCTGACGCGATCGTCGCGCTGAGCCCCTCCGTTACCTGCGCCCCGAGTCCTTTGGCCATCCCAGGGCCGCGGGCCGACATCGCTTTCTCAAAGATCGCCGGGATTGTGTCCGCGAAGCTGGTAAAGGCGTCCTTCCACGGCGTGAGCTCCGGCGGCGGGGCCATCTGGAACCCTTTCCCGAGATCGATCGGCGTCGTGTTCACGATGTCCGTGAAGTTCTTCCACTTGGACGAAAACTCGATCACGCCCTCCGTGGCGTTTCGCGTCGCGAGCCAGATGTCGTACATGACCTTCGGCGCCATCTGGCCCGCGGCTTGGTAGGAGACGATCGCCTCGTCCATCGCCTTGTGAATGTCGAGCTTGGCTTTCGCCGACATCTGCTCGATCGGGATCGCCATCCGCAAGGCGGCAATGTAATCGTTCGCCTTCCCGATCGCGCCGGACCCGCCCGCGCCGCCGAAACTGTTCACGAGGGCATCGAGGGCGTCGTCGTGCTTCTTGAGCTCGCGCGTATACGCTTCTTCGATCCGTTTCGCGTCTTCGAGCGCCTTCGTGCGGGCGGCCTCCGCTTTTCTGAGGCGTTCTTTCTCGTCCGCTAACCGCTTCGCGATCTGGGCCTCCGTCTCCATCCCGCCCGCCATCAGGGCGCCGCGCGACGCCGCCGTCACTGAGGTATCCGCGACGGCTTTATTTGCTTTGGCGACGGCCTCGAGCGCCGCTTCCGCGCGCAGCAGCCCGGCGAGCGTTTGCGAGCCGCCCATCACGTCACGCAGGCCGGCCGCCGCATACGTAAAGAAACTCGTCCAGGACCGTGTCATCTTCTCGCCCGCATCCATGACCGCCGCGAGCATCTCGCCGGAATACGTGATGACGTTGTCTTTGAGCTTGCCCCAGGCGTCCTTGGCCGCCGCGAGCCGCTTAATCGTCTCGTCGGACATCGTGATCTGGGCGTCTGTCGCCTCCACGAGCCCGTCCCGGATCCCGCCGATCACTTCTTTCGCAGACGGCCCGAGGATCGCGAGCGCCATGTCGTACTGGAGGGTTTCGTCCTTCACCGCGGTCAGGGCCCTCAGGACTTCCTTGTAGGCGTCTTCGCTCTTCATCTTGCGGAGCGCGTCACCAGACAGCCCGATGTTTTTGAGGAGCGCGTCGTAAAGTGGCGCCGCTTCGGTCAGTTTCGCCGTTACGTTCTGCACACTCTTGCCGAGCGACTCGGTCGAGACACCGGAATCACGCGCCGCGCCCGTCCACTTCTGCACCGCCTGCGTCGAGAAGCCCCACTGATTCCCGAGATCCTTGACCGCGTCCGCCGCATCGAACACTGAGCCGACGAACCCCACGACCGCATCGACGGAGAACGCGATCCCGACCGCGCCCGCGACCTTCGTGAGCGTCCCCATCCAGTCGGTCGTCGCCTTGCCGGCGTTCTTGGTTTCGTCCGCGATCTTCTGGAGCCCCTTCGGCACGTCCATGCCGAGCGCCTTCATCTTAGCGACCGCTTCATTCGCGGTACTGCCGAGCTTGGCCAGCTCTTTCTCGGTGAGCTTGCTCGTGCCGCCAATGTCCTCGATCGCCTTGACCATCAAGGTGGCGTCCTGGATGATCTTGACGCCGGAGAACTGGTTCCCCATCGCGTTGAGCCGCTGGCCCGCCTTCTCGGCGCCGGCGCCGAAGTCTTTCAACTTCACTTCGGCCTTGTCTACAGCGTCATAAAAGCTGGAGAAGTTCGCCGTGAAGGTGGCAGAGAGGGCCATGTTATTTCCGGGACTTCGCCGCTTCGGCGCTTAGTTGTTCCACGAGGACGCTGTAGACGTCCACGGGGAGATCGAGCAGGTCGTCATACGTCCAGCCCATGATCCGGCAGATATACAGGTCGCTTACGGTGCGCTCACGCCAGCCGGGAGTTTTTTTTCCTCGGCCCGCGCCTCGGTCATCGCACTGTCATGCGCCTGGATCGCCTCGAGGATCTCGCGCAGCGACTCCGGGGTTTGGTTCCGGAGCGCCGCAAACACGAACGGATACGAGGCGTCGCGGATCTTGATTGGCTTATCGTCGGCGTCGGTAATCGACCAGTCGAGCAGATAGGACACCGCCTGCGCGATCCCGAGGTGCTCGAGGTCGAGCTCCGGCTTCTCGCCCGATCGCATCGTCCCGGCTTTGATGACCTTCGCGTGCGCGTCGCGTTCCTCGCCGGCCGTCAAGTGCTTCCGGACCAGCAGCCAATCGCCGCCGGTGAGGTCGAGACGGACTTCTTCCTGTTTCCGATAGCGCGATCCCATGGGTGCCCTTTCAGGGTTTGTAGACCCGGCCGGTCAGCCGGCCGCCGGAGACGGTCACGTCCGCGAGCGCCCGATACGTGGGCGCCCCGTCCGCGTACTGGATCTCGAGGGTCAAGGGCGACTGGGTGATGCGGAAGCCGTCCACGTCCTCGACCGCCGCCGAGATCCAGCCGCCGTCGATCGTCCAGGCGCCGAGCCGTGCGGCCCGCTGATAGCCGAGCCGGACCACGGCCGCGGCGCCTTGGAAGGTGACCCGCTGAGACCCGACCGTCGCCACGACGCCGACCTAGGGTGCGATCCCGGCCGTCCACGCCGTGCCGTTCCAGTACGCATTGGACCCGTTGCCGAGCCGGACGTACTGGCCCGTCGTCCAGGCCGAGGCCGGAGACGCCGTGACGCCCGACATGGCCGCGAGATTGGTCGGCGCCATCGCCCCAGGCGGCGTGAACCCGCCGGGACTGCCGACACCCGTCGCGCCCGTCGCCACCACCATCGAGGCCCGCGTCCAGGCGCCGTTCGCCATGAACGTGCCGTCGATCGTGACCGCCGAGGTCACGCCGCCTTTGATGGAGGCATCGACCCACGCTGGGCCCTCCCATCCGACGTTTGAGCCGGTGGACGGGTAGACCGCGATAAAGCAGCCGGTCGGTGAGTCAGCGAGGTCGAAGAGGATGTCGTCGAGGCGATCCCAGAACGCGGTAAACGTGCCGGACAGATCCTTGAGCCCGACGACGTACCGCTTGTTCGTGTCGCCGAGGCTGGTGGTCTCGACCTTGTCGGTCGCCATCGAGAGGTTGTACTCGGAGATGTTCCCGATCGCGACGTAGGCATCGCCCGCGTTGAGCTTCGCGGCGATGACGCCTTCCTTCCCGTGCGTGCCGGGATTGTTGGTTGGTGCGGCTGGTGCGGGCATGTGCGTCTCCTCTAAAACCTGGCTGTCAATGCGTTATGTGGCCGAGCCTGTGACAGTCAGGCCGGCCCGCCGAACGATCTCGATGAGCGCCGCTTCCATGATCCGGCGCCGCAGTGGCGCGACCGGCGCAAAGATTTTCTTCGCCGGCATGACGCCGGTACTCTTCCCGTTCTTCTTCCAGTGGCGCTCGCGCCCCTCGCCGCCGGTTTCGTAAATGTAGGCGTGCCGGGCGCGACTCACGACCTTCGACGTGATGCCGCCGACGACGTCCGAGGTCGTCTCGACACGCACATGCGATCGGAGGTTGCCGGTCTTGACGGCGTACTGGCCGATCACGTCCACCGCCATGGCGTCCGCGGTCGCCTGGACGATCACGGCCGCTTCGCGCGTGAGATCCTCCGGCAACCGCTTGAGATCCGCCCGCAGTTGCTCGAGGCCGATGATCTTGAGTTCGGTCGTCGCCATCAGGGCGCCGCCTTACCGAGCCGGCCGACGACCTCGACCGCGGTGATCTGGATCTCGACGTGGCGCTCGTCGAGGTCCGCCACGCTCTGCACTTGCAGCGTGCGGCCCTCGAAGATCACTTGCGTCTCGAGGTTGATGCCGGGATGGTACCGGCCGCGAATAAAGAACGCCGCGAGCCCGTCGAGCGCCGCGGTGGACGAGGGCATGACCTGGCAGTACCACGTCGGCGGATCGAGTGTCACCGCGGGATGTTCCAGCGTCACGAGATGCCGGTAGGATCCGATCCCCATCGCTACGCCAGCGCCGGATCGCGATACAGCGCGAGCAGGTTCTGGAGCTCCTTCCAAATGACGGCGTCCTGGCGGTTGGTCTGGCCGGTGAAGTCGTCGCCGCGATGTTCGTAGTAGTGGACGGTGAGGAGCAGGATCGCGTGCTTGACGGCCTCGGGCGCGGTCGCCGGCGTCCAGGTCGCATCGGCCGCCGGCCCGAGGTACGCCAAGACCGCCTCCTGCGCGGTCGCCAACTTCTCGTCCACGTCCGCATCGTGCGCGGCGTCGGTGATCCGTAACTGGATCGCTTTGACTTCCGCCGTCGTCCAGAGCGGCCCCGCGAGCGTGACGCGCGAATAGGTCAGCGTCACGACGCCTCCCCGTCCGGCGTCTCCGTGGCCAAAACGGGACTCACCGGGGGAGCGGGCGCCGTGACGCCGAGATCGCGATTCGCGAGCGCCTCGAGCGAGACGTACTGCTGCTGGAGGTACGGCGTGTCGCCGCCCGGCACCGGGCCGAGGCCGAAGTACTTCCGCCGCGCTTCGTTCGGCGTCATCGCGCCGGCCCCGATCGCGTCGTGCGCCGCCTTCGTCTTGGTGGCGGTATCCATCCAGATGAGGTCGTCGAGATCGAACTCGGTCCCGTACGGCGCCGGGAGCTCCAGGCCGAAGTCCAGCGCGACCTCGATCGCGGTCAGATGCGTCTGGAGGCACTGGCTGTGGTACTGGAGCGCGGACGCTTCGCTGTTGGCGTACGGCGGTTGCTGCGACGAATCGACCATCGAGATCGGGACGCCGAAACAGCCAGCGATGGTTTTTGCCGTCCAGCCCGCCTGCTCAATCCACTGCGACTCTTCGGCCGACGAGCCGACCGCCTCGTACTTCATACCGTTCCCGACAATCGCCGTCTTGCCGGCGCCGAGCGCGTGCCACGTCTCCGACAACCGCTGCGCGGTCTGCGGATCGATCTCGGTCGGCGCAATCAGCATCCCGGACGGCCGGCCGCCGCTCGAGAAGAACGTCGTACTGGCCGCCTGCATCGCGAGCCCCTGGCTGGCCGCCCCGCCACAGGCGTAGAGCGGCGAGAGGCCCACGAGCGGATGGAACGCACAGTTCCAGCGGTCGTGGATGATCTCTTTCGCGGGCACGACCAGGACGTTGCCGACGATGCCGGCGAGCTCGTTGGTCTGGAGCTCGTAGTAGACGGCGCCGTCCGGCGACACGAGCGGCTTCACGCGGCACGGGTCGAGCACGTACAGCGCCGTCACGACGCCGCGCGCATCCCGATCCTTGAGGACGTACGTGTTGCCGTACAGCAGTTTTGAGATCATCCAGGTTTCGAGCAACTGCCCAGTCGTCTGGTAGCTGTTGGGCTTCCGGAGCACGGGCGAAAACGCCGGGCTCGTCGTCTCGTGCCAGATTCCGTTGGCATCGACGGCGACGAGCCGGAGCGGCAATTTCCCAATATCGGACGCAATCAGCGACACACAGCGGAACACGACCGGATTGGCGAGCGCCGTCTCGAGGCGGATCTCGTCGTTGTGCTGCCAGGCGCCGGTGTAGGACTCGCGCACCACGGGCCAGTAGCCGCCCGTGCCCGCCGCCGGCGCCCGTGGCCCCGGCGAGAACACCGCCCGCAATCGGTCGAGCAACGCCACGGACTTAGTCCTTCTTCCGCGATCCGCCCTCGACCGTCACCGTCGTCCCGGACGGCCCGGGCCACGCGACCGCCGTCAGGTACTTCACCGAGTTGGTCCCGACGCGCTTCCAGGTGATGTACCGCTCCGCCCGCAAGGCGACCGCGTTCATCTGGAACATCGAGGCGTAGACCGTGGTCGCGTCCACGGGAGACATCGGCGCGCTGTCCATCTGGAGCGACGCTTCCGTGCTCGCGTCAATCGTCACGCCGCCATCGTCGGCGAAGAGGATGAGCGCCGGCTGGAGCGCCACCACGTTCGCGCCGAGCGCGTTCGACGTGATGAACTGGAGCCCCTTGTACGAGCCGCCGTTGATCCCGATCCCCGGGAACTCCGGCGAGCCGTCCGAGTTGGTCCGGAACGACAGCGCCAGCGCGTTTCCCGGCGAGAGCAGGAACGTTAGCCCCTCGACCGGGATGTTGTTCGTCGAGAAGTGGGCGATCAATGCCAGGATGTCCGCGAGCGGCGAGACCGTGCCCGCGGCGGTCGGGGCGCCGTTCGTGATCGAGGCCGGGTTGACGCCCGCGACCGCGGCCACCGCCGGGTTGATGAACTGGCCGTCAATGAACGCCGCGATCCCCTTGACCATGTCGTCGCGGACGAGCGCCTCGGCGGACGGGTTGGAGAACCGGACGAGCTCCTGCGAGAGGACGACGATCGCCGCGATCTTGTTAAACCCCAGCGTCTCCATCGCAAACGCGAGAGACGTGACCGGCTTCGGCTTGAGCTCCCCGACCCAGTTGTACGTGCCGCCGGCCGTCTGCGCCGGGACTTGCACGTTGAACGGGACTTTCTTCAGCCCCTGGATCTTGCCGACGATCGTGGCGGCGCTGAGGAGCGGCAGGAAGTCTTCGACAATGGCCGCGTTGACGAGCGGCTTCGCCCAGGTCGCGTCGGTCGTGTTCCCGGCCGCGACGGCCGCTTTGATGGCCAGCGCCACTTCCGGCGTCGAATCGTTCCACCGCTTCTCGGCGTACACCGCGGCGTCGCAGCCCTCGAGCCTCGACGCCAGCTTGGCGATCGCAAACCGCGCCAGCTTGATGCCGGGCGGGACGTTCGGCCGCACGGACACGGGCGCGTAGTAGGGACGAATGACGCCCGGCGCCGGCGCGGGCACCTGGACCGCCTTGGTGATCTGCAACGCTTCGTGCTCGCGCCACCGGCCCAAGTCCGCGTCGATGCTCTTGACCTGGTCGCGCAGCCCGTCGTGCTCCGCCGCCGGCTCGTCGCCGAGCGTGGCGCCGTCCTCGGCGGTCCCTTCCATGATCGTCACCATCCGGGCCGCGAGCGCCGCCCGTTTGTTTTCCAATGCTTCGATGTGCTCCGCGGCTGTCTGTTTCATGATCGGCCCCTTGTGGCTCTGGACGAGCGCCTTGACGCTCAGAATGGAAGCGTTCGCATTCGCGGGAATGGTGACGAGCGAGACTTCGCAGATTTCAGATTTGAGGATCTTGCGGACGTTCCCGGCGTACTCGACCGCGTCGCCGAGGATCCGGAACCCAATCGAGACGCCGGAGATCACCCCGGCCTTGATCGACTGCCAGGCTTCATCGACGCGCGACTTGAGGACGCCCGACTCCTCGACGGTGGGCAAGGTGGCGTCGAACAGGATCCCCGCGGCCGTGGCCGTGAGCGTGACCCGCCCGATCGGTTGCCGGGTGTCGTGGTGGAACAGCAGCGGGACCGGGTTCCGGAAGCTGACGCCCGCCGGATCGACCGAGTCCCCGTGCCGGTCGAGCTCCGGCGTACTGGCAATCCCGGAGAACCGCCGCGCCGCCGGATCGACCGCTTTAATTTCTAAGAGGGAATAGGCGAGATCCACGGCAGGCAGTGAAGCACTACCCACCACAGGTCAGCGAATTACGGCCACAGAAATCCTAAAAACTCCACAACTCGGCGAGCCGAGCCAGCCAGAGCAGCAGCCCGATCACGATCACCACCCGAATCACGACCCGAAACGGGTTAGGCATGGGAATGTACGTCTCGATGAGATACACGGCGAGGCCGAGGATCACGAGCACAATCACGACCGAGATGAGCGTCGAAATCATTCCGTCCCCCTTTGCGGTCTGACAGGGTAGGTCAGACCTTCGCCTTCTCGCGACAGGCACGCTCCACAGCTTTTCGTAACCACTCGGACAGCGGGATCCGGGCCTGGTCGGCCTGTTTCTGTGTCCGGTCGTACTGCTTCGCCGGCAACCGGAAGTGCACGCTCACCGAGTCGTCATTCGCGGCCAGCCGCGGGCGCCCGCGCGGTTTCACCCGACCACCAGCATTTGATAACTCGGCGTGGTCACCTTCGCCTGGCGGTTCATCAGGTCCACAGCCATGATGAGCGCCACGACGCCGTCGATACGTTCGGTCGATTTGGTCTTGGACGGCTTTAGGTTGCCCGCTGGGTCGCCTTCGACCGCGACGTTACTCACGCACCACCGGAGCACCGGATGCCCGTCATGGCGCAGCCGGCGCCCGAGAATCGCCTGCTCCAGCGACTTCGTCGGCGCCGAGAGCGACGCGAAGCCTTGCCGCATCGCGAGACAGAGTAACCCGTCCTGCTGCTGGAGCCGCGTCACCAGGTCGGTCGCATTCCACGGATCGAAGCTGATCTGCTGGAGACTGTACTCCGCGGCCCAGCCCTGGAGCACCGTGCGGATCGCCTCATAGTCCACGACCGATCCCGGCGTCGCCGTGATCATGCCTTGCCGCGCCCACTCGTCATACGGGACGTGGTCGCGCCGGCTGCGCTCGTTGATCCGCGCGGCCGGGACGAAGAACTGCGCCAGGACGTCGAAACCCGTCTCGTCGGGAAAGACGGCGACGAGCGCGGTCAAGTCGGTCGTCGTGCTCAGGTCCATCCCGACGTAGCAGCGGCGGCCCTTGAGACTCGGCCGCGGCGTCAGGCAGGCGTCCCACGTCGGCATCTGGATCCAGCGCGACGCCTGCTCCGTCCACTGGTTGAGGTACAGCCGGCGGAAGTTGTTCTCCTGCGCCGGGATCTCCTTCGCTCGCGCCGCCATCGTCTGCATCTCCTCGAGCGATCGGAAATCGCCGAGCGCCGGGTTGGCCTTCTGCCAGACGCGCTTTTTCGTCCAGTCGGCGTCCTCGGGCGCTTCGTAGAGGATCGGGAGAAACGACGGATCGATCTCGGGCGTCTCCTGGACCTTCTTCGCGTGCGAATAGAGCTCCCAGAGAATCGAATGGCGATCGTAGCCGGCGGTCGAAATCACGAGCAGGAGCGGCTGCTTCCGCGCCGCCATCGACGTGGACAGCACGTCATAGAGCCGCCGATCCGGGGCCGCGTGGAGCTCGTCGTAAATCACCATCGAGGCGTTGAACCCGTGCTTACTGTACGCCTCGGCCGAGATCGCGCGGTAAAAGCTGCCACTCGCGCGATGGACAATCTTCTTCTGCGACTCGACGATGTAGCACGCCGCGTCGAGATCCGGATCGTTCCGGACCATCTGGGCAGCGACGCCAAACACCAGCCCG
>Ga0105252_10000502_pt1 | contig 25238 bp, 28 predicted proteins | sample EasRivMeERMZT100_FD_89675 | JGI IMG/M metagenome (GOLD analysis project Ga0105252, IMG submission 89675) | Soil microbial communities from meander-bound floodplain in the East River, Colorado, USA - East River MetaG ERMZT100 | ecosystem: Environmental > Terrestrial > Soil > Floodplain | place... | reverse complement strand
TCTGTCGTTCATGGCCTTGTCGTCCATGGAGTGGTGCTCCTCGTATGCGATCAGAAAGGGGGGATGCCGACGGCGCTGCCCGCGCTCTCGATGGTCACCGCGAAGCCGATGCCGATGAAGGTGCGGGCTTCGGTCGGATTGAGGATGGCGGTCACGATGCCGACCACCGTGCCGTCCATCGTGACCAGCGGCCCGCCGGAGTTGCCGGGATTTGCCGCGGCATCGAACTGGATCAGCCGCGTGAGCACGCGCTGTCCTTCGCGCGAGCGGAACTCGCGATTCAGCCCCGAGACCACGCCGGCCGACACCGAGGGCCCGATGCCGAAGGGAAATCCAACCGCGACCACCTCGTCTCCGGGTTGCAGCCGCGCCGTGGACCCGAGAGTGGCCGGGGCTTGGTCGTCGGGTATCCGCTCGGCGCGGATCACGGCCAGATCGGTTTCGGGCTTGAGGCCCACCAGCGCTGCTTCCGACTCGAGGCCGTCGTGGAACGTGACGCCTATCCGCTCCGCGCCCGCGACCACGTGCAGGTTCGTGAGGATCAGGCCGTCTTCAACGATCACCACCCCGGAGCCCACGTCGCGCTCCACTTCGTTGCCGCTCTCGTCGTTGGTGAACCCACGCACCCGTACCACGGCGTGCCGCACCAGCTCCGCCGCCCTGGCAGCCCGCGACGGCAGCGTGTTGTTCTCGAGCGTGTGCAGCACCGCCGCGTCGATGTCTTCCTGGGTGTACTCGTACGGCGCCTCGCGCATCGCGCCTAACACCAGGGCGATGACCAGCGCGAAAAGCCCTCCCGCCGCGAAGATCGAGACGGACCGGTGGCGCTGAAGGAAAGCGCGCAGGCGACGCGCAAATGCGACGGCCGATACGGGCGGCAGCCCCGCCTCGCGCGCAGGGTGCGGTGCCGCGTCCCGCGCAGTCCCGCGCGACCGGCTCGCGCTGCTGTAGATCGCCGCTTTCTTCATGGTCTTGCCTCAATGCCAACGGTAGCACGATCGCGAGGCACCGGCGCACGCGTTCCGCAAGCCGGAATCGGCGGACGCCTGCCCTTTCGGGTGCTAAAGTAGCGTGTCCCGGGGGCATTCATGCAGTTTCTGTGGCCCGATTTGCTGTGGCTGTTGCTCGGCGCGCCGGCACTGGTCGCGACGTACCTCTACGCCCTGAAGCGGAAGAAGCCCGCGGTTCAATACGCCAGCCTCCGGCTCGTCAGGGACGCGCTCGGCCGGGCCAGCTGGCGGCGCCATGTGCCGCCGCTGCTCTTCCTCTTCGCTCTGCTCCTTGCCATCTTGGCGATCGCCCGGCCGACCGCCGTGTTCGTACTGCCGTCGCAGCAGCAGACGATCGTGCTTGCGATCGACGTCTCGCGCAGCATGCGCGCAACGGACGTCGCGCCCAACCGCATCACCGCCGCGCAGGCCGCCGCCAAATCCTTCATCGAGGAGCTGCCGAAGAACATCCGCGTCGGCATCGTCTCGTTCGCGGGGACTGCGGCCGTGGTCCAGACACCCACCGACAACCGCGACGACCTGCTGGCCGCGATCGACCGCTTTCAGCTCCAGCGAGCCACCGCGACCGGCAGCGGCCTCCTCGTATCGCTGGCATTGCTCTTGCCGGATTCCGGGATCGACCTGGAGTCCATCGTGTTCGATAGCGCGTTTTCGCGGTGGGGAAGCGGGGCCGCCCCGATCGACCGGGCTCGCAAAGCGGAGAAGTCGGCGAAGAAGGAGCTCGCGCCGGTGGCGCCCGGCTCGTACACCTCGGGCGTGATCATTATGATGAGCGACGGACGGCGCACGACCGGCCCCGACCCGGTGCAGGCGGCCAAAATGGCGGCCGACCGCGGCGTGCGGGTCTATACCGTGGGATTCGGCACCCGCGAAGGCGCGACCGTCGAATCGGAGGGCTGGTCTTTCTACGCGCGCCTCGATGAGGAGGCGCTGAAAGCGGTGGCGGGCATCACCCACGCCGAGTATTTCTACGCCGGCACGGCGGCGGACCTGCGCAAGGTCTACCAGAATCTGAGCTCGAAGCTCGCGCTGGAGATGAGGGACACGGAAGTGAGCGCGCTGTTCAGCAGCGCCGCGGCCCTGTTCGCGTTGGTCGCGGCGCTGCTCTCGCTGCTCTGGTTCCACCGCGCGGTCTGAACGAACCGCTCGACCGTTCGTCGGCGCCCCTAGATTCCCTTCGCCCGATAGACGATCTTCCCGCCCACCATCGTCATCAGCGGCTTGATGTCCTTGATCCGGTCGGCCGGCACGGTGAAGTAATCGCGGTCGAGCACGAGGAGGTCGGCGTACCTGCCCGGCTGGATCGAGCCGAGGTTGTTTTCCTGGAAGACGAACCAGGCGTTGCTGCGCGTGTGCGCGACGAGCGCCTCCTGGCGCGTGATCGACTGCCGGTTCACCTTCTGCCCGCCGACCATGCGCCCGGTCACCGCGAACCCAAGCGTGTAGAACGGGTTCGAGGGCGCCACCGCGGTCGCGTCCGACCCCAGCCCCCAGACGATGCCGCTGTCCTGCACGCGACGAAAAGGCGGCATGTCCCAGGCGCGCTCGCCGTGCACCTTGTGCATGAGCGCGCCCTGGATAAGCGGCCGGCTGTGCAGCCCCGCGTACATACCCAGCCGCTTCATGCGCTCAAGCTGCGCCTCGCTCACCTGATCGAGGTGCGAGAAGCTCCAGCGCAGCCCCTTGATCGGGTGGACCTTGTTGATCGCCTCGTACTGGTCCAGGAACGCGTCGATCGCCTCGGTCATCTCCACGTGAGCGTTCGCATATAGGCCGCGTGCGGCGAGTGCCTGGGCGACACGCCGCATCTGCGCCATGTCCTCGGGCCGGGTATTGCTCCCCGCGCGCAGCGACTGCGTGGTCACCGGCGCATAGAGCGTCTCGCCCCAGCCGATGTGGTCGTAGTAGTCGTTCCCCTGGAAAGGCTTGAGCTGCGCGATCTCGGCGAGCACCTTGTCCACCTGCTCGGGCGTCGTCGGCTGGCGGATCGTGCTCCAGAACACGCGCACGTCCAGTTCGCCCTGCTCGGCGAGCTGCCGATATGGTGCATAGTGCTTTTCGTTGACACCGCGCCCGCCGGCGTCGTACCAGGCGGTGATTCCCATCGCATTCAGCTCGGCGACGAGCCTGCGGGCGTTGACGATCCACCCCGCCGCATCCGGCAGCGGGATCTTCGCAGCGACGAAGGCAACGCCGCCCGCCCCGCGCACCACCCCGCTCGGCTTGCCGAGCGCGTTTTTCTCGATCGTGCCGCCGCGCGGATTGGGCGTGCTCTCATCGATGCCGGCCGCCTTGAGCGCGGCGGTGTTGAGATAGCTCTGGTTGTAGATCGCCTGCAGCACGACCGGGTGGTCCGGAGCGACACGATCGAGCTCCTCGAGCGCAAAACCGCGCGGGTCGTCGGTGAACTGCTCCTCGGACCACCCGCCGATCGTCACGATCCATTCGCCCGGGCGCGCGGTGGGCACCCGCTCGGCGAGCAGGGCGAGTGCAGCCTTTCGCGATGCGACGCCGTCCAGGCGCAGCTCGTCGTGCTCGGCGGCGCGTATCCAGTGCGAGTGGTTGTCGATCAACCCGGGAATGACGGTCCGCTTTTTCAGGTCGAACATCTTCGTGGCGCGTCCCTGATGCTCGAGCACGTCGGCGTTGCTGCCGGCTGCGACGATGCGCTGGCCCCGGATCGCGACCGCCTGCACGATCGCGAAGCGGTCGTTGACCGTGGCGATCTTGCCGTTGAGCAGGATGGTGTCGGCCGGTTCGGCGGCCTGGGCGGCCACGCCGGCCGCTCCCAGCCCGATTGCGGCCAGGGATGCGAACATCCGCGCCGAGCGAAGCACCGTCTTCATTGTTGCTCCTTGAACAGTTTTGCGAATCCGGCAAAGATACATAGAATCCCTAGTCTTGGCACAGGAGGCCGTCCAATGTCATTTCGAATCGCGTTTGCCACCCTCGCCGCTTTGATCGTCTCGCCCCTTGCGGCGCAAGACTACCCCGTAAAGCCCGTGCATGTGTTCATCCCCGCCAGCCCGGGCGGCGCCTCCGACATCGCCGCGCGGCTGCTCGCGCCGAAGCTCGCCGAGGCGCTGGGCCAGCCGTTCGTGCCGGAGAACCGCGTCACCTCGGGCGGGATCGTGGCCACCGCGCAGCTTGCGCGCTCGGCGCCCGACGGCCACACCATCATGCTGACCTTCGACACCTTCGCCACCAATCCGCACATGTACAAGAACCTGACCTACGACGTGGTCAAGGACTTTGCTCCCATCATGCTGATCGCGCGCTATCCGCAGATCCTCGTCGTGCATCCGAGCCTCAAGGTGAGGACGGTCCCGGAGTTCGTGGCTTACGCGAAAGCGAACGGAGCGAAGATGAATTTCGGCTCGGCCGGTCCGGCTTCCTCGAGCCGCCTCGCTTTCGAACTCTTCAAGGAGGCGGCAGGCATCCAGGTCGACCCGATCCACTACAAGGGCGGCGGCCCGGCGATCAACGATCTGGTCGCGGGCACGGTGCAGGTCATGCTGATCCAGGCGGGCGGTGCAATAGGGACCAACGTCAGGGCCGGGAAGCTCGTGGGCCTCGCGACCAGCGGGCGCGAGCGCACGCCGAAGTACCCCGACCTGCCCACCATCGGCGAGTTCTACCCGGGCTTCGAGACGACCTCGTGGATCGGGCTCATCGCGCCGGCGGGCACGCCACGCCCCGTCATCCAGAAACTGCATGGCGCCCTCGTGCGCATCCTCGCCACGCAGGACGTGAAGGAAAAGTTCGACGTTCAGGCCGCGGACATCGTCGCCAGCACTCCGGAGCAGTTCGGCGAGCTGATCGGGTCGGAATCGGCCAAGTGGGGCAAGATCATCCGGGAGAAGAACATCAGAATCGACTGAGGTGGAACGTCTGAAAAAACTCGGCCGCAACGATCCATGCCCCTGCGGCAGCGGCAGGAAATACAAGCACTGCTGCCTGCTGCGCGAGACCGGCCAGGCGGAAGCCCCGCATCAACGCTCGCCAAGCGATGAGGAGTTGGGAATCGCCCTGATGCGCCAGGGCAAGCCAGAGGAAGCCGTAGCTCGTCTCCGCAAGGCGCTCGCAAAGACGCCGAATCATCCCGTCGCGCACAACAATCTCGGGATCGCCCTCCTGATGCTGGGCAGGACGCAGGAAGCCGCCGCCTGCTATCGAACCGCGCTTGCAATTGCGCCCGATCATTTCGACTCACACTGCAACCTGGGGAACGCCCTCGTCCTCGAGGGCCGAGCCGACGAAGCCGTTGCCTGCTACCGCAGGGCAATCGCCGTTGCGCCGGACAAGGCCGCCGCGCACTACAACCTGGGCGGTGCGTTGATCAATCAAGGCAAGCCGGACGAAGCCGTCGCCTGCTATCGGAGAGCGCTTGCCATCGATCCGAAGTACGTCGAGGCCTACACCAATCTCGGCAATACGCTCGTCATCCAGAACAAGCTGGACGAAGCCGTCGCTTGCTACGAGCGAGCCCTCGCGCTCAGGCCGGATTTTGCCGAAGCGCACAACGATCTGGGCGATACCCTCAAGCAGCTGGGCAAGATGGATGAGGCAGCCGAGAGTTTTCGCACGGCGCTGAAACTCAAGCCGGCATTTGCAGAGGCGTACAACAATCTGGGCGCCGTGCTCCAGGACATGGGCAGGCTGGATGAAGCCCTCGAGAGCATCCAGACGGCACTGAAGCTCAAGCCCGACTATTTCGAAGCGCATTTCAACCTTCACTCCCTGCTGCTCGACCCCGACAATCTCCGTCCGTCCATCGAGTGCCTGAAGAAAGCCGTTGCCTTGAAACCCGATATCAACGAGTTCAGGTTTTTTCTGGGAATGCTCCTGGACTATTCCGGCGATTCAGAGGCCGCCGCCGATTATTTCGATCGCATTTCCCGAGGGCCTGAATTGCACCGGGCGAAGCTCGATGCCTGGCGGCATCTTAAATCGGCGGGCAGGAAAGTCCCTGTCATGGTCGGGAGCCCGGTTCAGGCCTTTCAGCTCGGTCTTGCCGCGGCCCGCGCTAGCGGGTTGGTGCTGGAGTTCGGCGTCAGATTCGGAACATCGATCCGCCAGATTGCCGCCCTGGCAAATCAGGAGGTGCACGGATTCGACAGCTTCGAAGGCCTGCCAGAGACCTGGCATCACGAGCCGCGCGGGAGCTACACGACCAAAGGGGTCGTTCCCGCGGTCCCCGAAAACGCGCTCCTTCACGTCGGCTGGTTCGAAGACAGCCTTCCCGGATTCCTCAAGAACAACGCCGGTCCGGTGCGTTTCATGAACGTCGACTGCGACATCTACAGCTCGACCAGGACCGTCCTCGACCTGCTTGCCGAGCGCATTGTCCCGGGAACGGTGATCGTTTTCGACGAATACATCGGATACGAGCAGTGGCGCGAGGATGAATTCAAGGCCTTCCAGGAGGCGGTCGCCCGCTACGGCTGGAGCTACGAGTATCTTTGCTTCAGCTTTTTCACAAAGCAGGTCGCCGTCCGATTGACCTGAACGGATTGCCCGAAACGAACGGCGATTGCGACTAGCCCGGATCCCGGACTATCGCGCCGGCCGCCGGGCGCCGAACTCTTCCCCGACCGACCTGCCGGGATAGTGAAAAGCGATCGGGCCGTCGGGCCGGGCGTGCATGAACTGGTGCACGTAGGGGTCCTTCGAGGAAAGCATTTCCTCGGGGGTTCCCTCGCCGGCGACCATGCCGTCGGCGATCACATAGACGTAGTCGACGAGCTTCACCGCCTCGCTCACGTCGTAGCTCACCACGATCGAAGTCGCGCCGAGCGCGTCGTTGAGCCGCCGGATCAAATTTGCGATCACGTTGATCGAGATCGGATCGAGCCCGCCGAAAGGCTCGTCGTACATCGCGAGCATCGGGTCCACCGCGATCGCGCGCGCGAGCGCCACGCGGCGCGCCATGCCTCCGGAGAGCTCGCCCGGGGTAAGCGCGTGCGTGCCGCGCAGGCCGACCGCGTGCAGCTTCATCAGCACGATTCTGCGCAGCACGCTCTCGGGAAGCCGGGTGTGCTCGCGCATCGGAAAGGCGATGTTCTCGTACACCGACATGTCGGTGAAGAGGCCTCCCGCCTGGAACATCATTCCCATCTTGCGGCGCAGCGCGTACAGCGCGCGCGTGTCGAGCTCGTGGACCAGCTGGCCCGCCACCTTGACGGTCCCGCGGTCGGGTTTCGCCTGGCCACCGATCAGGCGAAGCAGCGTCGATTTCCCGGAACCGCTCGCGCCCAGAATCGCGACGAGTTTACCGCGCTGGATCTTGAGGCTCAGGCCCTTCAGCAGCTTTCGTGGGCCGTAGGCGAACTCGACGCCCGAGATTTCGACGAGATTTTCAGCCGAGGAATTCATGGAACGCTAATCTAGCAGGTTGTCGAAAAAGGGGGCACGCCCCCTTTTAGATCCCCCATATCGGAGGCTGTTTTTCAACAGCCTGCTAAGACGCTTTCTATTCGGTCTGAAGCAGGGCCACGGTCCCGAGGCCGCCGTCCGCGCAAATGCTCACCACCGCGCGGCTGCCCCTGGGCATCGCCGCAAGTTCCTTCACTGCCTGTGAGAGGATGCGCGCGCCGGTCGCGCCGAACGGATGACCGAGCGCGACCGAACCGCCGTTCGGATTGAGCCGCTCGATCGGGAATTTGCCGAGATCCGCGTCCACGCCCGCGTTCCGGCGCCGGAAATCCCCGCTTTCCAGCGCGGCGATGTTGCACAGCACCTGCGCCGCGAACGCCTCGTGGATTTCCCACAGCGCGATGTCTCCGTAGCCAAGGCCGTTGCGCGCGAGCATGCGCGGAATCGCGTACGCCGGCGCCATGAGCAGCCCCTCGGTGAAGACGTTCACGGCGGCGATCTCCCAATCGAGGAGCCGCGCGCGCGGCAAGCGCCCGGGCAGCCGCTTGAGCCCCGCGCCGGTCGCCACCCACAGTCCCGCCGCGCCGTCGGTCAGCGGGGACGCATTCCCGGCCGTGATCGTGCCCTTCCCGCTTGACCGGTCGAAGGCCGGTTGCAGCTTCGCGAGTCGATCCAGACTGGTATCGGCGCGGGGGAAACCGTCGCGCGCCATCCCAGCGACCGGCACGATCAGCTCGTCGAAAAACCTGCGCCCGGCGAGCGCCTTTTCATGACTTGCGAGCGCGAGCTTGTCCTGGGCATCGCGCGTGATGCTCCAGGCTTTCGCCATCTCCTCGCAGTGCTCGCCCATGCTCTTCCCGGTCGCCCGGTTTTTCACGGCGAGAACGTGCAGCCGGACATCGCGCGCCCGAAGGTCTTTCAACGAGGTAAGCCGCTGCGCGAACGAGCGCGCCTGGAAAAATCGCCGCAGCCAGTCGGAAAGGCTCTGAGACAACCCGAGCTGCACCCGGCTCATGCTCTCCACGCCGCCGACCAGCGCGAGCGTCATGTCGCCGCGTCGCAGCATAGCCGCCGCCTCGAGTGCCGCCACCATGCTGGTCGAGCAGGCGAGCACGGTGGAAAACGCCGGAACGGTCTGGTCCAAGCCCGCCTCAATCTGGATCTCGCGCGCGATGTTCGAATAGTCGAGGTTGGGAATCACGGTTCCCCAGATGAAAAGGTCCGGCCTGATTCCCGCGCCATTGCCTCCCCCGCTCTCGCGCGCTCCAGGGCTCGGGGAGGAGGGCTCCAGCCCGGCCATCGCGCGCATGACCTGCGCCGAGAGCTCCACTGCGCCGAGCTGCGCCAGCGGTCCGTCGACTCGCGCAAACGGCGTGCGCAAGCCTGCGGCGAGCCAGAGGTCGGGGGAGTCGGCGCTCACTGGATGATCGGGGGCTTGTGGTGTCGGTCGATTGTAGCCGAGGCGATCTCAGCGAGTTCTGGGTAGTGGGCCATTTCGCCCGGGCGACTTGTGCGGCGACACGCGTTACGGGTGGCCGCGCGCCGACCGCTTCAATGGAGGCGCAAGCGGCCGGGACCCCGTAGCGTGTCGTTTGCCGCACCAGGAGCATGGGTGAAATGGCCCACTACCCAGGTTTGCGTGTAAGGCGCGCCGGGCTCCCACGACCAACGCCAGCGTCTATACTGCGCGATTGCGGAGGTCGGAAAAATGAATCGTCGCCACTGGTTGAGAGGTCTGACGGCGCTGTCCCTGGCGGGTTTTGTTGCACCCGGATGGGGACAGAAGGCCGCGAAAGGAGCCGCGAAAGTGGAAGAACTGCAAAAGAACTGGAAAACCCTGCTTGCCGAAGGGGCCGACGTGGCGGCAGGCCCGGAACCGCTCAAGCTCCCGGACGCCGAATGGAAGAAACGCCTGTCGCCCGCGGCCTACGACGTGCTGCGCCACGAAGGCACCGAGCGAGCCGGCACCAGCCCGCTCGACCGCGAGAAGCGCCCGGGCGTATTCGTGTGCGCGGGCTGCAGTCTGCCGCTTTTCAGCTCGGCGATGAAATTCGACAGCGGCACCGGCTGGCCGAGCTTTTTCACGACCATCCCCGGGGCATTCGGGACCAGAAAGGACCGCAAGCTCTTCATGGAGCGCACCGAGTACCACTGCGTGCGCTGCGGCGGCCACCACGGCCACCTATTCGACGACGGGCCGGAACCCACCGGCTTGCGCTACTGCAACAACGGCGTGGCCTTGAGGTTCATTCCCAAGACCGGAAAGGCGTAGCGCCGCGTTTCCGGCAATCTATCGAAGCGGCAGGTTCAGGCACCTGCCGTTGCCATACCTCATATGTTGGCGCGAATCGCGCGCTGCGACTTCCACATGCTGTAGATCAAGAGAAGCGTGAGGAGGACCGCAGTAATTCCGAACACCGAGTAGGCCAGGTCGGCAGGGGACAAAGACATGCCCGTCGTGGCGACGGCTTCCTTGGTGTGCTCCATCCGCACGGCGAACATGCCGGTATAGTGCATGCCGCACACTGCAATTCCCATGACGATTGCGCTGCCGAAGCGCTGCCAGTTGCCGCGCAGATTGAATGCGAGCCACAACGCCACGGTTGCAGCCACCACTGCGATGGCGATCGATGCGTAGTACAAGGTGTCGTCGTAGGTTATCCTGGCCTGCATGATCATCGCCGCCATTCCCGTGTAGTGCATCCACGCGACACCGAGCCCGGTGGCGACCCCGCCCAGCGGCAAGTTGAGCGGCCCGCCGTCGCTGCGCCCCACGACGAACAAACCGACGGCGGATGCGACGACCCCCACGACCAGCGAGGCGACGGTAAGGAACGCGTCATAGGTCACGGGCATGCCCATGTCGGCCGCGTTCATCGCGATGAAGTGCATCGACCAGATCGCGCCACCGCCCAAAGCCACCGCTGCGCCGGTCACCGAGCCGACCACGCCCGTCCACGTTTTCGCCTGCGGAATGGCGATGGCGAGCTGCAGCGCCGTATAAGATCCGAACACGGATATCAGGTACGACAACGCCACCAGGAACGGATCGTAGGTAATGGTGTTCATCTGACTGTCCCCTATCTCTTCGCCGACGCCCGGAGGATTATAGAGCATACTTCACCGCGTAAGCGCAGTGCGAAGCGCCCTTTTCCCTGCATGCCGCCTTGTGTACGAGGACATTCGCCGTCAATGGGCCGGCGCCGAGGAATCCCTGCATGAAGCCGGTCACGAATTCGCAGCAGTTGATGTGCTTGCCGCGGCCCAGAAACGGACTATCCGCCAGCATGACGAGCGTGTCGCTCGCCTCGACCCTGCCGAACTTCTCCAGGGCGGGAACCAGGCTTCGCCGCAGGGCGACCGGCATTTTCAGCGGAGTGCCGAACGACCATTCCTTCTCGTAGTGAAAAGCCCCTATCCTCTTTCCCGCTTCGAACAGTTCGCGGTCCCTGCTCTCCGTACCGAAGGCCTCGGCATACGCCTGTACCAGCGCGGCGATGGCCGGAAACCGATCGGCTATCTCCTTGATCGATGGCGCCGCGGATTGCGCACCTTCCACGGCGAGGAGCTTGTACTCCGGGCTAAGGCCGCTGATGTCAGCCGCCAATCTGTCCCGGTTAACCTGGCCCGCTTCCAGGCTGATCCTTACGAGTTTCGCTCCGGAGGTCGATTCCACGACTTGCTGACCCTTGACACGATGACCATTGCGAACGAGCAAAGCCGTTATCCGGGCCAATGCCCCGCTCTTGTCAGCACCACCGATCGTAATGGTCACCATGCGTTTGAGGGACCGCAAGTTGCATGCCTGGGCCGGCAAGCGTCGGCCCCTGATCCGGGCACTATTCAACACAGTCCGCCAGGCGCGAGCGCGTGCGCTCGGGACTCGAAATCCATGATGCAAGGAGAACCGGGCATGAATCGCGTCGTGTCGCTCGGAATCTGTCTGGCCGCCGCCACCCTCGCGGGCTGCTTCGCAATCGGCGACTCGAAGGTCCCGATCGGTACGCTCTCTGTGACCGCACCGCTACGCTCTGCCGAGCGCACGCTCGTCATCATCCTTCCGGGCTTCGGCGACGATGCAACGGATATGAAGGTTCACGGCGTTGCCGAAGCGATCCACCAATCGTGGCCGGAAGCGGACCTGCTCCTCGCGAGCGCCACCTTCGCCTACTATCGCGATGGCAAGCTCGTGCCGCGTCTGCATGAGGAGATCGTGCAGCCGGCGCGTCGCAACGGCTACGCCCGAATCTGGCTGGCGGGCGCGTCCATGGGCGGCATGGGGGCGCTGCTCTACGAACGGGAGCACCCGGGCGAACTCACCGGGATCGTGTTATTCGCACCGTTCCTCGGCAGCGGCGAACTGCTGAACGAAATCCGCGCCGCCGGCAGCCCGCGAAACTGGAATCCGGGGCCCATGCCCACCGAGATGAACGCCGATAATTATCAGCGCCAGGTATGGAAGATGGTCAAGGGCTGGGCGGACCGACCGGAGCTCGCGCGCCGCGTATGGCTCGCCTGCGGCACGAGCGATCACCTGATAGACGACGTGCGGCTGCTGGCCCCTGCGCTCCCCGAAGCCCATTTCCTGGAACTCCCGGGAGGACATACGTGGAGCCTCTGGCTCAGCGGCGCGAAGGAAGTGTTTTCGCGCATCCGCCTCGAGATGCTGGGGGCGCGAACGGCCGCGAGCCCGTAAGGGCCCTCCGCAAAAGTCCGCTGTCGGGCTCCTCCGGCCCCGACCGCCGAAGCATGCACCGTACAATGCTGCGATGCCTGCCGAGCCACCTTACTCCGGGCTTACGCCCGACACCGTTCTTGATGCGCTTGCCAGCGTGGGCTTCACCGGCGACGGGCGGCTGCTCGCACTGAACAGCTACGAGAACCGCGTGTATCAGGCGTGGCTCGAAGCCCCGGCGGAGCCGCAAGCGGCTTCGGTGGTGGCCAAGTTCTACCGCCCCGGGCGCTGGACCGATGGGCAGATTCTCGAGGAGCACGCTTTCACGAGCGAGCTTGCCGAAAGGGAAATTCCCGTGGTTGCGCCGCTCGAGCTGGCGGGAGGCAAGACGCTGCACGAATTCGGCGGCTTTCGCTTCGCGGTCTATCCGCGCAGGGGCGGGCGCACGCCCGAGCTCGAGGACCGCGACACGCTCGAATGGATGGGACGCTTCATCGGGCGCATTCACGCCGTGGGCGCGACTCGCCCTTTCACCGGGCGGCCCAAGCTCGACATCGAGAGCTTCGGACACGAGCCGCGCGCGTGGCTGCTTGCGCACGATTTCATCCCGGCGGATCTGCTCGACGCGTGGAAGAGCGCGGTCGATCTCGCGCTCGCCGGCATCGCGCACTGCTTCGGGCGCGCCGGCGAGGTCCGCAACCTGCGCCTTCACGGCGACTGCCACGCGGGCAACGTGCTGTGGACCGACGACGGTCCGCACTTCGTCGACTTCGACGACTGCCGCACCGGTCCCGCGGTGCAGGACCTCTGGATGCTGCTCTCGGGCGACCGCGCGATGATGACGCAGCAGCTCGCCGACGTGCTCGCGGGCTACGAGGACTTTCACGATTTCGATCCCCGCGAGCTGCATCTCCTGGAGGCTCTGCGCACGCTGCGCCTCATCCACTATTCGGCGTGGCTCGCGCGCCGCTGGGACGATCCCGCCTTTCCGGCCGCTTTCCCGTGGTTCAATACGCAGCGGTATTGGCAGGATCGAGTCCTGGAACTGAAGGAGCAGATCGCGCTGATGCAAGAAGAACCCCTTCGCGTATGAGCGCGGCGGAACTCATGGACGAGCAAATCCGGACCCTCGAGCGTCCCGACGGCGCGCGCATCGGCTACGGCATAATCCGCGTCGAGCCGCAGCGCCCGCTGCTCGCGCTCGCGCACGGCATGGGCAGCAACATGACTCGCTGGTCGGAGTTCTTCGAACAGACCGCGCTGAAAACCTCCTGGGATCTCCTGCGCTTTGACATGCGCGGTCACGGACGCTCGATTTGGCGCGGCCGGGTCGGGATGGAGGCATGGTCCGACGACCTCGCCGCGATTCTCGACGCGGAACGTTACGAACGCGCCGTCGTCGGCGGCAACTGCCTCGGCGCGAACTTCGCGCTGCACTTCGCGCACCGGTATCCCCGCCGGACAGCGGGGCTGGTACTGATCGAGCCGATGCCGCTCGAGGCGCAGGCGGGACTTCTGCGAAGCCTAAGGGGGCTCGCCCCGCTGCTGCGGCTCGCAGCGGGGAGCATCCGCGTGCTGAACGCGCTCGGCCTGCACCGCAGGCGGCTGCCCATTCTTGACCTCGAGGCGCTCGACAAGGCCTCGCGGGGGGCGGTGCGGCAGGACCCGCAGGCGATTTCCCGGCTGTACGCTTCGCCGCTCTTCGACCTGCGCTACATGCCGAGCGCCGCCTACCTGCAGGATCTCGTCGAACTCTGGCGACCTTTGCCGCCGCTGGAGACGGTAGTTGCACCCGCGCTTGCGCTGACCTCGACGGGAGCGCACTTCACCGACCCGGCCCTTGTCGAGCAGCCGCTGCGCGCTCTGCCGCGCGTGACGCTGGAGCGCATTGCGGCGCTGCACTGGATTCCCACCGAGCAGCCGCAGCAGATGCGCGAGGCGATCGAGCGATGGTGCGAGGGATTGCGCGAGCGCTCTTGACCGACGGCTTCAGGCTGCGGCCAGCTCGGACTCAAGCAGCGCCGGCTCCGCCAGAGCATCGATGCGGGCGCGCGCCCGGTCGAGTCCCTGCTGCTTGCTCGCTTCGCTGATCGCCAGTCCTTCGGCGTACACGAACTCGATGTCGTCCATCCCGATGAAGGAGAGAAAAGTACGGATGAACGGCGTCTGGGTGTCGTTCGGCGTTCCCTCGTAAAGGCCGCCGCGCGCGGCGAAGACGTACACCTTCTTGCCGGTCAACAGGCCCACCGGGCCTTTCTCGGTGTACTTGAACGTCACGCCGGCGCGCCCGATGTGGTCGAAATAGGCCTTGAGCGTCGAGGGCAACCCGAAGTTGTACATCGGCAGCCCGAGCGCGACGACGTCGGCGCGCTTCAACTCGTCGATCAGCGTATCCGAATAATCCACCACCGCCTGCTGCGCGGGAGTGCGCTCCCCCGGTTTCGCGAGAAACGCGCCGAATCGCGCGGCGTCCAGATGCGGCACGGGCTGCGACGAGAGGTCGCGCACGATCACCTTGCCGCCGGGATTCGATTCGTGCCACGCGGCGATGAAGCGCTCGGCGAGCTGGTTCGACTGACCGCCGTTCGAAAAGATGCTGGACTGGATCTGAAGCAGCGTTTTCATGTTGACCTCGTCTAATTCGGGAATCCCGACGTGGCACATTTAATCATTGGACAAATAGATAAAAAAGCGCAAAAATTCGCTGAGATCAATCGAATTATTCGCTCATTCTCTTACGATGGCTGCACCCCGCATCTCCCTCGACCAATGGCGCGCGCTGCTCGCGGTGGTGGACGAAGGCGGCTATGCCCAGGCGGCGAAAGCCCTGCACAAGAGCCAGTCCTCGGTGACCTACGCCGTGCAGAAACTGGAATCCCAGCTCGGGGTGAAGGCCTTCAAGATCGAGGGGCGCAAGGCGGGCCTCACGCCCACGGGCGAGCTCCTTTACCGCCGCGCCCGCTACCTGCTCGAGGAGGCGGCCGGGCTGGAGCAGGCAGCGAAGAAGCTCTCGGCGGGCTGGGAGGCGGAGATCCACCTTGCCGTGGAGAGCGTCTTCCCGACCTGGCTGCTGCTCGGCTGCCTTGCGCGCCTCGGGGCGGAGAGCCCGCACACGCGAGTCGAATTGATCGAGACGGTGCTCGGCGGGAGTGACGACGCACTGCTTCAGAGGCAGACGGAGCTTGCGATATTCGGAACCGTGCCCCAAGGGTTCCTGGGCGAGGCGCTGATGCGCATGCGCTTCATTCTCGCGGCACACCCGGATCATCCGCTTCACCAACTCCGGCGCAAGCTCTCGATTCAGGATCTGCGCGCGCATCGCCAGCTCGTGGTGCGCGAGTCGAGCCCGCGGCGCGCGACACCGCTGACGATGGAGGCGACGCAGCGCTGGACCGTCGGCAGCCTGGCCACCTCCATCGAGGCCGCGCGCTCGGGCCACGGTTTCGCGTGGCTGCCGGAAGAGAGGATCCGTGAGGAGCTCAAGGCGGGCACGCTTAAGGCCCTTCCCCTGCGCGAAGGCGGCGAACGCTTCGCCGAGCTTTACCTGATCTTCGCCGACCGCGAGCACGCCGGCCCTGCGACGCTACGTCTGGCCGAGATCATCCGCGAGGCGGTAGCGACCGAGTGCGGGAAGTCCGCCGTCCTGGAGGGAGGCCCCGCGGGCAAGCGCGCGCAAGGCGCCTCATCCGGCCGCGCGCGGCTCCGGCCCGAAATGGATAGACTTCCGGCGCGCAAGTAGAAGAACAGGCACGCATGCCCACCGCAGGAATCCGCGGGCTCGAACTCCATTACCAGGTCATCGGCGACACAGGCCCGTGGGTTGCACTCACCACGGGTGGCCGGCGCGGTCACCAGGAGTTCGTGCCGCTCGCCCGCAAGATCGCCGCTGCCGGCCATCGCGTGCTGCTGCACGATCGCCGCAATACCGGGGCATCGGACATCTTCATCGAAGGCGACGAGGTCGAAGAGGTGATCTGGGCGGACGACCTGCACGAGCTGCTGTCGCGGCTCGACGCCCTGCCCGCCTTCATCGGGGGCTCCTCGTCGGGCGCACGTACGTCCATCCTGTTCGCCCTGCGCCATCCGAAGGCGGCTCGCGGCCTGCTGCTCCTCCGCGTGACCGGCGGCGCTTTCGCCGCGCAGCGCCTTCCCGAGAACTATTACGGCCAGTTCATCCGCGCGGCCGAAACGGGCGGCATGGCGGCCGTGTGTGCGACCGAGCAGTACCGTGAACGCATCGCGGCCAACCCGGGAAACCGCGAGCGGCTGATGAAGATGGATGCGAAGCGCTACATCGAGGTCATGTCGCGCTGGCGCGACCTCTTCGTGAAAGGCGCGCGCCTTCCCGTGATGGGCGTAAGCGAGGCCGAGCTGTACTCGATCGGGATCCCGACCGTCGTCATCCCAGGCAACGACAAGACGCACGCCTCGGAGAGCGGCCGCGCCGCGGCGCGCCTCATCCCGGGCGCCGAGATGCACCAGCTGCCGATCGCGGACCAGGACGTCGCGCTGATCCCGTTCGAGGGATGGGCGCCCCACGAGGAGGAGATCGCGCGCGTGCTCGTCGATTTCATGAGGCGGAAGGGATGACGACTCCTCGCCGGCACGACGCCGCACTCACCGTCACGCTCGTCGTGTTCTGCCAGGGCTTCAACATGCTGTCCCTGGGCGGCATCGCGCTCTTTCTGCCGCTCATCCGCGAGGACCTGGGCATGAGTTTCGCCCAGGCCGGAATGCTGTCCGCCGCCGCGACCTTCACCTACGCGCTCGGCCAGATCCCGGGAGGTTACTTCGCCGACCGTTTCGGGCCCAAGCGCGTGTTTTTCATCGGAATCCTCGGCTCGACGCTCCTGTCGCTCAACTTCGGGATGATCGAGTCCTACCCGGCCGCGCTCGCGAACCAGGTCGTGTCGGGCGTCTTCCGCGCGTTGATTTTCGCGCCCGGCATGACGCTCGTCGCTTCGTGGTTTCCTTCGGACCGCAAGGCGACCGCGATGGGCGTATACGTGATCGGCGGCGTCTCGGGGAACATCCTCTTGTCGCTCATCGGCCCGTTCCTCGTGGTCCACTACGGCTGGCGAACGCCGTTCATGGCTTTCGCCGCACTGGGCGTGTTCGCAGCATTCGTTTATCTCGCCCTCGGCAAGGAGAAGCCCGCCGCGGGGCCGAAGCACCCGGTGGGCATGCTCGATGCGTTCCAGCTCTTCCGCTATCCGATCATGTGGGTCTGCGCGGGGATCCAGTTCATCCGCTTCGGCGTCACCACCGCGTTCAATTTCTGGCTGCCCTCGCTGCTCGTGTCCGACCGGGGTCTTTCGCTCCAGGCCGCGGGATTCATCACCGCGATCGGCTTCGCGCTGACCGGACCTTCCAACGCGCTGGGGGGCTACACTTCGGACCGCCTGAGAAACCCGCCGCTCGTGATCGGCGCATCGCTCGCCGTCCTCGCCTGCACCTCCGCCCTGCTCGTGGTCGTGGATTCGATTCCGCTGCTCGTGCTCGTGGTCGCGGTCAATTCGATATTCGTGCAGTTCTATTTCGGGCCGCTGTTCTACGTGCCGGTCGAGGTGCTCGGGCCGCGCGTCGCCGGCATATCCGCCGGGTTCGGGAACATGTTCGCCAACCTGGGCGCGCTCATCTTCGCTTACGCATTGGGCGTGGTGAAGGACACCGCCGGCGCGTTCACCTTGGGGTTTCTCGGAACGAGCGCCTTCTGCATCGTCGGTGTCGCGCTCGCGGTGGTGCTCTCGCGCATGAGGAGGCGCGCGCTCGCGGGACGCACGTAGTCTTCTAAGAAGACGCCGGCCTGCGCCACACGCTCGCCAGCCACGGCTGCTGCTCGCAGGGCAATCCGGCGGGCCGGTAGTAGTGATCCAGCTCGACAAAGCCCGCTTCCGACATCCAGCGGCGCCACGCCTCGAGATCGTGGTAAGCGCCGTAGCGCCCGCGGTTCCAGCCTTCCTCGTTTCCGCCGCGAGGGTTGGAGCTGAAGAGCACGCCGCCGGGCTTCAGCGTGGCGCGCAATTGCCCCAGCACGCGCGGCAGTTCCTGGCAAGGGACATGAAACAGCGCGGCGTTGGCGAACACGCCGTCGAAGCGCGCGTCCGGCAGATCGAGCTTGAGGAAATCCTGCTGCCACACTTCGCAGCCCGTTTCGGCGCGCGCCATTTCGACGAAACGCCCGGCGCCCTCCAGCCCGATCGCGACGTGGCCGAGCGAGGAAAGTGCCTTGAGGTCGCGCCCCGGCCCGCAGCCGAAATCGAGAATCGTGAACGGCGACTCGCCTGAGAGTTGCGCGAGCAGCGCGGCAACGTTCTGGCTCACGTCGTGATCGCGCGTGCCCTCGCGGAAATCCTCGGCGCGCCGGTCGTAGTGGTCCAGCGTCAGGGCGGAGATCTCGTCGAGGTCGTGAGAGTGGAGTTTCATGCGCGACCCGCCGCCGACGAAGCTCAGTTGCTGCGGCGGAAATCCCTGCAGTATTCGGCCGGCCCCTGCCAGTTCTGCTCGGCGACGCGCCCGTCCTTGAATATGAGCGTGCGTTCGCAGCGCACGGGCTCGCCGCCGCCGGAATGGAACATGACGCCCGTACCTACGCCCACGCCGCCGCCGCCGCTGCCGACGCCGATGCCGATCGAGGGCGAGACCCTTCCGCGGGAAATCGAGCTTTCGGACATCCAGGTGTAGACGTCGCGGCCGTCGCTGAGCTTGGTGTTGCGGACCGGCGTGCCCCAGCGAAGCACGACTTCGTCGTAGGTGGCGCCCTGCCAGCTGTCCCTCGCCTCGGTGAACTCAGCGTCCATAGTGACGCAGCCGGCGAGCAGGACGACGATCAGTGCGCCCCGCACATATCCCTGCCATGGGGAAAAAGTCATCCGGATCTGCTCAACCTCTCCGAATACTGTTCCTGCAAGTACGACTGGAGCAAGCCGGCCCCCCTCCTGTCGATCCCCACGATTTTCGTGCCCATGCCCGCTTCGCTGACATGTTTTACCTCAAGCTTGCACACGAGATTCTTTTCCGGGTAGAGCTGGCACCTGAACAGAAGATGCTGACCTACGGAGAGCTTGTTCATGCAGATGAGCGATAGACCGTGATCGCTCATCTCCATGACCATGCACGGGAACCAGGTGGTATCCCCGAACTTCAGCGACCCTCTCTGGCTGACCGCAATGCGCGCTTCGGCGCGCATGTCTCGTCTCATCCTGGACCTCCTTGCCGGCTATTGCAACCACCGGCGGCTGGTATGCCAACGTCATTATATCCAGACTGGAAACGGCGGGAAGGCCAACGCGTGGCCCCGTGCTTTTCCCTGCCACAAACAAAACGCCCCGGTTTCCCGGGGCGTCGTACTGCTGTAAGGCACGCCGGCTCAACGGCTGGCGGACATCCCAAATCCACGGATTGATCCGCTATTCGAGCCTTTAGGGCCGGTGCTGCCTTGTTGGTCTCTCACGGGATCACCTCCTTTTTCAAAATTGGGAGCCTGCAGTTTAGCGCCCGCCCGACTGCGCCGCAAGGCGGGCGCCCGAGTCTTACTCGCCGGTGAAGCGCCGGATCATTCTGCGATCGCGCTTGGTCGGCCGGCCGTGCGCGGCCTGCGCCGGATGCGGGCCGGCGCGGCGCATCGCGATCATCTGCTCGCGCCTGGCCCGGCTCTCCTTGTCCTCCGTATACAGCAGCACCGCCTCGGCAGCCGGACCGCGGCGCAGCGACACGGCGCGCACTTCCACCCGCCATTGCAGCTCGCCCGAGCGCAACTCGAGCTCATCGCCCGGCTTCAATTCCTTCCCCGGCTTCACGCGCTCGCCGTTGAGCTTCACTTTCCCGCCCTCCACCGCTTTTGCGGCAAGGCTGCGCGTCTTGTAGAAGCGCGCCGCCCACAGCCACTTGTCGATGCGCTGGCGGCCGGGCGGTCGGACTGCGTGCTTGTCTGCGTCTCCGGTCACACCCGGAGCATAGACTTGCGCCGTCTTCCCGGCATTTCAACTTGAAGGATTGCCCGTGGCGGGCACGGCCGAGGGACGCGGTATCAGGAGCCACAGCACGATGTAGAGGAGGATCCCGAGGCCGCCCATCAAGGCAAGTACGATGAACGCGACCCGCACAAGCACGGGATCGATTTCGAGCCACTCTCCGAGACCGCCGCACACGCCCATGATCTTGCGATCGGAATCCGACAGGACCAGCCGCCTCACGGACCGGGGCTCGCCCTGCGGGCCGGTCTTCTCGGGGACCATGATCCACAGGATCAGATAAGCCACCGCCCCGAGTCCGCCGAAAAGGAGCGATGCGAGAAAGAACAGTCGAAAGAACACCGGGTCGAGATCGAAGTACTCACCCAGCCCTCCGCAGATCCCGGCGATCTTCCTGTCCTCAGCGAATCGATTGAGTTTTTTCATATCCGCCTCTACGATTTGTCCGACGCGAGGATAGCTTATTGGCCTGAACGCCGGCCGGTTTGACCTGGGTCAAACCCCCGTTGCCTTCCACGGCGCGGTATTGTCGTAATATTGCCAGGCAAGACTTCTGCGGGAGGCGATTCCCTTGAATACCAAGACTGTCGATCTGCTGGACATCCCTGTCCCCACGGAAAAGGGCAACGAAGAGCTCAGGGGCGGCCGGACGCGGCTGACTACCGCCCAGTTGGAGCTGCTGGTGCGCTTCGACGGCAAGGTCAGCCTCGCCGAAGTCGTCGACCAGGCCGAAGGACTGTCGGGCGAGGAAATTTTCGAGACGGCGCAGGCTCTCGCGCGCGACGGCTATATCGATGTCGCCAGCCTCGATGTAGCCGACCTCTTCGACGACAAGCCGGAGGCGCCCGCTGCTTCCCCAAATCTGAAACAGGAAGAGGAAGCCGAAACCGGCGCCGAGGCCCTCGACCTCGATGGGTACTACGTGAGCATCGCAAAGGCCGCCGAGCCGAGGGCACCGGAGAGCGGGTCGAATTGCTCGGTCCTTGTCATCGAGGACGACGAGGGGCTGAAGCAGGCGCTCAAGCTGCTGCTCGCGCTCCACCAGTTCGAGCCGCGGATGGCGACGACGCGCAGCGAAATCCTCGCCGCCCTGAGCGTGCTGCCTTTACCCGACGTGATATTGCTCGACGTGAACCTGCCCGATGCGAACGGCTTCGACATTCTCGCCAAGCTGCGCCAGGTCCGGCGGCTCAGGGCGATCCCGGTCATCATGCTGACCGCCCAGGCGAACCGCGAGGACGTATTGCGCGGCATCACCGGCAGGGCAAGCGGCTACATCACCAAGCCCTTCGAGAACGAAATCCTGATTACCGCCGTCAAGACGGTGCTCGGCTTGAGCTAGCCTCTTCCCTCGATTCCCTTTCTCGTACCGGAGCGGTGCTATAGTTTGCCGCACCGGCCGCCGGTCCCGGTTGAAGGAGGAGTCAACATGTCGAGCGTGCAAGCCGAGACCGCAAGACCCTTTATCCCGTTCCTCGCGCGCCTCTACGCGCCCGCCGCGCCCTTCGGATACGCCCTGGTGCGCATCTGCACCGGCGCGATCCTCGTACCACACGGCGTGCAGAAGCTGTTCTTCGGGGGCGCGGCTTCTTCCGTCGCAGGCAAGGCCTTTGCCGCCTGGGGTTTCCCTGCGCCGCTCGCCTGGGCCTACGGCATCGGCGTGCTCGAGCTTTTCGGCGGCATCATGCTCGCGCTCGGGCTGTTCACGCGCCCTGTGGCGCTGCTGTTCGCGATCGAGCTCGTCGTCTTCATCTTCGGGGTGCACATCGACAAGGGCTGGCTGTGGAACCGCGGCGGCGTCCAGTACCCGCTGTTCCTGCTCGGCCTTACGCTGGCTTTTCTCCTTCGCGGCGGCGGGCACTATTCGCTGGACCGGCTGATCGGCAAGGAAATCTGAAGGGAGAAGAACATGATCGATGAAAGCTCCACGATCGACGAGCGCAGGCTCGTCTTCCCCGGGCTCGCGGGACTGTACCGCCGGCTCGCGCCGCTCGGCTACCTCTTCACGCGCGTGGCCTTCGCCGTCGTCATCCTGTATTCGGGATGGGAAAAGGTCTTCGAGGGCGGCGTGCAGCGCATCGCCGCCGGCAACGTGGCGAAGGCGGGCTTCTCGCCGCCGCTCGCCTGGGCATGGGCGGTGGGCTGCCTCGAGTTCTTCGGCGTCATCCTGCTCGTCCTCGGGCTGTTCACGCGCCCGGTCGCGTTCGCGCTCGCGATCCAGATGGCGGTGATCACCTTCCTCATCCAGTGGAGCAACGGCTATTTCTGGACCGCCCGCGGCTACGAGTTCGCGCTGCTGCTCATGCTCGTGTGCATCGCCTTCGTGATCGGCGGCGGCGGACGCTATTCGCTCGACCGCAAGCTCGGCAAAGAGTTTTAACGTATCGTAGAAACCTCACCTAATCGTTAAGGAGAAAACGCATGTCACGGATTTCGGCAGGACTGCAAGTACTCGCTTTTGCCGCAGGAGCCGTCGCGGCGGGCGCCCAGGCCCAGGGGCTCGTAACCACGCAGAAATTGTCGGCAGCGCTGGCGAACGAGCTGGTGGGCGACACGGTCGCGATCTGCGCTCAGAAGGGTCACCCGGTGGTTGCGGTGGTCGTCGATCTCGACGGCGTTCGGCAGGCCCTGCTGCGCGGCAACGGCGCGCCGATCCACTCGATGGACAACGCCTATTTCAAGGCCTACACAGCGGCCTCGCTGACGCTCGCACGCAAGGAAGACAGCACCAAGGCCCTCGCCGACCGTATGGCCAAGGCCGCTCCGACCACGGTGCCGCAGACGCCGCTGCCCAACGTGACCTATTCGCAGGGCGGCGTGGCCATCATCGCGGGCGGCGCCACCATCGGCGCGATCGGAGTGAGCGGCGCCCCCGGCGGCGCGATCGATGAAGATTGCGCCCGAACCGCCCTCGCCAAGATCCAGGGCCGGATGAAGTAAAGCATTCGCCGGGATTCACCTGCCGTGAGTGCGCCGGCGGCGGGTGCTTTGCCTCCGGGGAACTGGCGGGTCAAGGTCGGCGCCGAAGAAACCTCCGCGGTCTTCGAACCCGCGCTCACATCTTCCAACGGCGCGCTCTTTGTCTTTGCTCACGGCGCCGGTGGCCACATGGCCGACCGCAGCGTGCTCGGAGTGAGCGAGCACCTGCGCCGGCAAGGGTTTCACGTCGTTCGCTTCAACTTCCTCTACCGGGAGAAAAAGGTCGGCCGCCCGGACCCGATGCCTCGCCTGAAGGAATGCATCGCCGCCGTGGCCTCGCACGCGCGCCACGAGATCAGGCCGCAGACCCTCATCCTCGGCGGACGGTCGATGGGCGGACGGGCCGCTTCCATGCTCGCGGCGGACGGATTTCCTTGCGACGGCCTCCTGCTCCTCGCCTACCCTCTCCATCCGGCAGGTAAGCCGGAAGAACCGCGCGACGCGCACCTCTCGAAAATCAAGGTGCCGGTGCTATGCCTGAACGGCACCCGCGACGCACTATGCCGGCGTGACTTGATGGAGCGCGCGGTCGATCGTTTGACGGGCGGGTGGTCCATGCATTGGCTGGACGGCGCCGATCACAGCTTCCATGTACTCAAGAGTTCGGGGAGATCGGACGGCGATGTCTTGAGCGAGATCGCGGACGTGTGCGGTACTTGGGTATCCGGCTTGAGGGGAAAAACTGCGGGATCCGAAGGCATATGAAGGCCCGCAATCGGCCAGGAACCGCCATTCGAAGCCTGCTGGAGTCGAGGACTCAAGTGTGAGAACACGAACGAGAGAACCCCGACCCGCGCAATCCGCGCGCAAGATGCGAGCACCCGAGCCCACCGTCGCCGCAGTCGTGCGCGACCAGATAGGCGTTGCGTGGTCACGCGCGCGTGATCTGTGCACGGAAGGGCGCGTGACGGTGAACGGCCAGCGGTGCCTCGACCCGGCCCTGCGCGTTTCTCCCGGTGCGGTGGTGGTCGTCGACGAACGCGCGCCGAAGCTCCGTACCGGCACCCTTCCCGAGAGCGCGATCGTGTTCGTGGACCGCGACGTCGTCGTCGTCGACAAGCCCGTCGGAATGCTGAGCATCGCCTACGAGCCGGGCGACAAAGACACGCTCGTCGACTGGACGCGAATCTTGCTACGGCGAATGGGCAGACGCGGCCTGCTCCCCGAGCTCGGCGTCGTTCACCGGCTCGACAAGGAGACGAGCGGCTTGATGGTGTTCGCGCGCACCCTGGAGGCGAAGCGCATTCTGGCCAGCCAGTTTCGCGCGCACGACATCGAGCGCGTCTATCATGCGATCGCGCACGGCGTGGTCACTGCGAAGCGTGTCGAAACTCATCTCATCACGGATCGCGGCGACGGAATCCGCGGTTCCTATGGGCACTTTCGGCGTCCCAAGGGTGGAATTCCGCCCGAGGCGAAGCGTTCGGTTACGTACGTCAGACCGATCGCTTCGCTCGTGGGTGCGACCTTGGTCGAGTGCCGCCTCGAAACCGGGCGGCAGCATCAGATTCGCATCCACATGTCCGAACTCGGCCATCCACTGGTCGGCGAACGCGTGTATATCCGTGACTACGCAGGTCGAAAGATCGAATCGACGCGCCCGATGCTCCACGCGCGAGTTCTCGGATTTGTACACCCCAGAACGGGCCAGCGCATGTCGTTCGAGCGCGAAGCACCCGACGACTTCCGGGCGATGATCGAATCGCTTCATCCGAAGCGCCGCTGACGTAGCGGACTGTCGCAGTGGGTATGGCCGAACAAGTCAGCCCGCCGATGCGAATCACCTTCCGGTCTTCCTGCCCGCCGCTTCCCTTGCGCGCGTCGCCGCGGGACGCCCTTTGTCATGTGCTCGGGTGGCTACTCTCTTCGCCCGCGTCGCATCGGGCAGTCCGGTGTGCTGCGTGCGAAATGGTTTCGCAGCCTGCGGCCGTCGCCGGCCTTCGTGCTGCTCGCCGGTTCCCACCGGCTGCCACGCGGGGATGAGGTGACGCTTGCCCGGACCGATGAGATCGGCGCGGCCCATGCGGCGCAGCGCTTCGCGTAGCACCGGCCAGTTATTCGCGTCGTGATAGCGCAGGAACGCCTTGTGCAGCCGGCGCAGCTTCAAGCCCTTCGGCACGATCACTTCCTCGCTCTCGCGCGACACGCGCCGCAACGGATTCTTCCCGCTGTGATACATCGCCGTCGCCGTCGCCATCGGTGATGGCAGGAACGCCTGCACCTGGT
>Ga0105252_10000497_pt1 | contig 25478 bp, 29 predicted proteins | sample EasRivMeERMZT100_FD_89675 | JGI IMG/M metagenome (GOLD analysis project Ga0105252, IMG submission 89675) | Soil microbial communities from meander-bound floodplain in the East River, Colorado, USA - East River MetaG ERMZT100 | ecosystem: Environmental > Terrestrial > Soil > Floodplain | place... | reverse complement strand
TGATTCGTTTTTGCAATCATTAATGAGCATTATTTATTTATCCTTTCAAAATTATTTTGTTGTGGAAGTAAATTTTTGGTTATCCAAACTGAAGAAAAGGGAGGATTGAGACTAGGTTTTTCATCTTCATATGATTTAAAATAACTTATTCTTTTGTTTAACCACATTATTTCAAACTTATTTTTTGCAAATAACTCAAAACGATGTTGACTCTCAAATAGCCCGACCACTCCGACCAACATAGCAAAGTCTATGTCTATTGTAAACAGCCTTTCAAAAACTTTACCTTTTTGCGAATAAGGAGGATTTGAAATAATTACATCACATCCGGGAGGATCAATAACAAAAAAATCCTTATCTTCTGATAAATGAGTGTATATTACTTCATTTCCTCTGTTTTGAAATGTTTTTACAATAAGACTTTTTTCAGTATCAAAAGGACACCAAACAATCCTATCAATATCTACATATTTTAACAACGGTTCTATAGCATAGAATGGAGTATAAAACTCGTCATTATTACTATTGGCAACAACATCTAACTTCATTTCCTTTCATTTAGGATGATTTACATAGCAATTTGCATTGTTTATTTTTCGGACTCACCTTTGCTTTCTTCAGCCATTCTATGGCTTTCAAAATAAACTGCTCTTCCTCGTCATCCACATAAGAGATAAGATTAGTGAGATTTTTTACTAAATATTTTTGATATTGATTCATTTAATCCTTATTGTCTCCAAGGTTTCTTGGCAGAAGCAGGTTCCCTAATAGGACTCCACAACTTTCCCCATTGATTGCCGGGTAAAGGTGACTTGCGATAGACTGCGTATTGACCGCTTCCCTGACTGTTTGTCCATCTACCGGAACCCGATTGACCATACGTTACACCACGATACGTAAACGAATAATGACAATGACTAGGTGTAGCTCCTACATGACGATAAAATACGTCTGTAACCCCGTCTCCATTGATATTACCAAAGAAAGAGTAAATACCGCAAGGGACATTCGTATGATCCGTGTACAAATACCCGTACACACCTACAGACTTATTCCCCTGATACCAGGTCTCATAACCGCCGTAATTATTCGTCCATTCTCCTTGAGTATTATTACAATCTAAAGATAACGTACTATTAAAACTATTGATAGCACGTTGATAAAGAAAATGACAAGCGGGTACTCCATAATTCTTGGTACAGACATCATAATCAAATATCTCAGCAGTATATACGTTCCCAGGAATGTGACCGGAACCTTGACCACGGCTGTTGAACGTACCTACTACATCCCAAGTACCAAAATAGGCCATACGCCATTCACCCATCTGATAACAAATCTGAGTAGCTTGGGAAAAAGCCTGAGTAGCAAACATTAAAACAAGTGCTAAAGCAAATACAACTCCTTTCATTTAAGTTACCTCTACAAAATTATTTATTTTCGTATTTTCGTTGTTCTTCCTGAATCAGACGAAGACTTAATTGATGGTCTCTGTTGTATAAATCGGTGTTACCGGAAGCGCCCGTAGTCACGCAATTCCACACACCCGATACTTCTAAGTCAATTTTATTTTCCGCAACATCCTGAATAAAGGGCATATCTGGATTAACAATAATTTCTCCTGTATATAACATGTTAAAGATCCACGGAGTTAATGTAGAAACACGATAATTAAAAAGTAAATCTTCCATATTGACCAATTGAGGATCAACATAGTTACCGTACTTTTTCTTCAATTCTCGCAAAATATGACAATGTACTGCCATACTTGCCCATGAAGCAAAGAACCCCCCTTTAGTAAATCCTTCTTTAATCATGTTAGACGGAACCGGCTTATTGCCTATTTCGTCAAAACTGCCATTACGATGAACAACAAAAGGGCTGTACACTGCTAAATGTCCACGATTAAACGCCTCAGCATCAATTTCCAACTTTGTAGGCATAAACCAATCGTCAGAACCTAACCTTGTCCAATAATCAGCAGTATTTACTGCAATATCCATTCCTCTTTCATTTGCCAAAACGCCACCACCATGCTTCAAATACTTGGCATAGAAAAATCGTGGATCTTGGTTGCAATACTCGGATACTACCTGTTCGGTATTGTCAGTGCTTCCGTCATCGACAACTACACAATGCCATTTTTCATATGTCTGAGCAATCAAACTATCAAGGGCACGAGGAAGATCCTTTGCTCTATTATAAGCAGAGACGATAACACAGAAATGTCTTTCTAACTTCTTAAAATTCCTCATCATTAAAGTGAGATTGATTTGTTTTTCTGTGAAGGGAGTGGGAACATTTTCATCTGTAACTTTAATAGAACCATTAGGAATAATGTCTTGTTCTACTTTACGGTAGGTTGCTTCATCGGTAAACTGTAAATGCCGTGCTACTCCCCCTAACTCGATACCGTCAGGACCAGCGGCATATTGAAGAGCCTTGAACTTCAAATTTTGTCCGACATTCCCATAGTGAAGAAGTTCAAAAGGAGCTAATTGAATAGCGTCAGGATCTTTAGCACGAGCAATTAATAATTGCTTGGGGAATTGCGGTCTATGCGTACCCTCGCCAACATCAAAGGATAAGTCCCCGCGATAACGCCACAACTTGACAAAATGACCGTCATCAAAACCATCATCCGTTCGAGCATAATTTGTATTCCTCCAAAACTGAGTGTAATGAAACATCCAACCGGCAGTAGAAGTTTTCAAATTTTTCTCACAGAAATCTCGTAGTCCTTCAGTGCCCGCCTTATCTAATACCTCGTCAGAATCAATCCAGAATATGTAACTGTAAGGCCCCTTCTTATGGATCATCTGTAACAAATCTTCCTTATGAAACATCTCCCTTGCAAAAGAATGTTGTTCAGGAGGAACAATCAACAGTTGATCTTCTGGAACTAAATCACGTAAAACTTCAGTAGTCCCATCAAAACTATTATCGTCACAAACAAATAAATCGTCTGTATAATTTTCAAGATTAATTAAACAATTATACAAATCGCCACGTAAAATTCCATTGCGAACTTTAAGAAAAGTGGCTATTAATTTTTCACTCATATATTTTAATCTCTGTTATTTTTAGATATTGACATAAAGTAGCATACTATTGAGGAAATAGCAAGCTACTTTATTTTGGTAGGATGATCTTTTTTAGGATAACTACGGATTGATAGTAAAAGCACCAGAAACGTTAGTTGCAGCATCGGGAGCAGAAACAGCGGGAATATACACAGCGGAAGCGGAACAACCAACAGCGTTGCAACGATTTATACGGTATTGAGGAATAGTGGTTAATGGAGCGGCAACGTCAGTATATTGCTGAATATTACCAGTAAATGCAGGACTAACATTTGTCCAAGTCGTTCCATCATCAGTAGAACGCTGAACATGCATAGCCGTAATTGCACCCCCCGTTGTCGGATTAGTCCATGAAACCGCTACAGTAATGGTTGCCGCTAGTGCGGGACTTACACCACTAAGAACAAGAGCTAAAACAAAAAATAAAGCATTAAATTTACTCATAAATATCTCCAGCTATTTACGGTAGCTACCCGGTTTGGACATACTCATTTCATAAACTATTCAGATAAATGATCCTCGTTCCTATTTTTGAAGTATGCTCTAATATCATCACGTAGTTTAATCATACGATCAGACGTATCTACATCTAAAATATGCAATCCATACATGTCTCTCTTCAAATCAGTATTAGGATTAAATTGATTTTCAACTAAAATCTTCCATCGATCTTTATATTTTCTATCAGCCTTTTTGCCATGCCATGCGTGGTATAAAGCCCCTTCCATGAAACCCACATCTTTTTTCAAATGCAACAACGCCCTACCTTGCCAATCATTCAACAATTCTTTATAGGAATCTCCCATTTGAGGATGACAACTCTTATGAACATTTCCCACAAGTGCCTGAGCCATATGATTATCACCTGCTCCAAGTATACCAAAATCAAGTAACCCCCCTAAATGGTCTAATGCTTCTTTCGTTGCCGCCCATGCAAAGCCTGGATGATGAGTATAAATCTTCTTCTTTGCCGATCTTTTAAATGTATAATAATAATATGGATCAGGAGGGGGAGGAAGATTCTGTGTCCACGAGGACATAAAAGAATGGTGCTCCTGAATAACTTGGTGATTTGAATCTAAATCAAATGCTTGTGACCACATTTGAATGACGTGATACCTTTGAAGAAGATGAAGAGTTTCATTCACCCAATCAGGACGCATGAAATTAATATCAGCGTCTACCCAAGCAATATACTTGGCCGATAAAGGTAAACGTTCCATCATTAGTCTTAAAGCATTTTCTTTTAACCAAAGGTCTTCAAAAGTCCGTAATTGCAATAATCGGGATGGATCACCTTCAGGAGGAGATAATACAAAATCCCTTTCACCATAAGCTATTTCACAAGTATAAAGCTTTGCTCCTGAACAAAAACACATTCTCGCAAAATCTTCATATAATTTCCAACGAGAACGATAACGGTAGGGATTAAATACAGTAGTTACGACGTGTAAGTCATCATTAACTTGATCTAAACGCTCGAACATTACTCCTTTCCTCAAAACATAAATAGTTATTTAATACAAAACGCACGAATAAGTATAACCAAAAACCTTATTATTTAATCCACCTTTTTTTGTTGCTTTAATTCTGTATTTCACACCATCTTTTTCCACTACTATTGTTTGGGGGTCTAAGATTCTTTCACTGAGAAAACGGAAATCTTCTAACTTAACATTACCGTTTACATTGGTGTCATAAGTTACCCGTGATTTCATTTCCGCAATATCAACACTGTCCCCATTTGCTACTAAAGTCTCTATAGGAGCACCAGTGGAAGTAGATGTTACAAAAGTAATGGTATATGTTGTTACACTCCCCGTTAGTACAGATCTCAATATCGTCATTTTATAATACCGTTACTTTACCAAAGCCTTGCAACATATCTTTTATTTGACTAGTAAACAAACCCTTAGAAAACGTAAACTGTAGATCAGAAAATCTAACAATCTCTAACCCCTCACTTTGGCTTAAATTAAAAATACCACTTGCTAACATTAATACAGCAGAACGCAATGCTTCTGGAACGGTTAAATATCCGGCTGAATAATCGATTTCTATATGAATACCAGAATACATACATTCTTCTCCAGTTGAATCTAGAAAAGTGATTATTCCAGAATCATTCTTTAGATCAAAATAGAAATCATCAATAACTGAATCAGCAGTAATAGCTCCGCCATTTGGCGACGAAGGAATAGCTCCACCAAATGTTTCAGAAACAGTAATGCCAGAAATATAATTTACAGGATAATCTTTTAACTGAACCAGGGAACGAGAGGGTAAATGAAACACCTCGCTAACTGAGTGTACAGAAATCCGTCTACGTAAATATTGTTCAATACAGGAAACCGCTGTAAGTAATAATCTTTTATATAGTTCATCTTTAGTATGGTCTGTAGCAGGCACGTCTAACCAATCACGTAGGTCATTCACCCCGACAAATAACGGTTCGACAGACAAGGATATAATAGAAAATGGTTGAACGTGGCTAAAAATATTAGAATTATTAGTAAACCCCACCCCCACGGTTGACCAATGCCCAATGGTCAAACCAGTAGGGACATAAAACAATTGATAATATTGCCCTGTAACCCCGGATACAGAAGACAATGTAGTAGTGGAATACTCGCTTTTTTCTGGCGTAAATACCTTTCCGTATGGATTATCTACAGGAGTTCTGTCTCCATCGGAAGTAAAAAAATCATATAATAAATTTACGGTAGTTCCAGAAATAAATTGCAATAACGCCATCCAACCACCTCTTAAGAAAAGGTAACGGGTCCCTTTCCATACCACGCTTCTTCTGATTGTTTCGCTTCCTGTTTACTTACTTTTTTAGAGGATGCAACCTGAACAGGTTCGAGCGCAATCACACCATCTCGGATACCAATATGCTTATTCTTAAATTCTACTGCCTGCTCCAAACTTTCAAACTCTCCAATCAAAGTGTACAGATGCGCGTGTTGCAATTGACTAGCTGTATTAACGTCACTAACTACAGCAATTTTGTCATACACATGAACAACTTCAGTGTAACAATGTTCTTGAAAATACTCAGAAGGACCACATGCCGCTTCCAATACAAAATAACTCATATTTTATTTCTCATTAATCTTACGATAGTTCGTAATGACCTTTCATTATTTTTTTCAATTATTTGCGCGTCTTTCAATAAATTTTTAAGATTATCATCAGAGGTATTATCCATAGCAGAATCACCGTGTATTAGTTTATTCTGCAAACGAAAATACATCAAACGTTTATCATTTTTTACTATATCTTCTAATAATCTATGCGCTACATCACTCTGGCCGTCAAAAGATACAGACAACAAAGGAGTCAGCCATTCTAATGCTCCCCATTTTTTGGTCTCTTCACAAGTATATGATTTAGAATATTCTCCGGTACCTAACGATATTAAACATATATCGTCATTAGGCCATTTTTTTCTCGCTTCGTGATAAACATAATAAGCAGGATTATTTAAATACACTCCTCCGTCAATCAAATCATACTGTAAAGGACCTACGGATAAACAGAAAGGGGGAAAATACACGGGAGCAGCAGTAGTAGCTCTTGATGCCTCCCACACTTTACAATGAGCAAAATCTAAATCCCAACTATTTAACAGAACAGGAGAACTAGACAATAAATCGTAACTGAACATGAATAGGGGAACTGGAGATTCCCCTAAAGTTTTATTTCCAAAAGTTTCTTTCAAAAATTGTTCTAAATATTTAGCAGAATATTTATGTCTCGTCAATCCAAAAGACAACCAATTACGAATAAATATATTTTTACTGTTTGTTAGATAAAAATTTAATAGCTGTTCTGGATCTAAAAAAGACACTCCAGCAATAACTAAACCTCCTGTAGAAGTTCCTCCCATTAAATCAAAACACTGATTTAATGGACGATTCACCCATTTAGACAAATGAAATAAAACGTGAGCGGGGATGATACCCTTACAACCACCGCCGTCTACTGATAGTACAAATTTCATAATACTATCCTCCTAACAAAAACGGGGAAAGATATTTTCCTCCCCCGTTTTTCATTACCCCACTACTAGCCAACCTAAGTTGACTACCCCCCACGTTTTTGATTCTAGACCGTGGCCTAGAATCGCCGTTACACATGTTCCGCAGTCTACGACTACGCCGTGGCAGAGCCTATTTAGACATGCGTAACGGGATGAACCGAAATCGCTTAGGCAGCCCAGAAGTAATACTGGGACACTGCGCGATAATCACGAACAACCAGAGCCAAGTCCTCAAAAATATCGAACTCGACAAACTGACTGGATCTACGAGCAAGAGGCATCATGGTCAATTCCTCAAGAACGCTCATAAATACATGGTTGAAATCTACGACAAACAAGCAAGTGAAGGTTCCAGCAGTAAGAGCACTGACGGTTCCACCAGTTGACATGGTAAGCGTATCAGGAATAGTGGTACTCTTGATAATAGGAATACCGTTATAACTATTCACCTTAAATCCACCAGGAACTTCAACTTTATCAATGAAACGCTGTTGAGCCTGAAGAGCGGCATTGATCTTTCTTGCCCCCGCCCGTGAAGTAAGAATCACGTTTGGATTAGGATTGGTAATAACCTTATCAATCACTTCGTCCATCTTGGTAAGAGTCAACGATCCTGCCGTAGTCGAACCAACGATTTGACCAGTATTATTGGTAGTGCTATAGTTCAAACCGAGAATCTGCTTAGCATTAATGGTAGGAGTATTCCCCCAAATGGTACGGTGTTCTTCACGGTCCCGAATATCCATTGCCTTTGCGCCCATCTCATCAGCAAGCAAGTCACTGAAAAGACGCCCGGTCTTCTGCACTCGACGTGAAACCTTCCCTTGCGTACCAATGGTACGATACGGAAAGTACACTTCGCTATACGAACCCGTCTCTTCCGCAAACGAATCAGTATCATTTACGTCTTCTGCTAGAGTAGTACCAGCAGTACGAGTACGAGCAACATATCCTTCACCCTGCCCCGGTCTACGCGGGAGCATTTGACGAAACGGATTTTGATAATCAACAAGATTGATCAAAACTTCAGAAATATCACGAAGATGATATAGTGAAGTTAAGTCGCCTTCATCTAAAGCCTTTCTAAGTAACGTAAGATCAGGAGTACCCATTTTAAAACCCCCCTCCATATTTAATATTAATTAGCGTTTTCCCTTGCCTTTCAATTGTTCTGCTACAATCTGACGGAGTTGTTCTTGAGGCGGAAGATTATCAAAATTCTTATTCTTCCGTTTCAGGATTTCTCTCGTGTCAGTCCCTTCTTCAGACTCCAATCGGTCTTCCCCATCTTGAGTAGCCGTAATTGCGGCAACCTTTCTGATTGGTACTCCCTTCAAAGTCTCTTTCAACTCGTCAAGCGATTTCTGCAACTCTTCTTTTGCGGATAGCGCTTCCTTAGCCGCCTTATTCGCATCGTCAACAGCAACCACAACAGACTTGGCAAGTTCTTTAATCTCAGCAATCACGCCTGTTAAAGATTTAACTAGAGCGGTCTCGTCATTGATCTCCGTTGCCGTAGTCTTAACCACTTCAGACTTTACAACTTCTTTCTCAACTTTCGCTTCTTTCTCAACTTCAACTGTCTTTTCTAGAACTACATCTTCATCTGCAACGTCCACAGACTTTGTAACGGTCTCAGTAGCATCCTTGGTTACATCTTCAGTGGATTCATCTAGAACCGTGACATAATCCTTTTCTTTAGCATCGCTATTTCGTTTCACGTTCAATTCCTCCAGCTTCTTTTGAGCTTTTTTCTCATCTTCCGAATTCTCGTCTTCTACCGCTTGTCCATTAGAAGGATCATACTTTTCTTTAATTGCCTGAAGCCACTGGACAACCCGAACCCCATTATCTCTATCGTCACCCACTAAACCTGCTACCACCGTTTCCATTTGCTCAAGAATTGTATTACAAGCACTTAACAATTCCTTATGATCTATATCGGAAGACTCACCATCTAAAGCCTTTTTTTCCTTCTTATTTTCTTCTTCCTCTTCTTCATCTTCCCACTCGTCTTTATCTTCTGGCATATCGACGTTTTTCTTTCTAGAGAGAATAGAACCATTTTTTAACAAACTTTTTTCGATATACCAATTCAAAGCTTTCGCTTCAACATTAGCGGGAACTGAAACAAGAGAAACCTCGAACAATCTTAAAGAATTAATAACAAACAAATCCTGTCCATCAATGGTTTGATCGTCACCCTCTAAGACTTCACCCATAATGGAAAACTTGCTAAGTGTCCCATCCTGAATCTTTTCTCTAATATCGGCCTCAGACTTAGAAATTGAACATTTTACAAAAAGCTTATTACCGCGTGCTTCAGCCAATTGAATTTTTCCAATTGGTCTGTTCATGTCATGATTAAAAAGCAGAGTAGTATATTTTTGTAATGAAGTAGCCCCATCTGCAATTGCTTTCTCAGTAATAATTGAATATTGAGAATCAATGTCAGAAGTAGAGGCATACCCTTCAATTATGAAGGTTCCTTCTGAATCAGAAGCCTTTTTAGATTTCTTCAAATCATATTTTTTTGCAATAAGAAAATCAGCAGTGAAAGCAAGAGGAACCGCCTTTCCTTCCATATCTTTCTTTATAAGATTTTTATCGTTCATCAATATTCCTCTTTACTTCATAACTCTCTTATATAATAAAATTATATCACGAAGATATGGGAAAAAAGGCTGTTTTTATAAAATATAAGATTTGAAATAAAACTTTAGTTTTTAATCAAGTGAAATTGAAAAGTTACATAATTAATAATAAAGTTGCGAACGAGAATAGAACACCCTTCCGCATAACGCTGCAAAGATTCAGACATATCAATATATAAAGAATTCATTTGACTCGGATGTACATCAAGATGTAAAACTAAGTCATATTCTTCTAATAAAGGTTGATCCTTTGACCACTCAGAAGTAAGAGGCTCTATTTTAGAAATAGATACTTGATTCATTTTTGCAACCAAATGAAGAAGCGTCTTAACATTGTCGATAGCTGCGTTGTACATTGAATGATAAAGCATAATTCCTCTTAATTAATATAAAGTTTTTTTGCCTGAGTATTTACCATTGTCATCATTTTTGAACCCTTCTTAAAATAACATAGTTGATCTATATCAAAATAACCTGAAGGGGAAAAATCAATGACCGATATTCCTTGAGACCAATTAGTAAACCCCGCCCACTCTGGATCTTGTTTTTGCAAAGTAGCGTTTACATATACTCCTCGATATTCCCCCGTCAGAGAACGTGCTATGTAGGAATCAAATACGTGATGATGTCCGCAGAAACCGTTATCTAGAATTTTTTGGAATATTTTTCTGGCAGGATCGGGATTACTAACCCTAATTTCATGACCGTGAAAAAAATTTAATTTGCCAATTTTATCAAATATACCTTTTTTATCTGCTTCATAATATTCAATATCAAGATCAGATAATTTCAACAGATTAGGCAAATGAAGATTATCTATAGAAGCTAAACGCTTTGCATTTGTATATAAATATTTAATTAATCTTTCTTCGTGATTACCTTTTCTGAATTTAATTCTTCCTTGATAAACATCTCGTAAAGAAGCAAGGGCTTTTACACCCGTATTAACTTCTTTTTGAAAAAACAAAGAGTCTTGGGGGGATACTAGGAATCTAGTTAATGCTTTAAAATCCCATATATCTCCTAACAAATAAATTAAATCAGCATTTAAATCAGGAATAATTTTTTTAGTAAGATTCCAAGCTGATATATCATGGTCCCCGAAATGTACGTCGGAAATTCCAACAACTCGCATTATTCCTCTGTTTTGGCTTTTTCTATTTCTCCTTTCTCAATACCAAAACTTTCGCGCAAACTTTTAATAATAGATTCGTCTCCTCTAGGATCTCCGTCCGCTGTCATTAATCTGTACGATAATTCTCTCAAATCACCGTATGAAAAATTTTCGGTATTTTTAGCTAATATTTCAAGTCTAGCAGGAGTATAGTCTGATAAATATTTCGCTAGGAACTTCAACCTACAAGATGAATCCACATTTTTTGCTTCCCAAATATAATCAAACACTTTCGCTTGTATTAAATGAACATCAATTTCAACTAAGTCACCAAATAATTTTTCCATACAAAAATCCCCACTTATTGTTATTCTATCACATCTTCTGCTCCGGGAACAGTAGTATTATTTTCTTTTTCCCCAGGTTTTTCATTATTTCCTTCTTCTGGATTTTTAGGTCTACCGGGACCAAAAAGATCAAGTCTGTATTGAGGCAGTCCTGTAATTGGATCAAGAGGAACAAATTCATTACCGAGTAATACAAATCTACGATCACCCCCTTGAATAGGTTTATCCCCCGTTTTCAAACGGAATTCATTTATAGAAATTAAACCTAAACGTACCTTGGACATCAAATTCTTCTCAACCTCTACATCATTGTTTTCGGTACTATTAAAAATAAATTGTAATTTAGGTGCAATCTCAGCAAGTATTTCATTGTCTACAATATTCTTTACTAATTTAGTTAAAGGAATAAACATTTTTGCTCTAGCTGAAGACTGTCCAATAGTAGCCGATGTTCTTCCTCCCCCTTCCAATCCGGCATCAACCGCCGCAAGGCCAAAGTTACGCGCAACAATTCTTTCCACAATCGGAACCAATTCAGCCAATTGCATTTCTCTGAATGGACGGGTAAACTGCACCCAGTTTACCTTATCAACGTTGTCTAGCACTTTCATTGAAAAACCGCGTTGGGAAATATCTTTCGTTTCTTTGAAAGCTGCTTTCGCTCGTTCTAGTGGCTCTGTCCCAATATTTCCTAAATGCAAAACTCCGGGAGGGATGTCATCATTAGAAAAAGCAGAACCTATGTTTTTTACTGTAAGCATTAATAAAGATATTTCATTTATAATGGTTTCTATGATCGGAATAGGAGATAATGTGTAAGTGACCGTAGCAAAGTTCTTAAAAATAATGTCATCTTTAGAATGAATTTTATGCGTGCGTTTAGATCCAGGAGGAAGCATTTCTCTGTAACCCGCTAACATTCCGCTTTCCGTATCAATAACAGGAAAAAATACCGCCGCGTCACAAGCTTTAACTTCCAACAATTGACCGAATTTATTTCTAGGCTTCTGAATTGCTCCCTTACCAATAACTAATAAGTCATTAAGAAATTCAGATAACACACTACCAATATCCTGATTATCAAAATTTATGCAATTAAAAAAACGGGTAATAACTTCCTCAGCCTGATTATTATGGTGTTTTAAATCCTTGTGAACAACTCTCCAATCCGTACCATAAACTTCTCTGGTAATGGAATCTACAGCCGGTCTAATGGAAGAACTTGTTTCATATAAACTACGTAATTCACTATAACTTAATCTTCCATGAGAACCGGGATACACAAAGTACATAGGAAATTCATTAAAATCCCCATAATTAGCGTATCTTCCACTATGGGTTTTTTGCATATATTTTGCATAATTCTGTGTACCCAATATCAATTTTTCACTAGAGGGATTTTCCTCACTTATTAATCTACCTGATGAATCATACAACATAATTAATCCCCCCTTAATTTCCCCAAGTCCATATGGAGAAGCCGCCTTTCCCGGTTTCTCCTTTTATTTTTCGTAAACCTTGTAAACTCAGCCAAGAAGCCATACACATATCCGTAGAACCGTTCGGAAAATCCATAACTTCGCCTAACCATTTACACATCATACACGTGCAAGTAACTTCATGCTCAAAACCATCGCCATATGGAAACGTCCATTTTCCGCCTTCCATTTCTGCGAGCATACTTGGTACACCCGTTCGTAAATCCATCTTTTGATTATTGGTGGTATATCCTTCTATTTTATAATTGTTGGGACCTAAAGTCTTAATCATATCTAACAAATATTGTTGAGCACCAACATTTTCTACAATAATAATTGCCGGTTTTAATTGATCGGCTGTATTGATAATCAGACGAGCAATATCTAATGGAGAAGCTTCGTGTGAAACCCTAATGTCACATGGAATCCGTGTACCATTTTCGTTTAAGGCAATCGTAAACAAAACAGTAGGACAATGATTAGCCCCCGAACGATGAGCAAGATCAACTCCCATAAACTTAGGCATGTCAGCATTGTTCGCTACACCCTTCATCGACATGTTAAAATCACGTTGCGCTAATAGAATATCTTTATTAATCCAGGTTTCATCTGAAGAAATAGGAATGAGTCTATAGCCCCGATTAAAAGATATTCTTCCACGTTCTTTTAGTATCTTTTTAAAATACTCTGGAGTATGAACACTCGGCCAAGGAGACTCAAAATTAGGGCCTACCTTAACTTCAGGAGCCTTGAAAATTTCAGGATTATTTCTGAATAAACAAATTAAATCTTCAATATGCCAAGGAGTTCCGATACACCACCATCTAGCGCTTTCACCGTCTAACATCGGCAACCAGTTAGAAAACACCGTGTCAATCACAACCGGACGTTGTTTAGGCAAAAGAAGAGCATTACGCATTCCTACAACGTCATCAAGAATGATAATATCTGCTCTACCCCCAGTTTTTGCTGAGAGTACGCCAGAAACGGCAATGGTAGGATCTTTAGAAAGATTCTTTCTTTCTATTCTAATTTTAGTAGAAGACCATTCGCCTAATTTATCAGGCTTGATATGTGGAAAGACCTTATGAAATTTTTCATTTTGAATAACCGTACCCGCTAATTTACTCAGCAAGGTTCCAGCTAATTCTATAGACTCAGTAGCAATTTTGATACGTATGTCTTGATTCTTGCCCATCTCCCATAATATACGCCCCATTAACTGCTCACTCTTACCGCTACCTCGATATGACAGAATCAACCCGCTCTTACCAAGATCCATCCACCTATGCCACATGTTATGAAAATCAGCATTCTTATAACCAAAAATATATTGTGTAAAAATAGCTGAATCAGTACGAGACATTTCAATCATCATCTCGTCTAATTTTTTAATGTAATTACTGTCAATATTGTTTGTATCTAATAAATCGGCAGACATTACTCCTTTCCTCGTTCAAGTTCTTCTTCTGCGTTTTTCTCTCCTTCCGTGATTGCTTCTATAATTGAAGCTTTTTCTTCCTCACTTGGAGTATATTCAGTAGCTTCTAAATCAATTATCTTACTGCTAGAAGATAAGATACTACGAATAGCGTCTAACTTCTCTTGTTCTTCAGGAGTCAATTCTTTATTTTCTTCCGTGGCCGTTTCGTCTTTGCTAACTTCTTTTTCTACTTCTTTTGCTTTTCCGAAAATGTTATCTTTTCGATCAGCAATAAACTTCATGGTAGACATTACGTCTGCCCATTTTGTCGGCCTAAGACCGTCTACACTAATTGCTTTAGCTACTATTGTTTCCAACACTTCTAACACTGACAACTCAGAAACCATGTCGGCCATAGCAAGGTCTTGCTTGGCTCGCTCCATTACCGCAGTCATCCCGCGAAAGCGTCTACTTACATCTAAGAGTTTTGCGTCCCAGTTTTCTTCTTTCGCCCATCTCGAAAGGGTACTAGCGTCCACTCCTATTTCGTCTGCAACCATTTTTCTGTTTCTATATTTTGCATATAAAAGATACGCTTGTTCCCTTTTCTTAACATCTGAAATTTTTGACATATATCCTCTAAATCTTATTTACTATAATTATTATAGCAAATTAAGCAGAGAAAATATGATTATATAAACAAAAAGGGTTTAGAGAATATAAATCTCTAAACCCTTTCAGATACGAATATAAGAACAATCAGTCTAAATCAAAATTTGCTTTAAGAAAATCAGTTAATTTCTGGACAACAAACGTTTCTTCCTCAACTCTAAACAACAAATAGGATTTGTCCGTTATCGTAGCATGATCTAATTTATGAAAAACAAAGTCTGGTAAATGATTTTTAGTAAAAAAAATGATGCTTTTATCTGAATTAGTCTTCAAATTACTTTCTAGCCAATATTGATAAACTGGATTCTTTTCAGGATTGTCAGTAAAGAACTGTGAAAACGTCCATTCTTCACGCGACTTCGCTTCTAAAGGTCCTAGCTTACGGGAATACCACATTTCCGCCATTTGACGAATGGGAACTAAATCTCCTCCTGACTGACCATATTTAGGATTGTTTCTCGTCAATACAAAGGCGTCTTTTCCCAACCAACCAAAATAAGAAGCAATTTTATTTGACAAGGCGTTTTCATATCGTCCGCCCTTGGCCTTTGATTTTCGTCCTACTGCTCGCTGCTTCAATTTCTTCAAGCGTTCTTTTTGCAATAATTCTTGATCTACAATTTCAACATCATCATTAGGTTCATAGCCTAGTTCGTAAGCTTCATTTTTAGTCATTATCCTTTCTCATTCATTTACCATTCACTACTTTTTGAATTAGACGTTTATTTAGGTTTTGTCGTTCTTTAACCGATCCTTGTCTAACTGCTCTGCGAACGGCTGAAGAACTGTCAACCTTCTGTTTAGTCCAATCCCTAGCGGCGACTTCTTTCCAAGTCGAATCAATAATTTCTTGAAAATCAAAACCGAAAGCACTACATACTTCTGAAAGAAAAATGGTAATATCACCCACAGCGTCTTTCATTTTAGTTGTATGTTCTTCTTCCGTACCACGAATACCCTGAAGAATTTTCAAATACGAATGACACAATTCCCCCACCTCTTCCACTACCCCCAAAATTCCGTTAACTTCCATATTCTTAGGAAAATTTCGCATTGACCAATCATTCTGCAATATTTGCAGTAAACGAAAATCTAACTGTACATCTACATCTTCTACCGCAATATCTTCAACAATTTTATCAGTTTTTTTCATTATGCCGCCTTTGGAAGTATCCAATGTCTATCATTACAACAACTTTCATTTTTACAAATATTAATGATATTCCTTTTTTTAGGAATTGGCCCATTAGCTAATTGAAAAATCTCCCTATGAATCAAATGCCTTTTTCTATTAATATTTATACGACCATAGTTGTATTTTTTATTTGTTTTTTTAATTATGTGGGGCCAACATTCATCAGGACCTTTCTTATATACATATGACCAAATATCTATAGATGCATTTGAATGCGCGATATAAAAACATTTTTTAGAACAATATTTTCCTCCACCGTGTTCTATTTTGCTAGGAAAAACCTCTCTTGCTTGATTACAGACTAAACAATTGATTTCCACTTTCGGCATGATATTATCCGTCTTGCCTCTTAATCTGTTCTAAATAATCTGGATTACTTAATGAAAAATTATAATAACTATTGAACGTATCTACAAGAATATCTTCAAGGGTCTTCAATGGTCGCCATTGAAAAATCTTAGCGGACGGAGTAGCCATTAACGCCGCGCAATCAAAATCACGACGAGGACCAACCACCAAATTACCATGAAAAGAATTCAACAGTTCATAAATATCTGGAATAATAAGACGATCCATGACAGAAGGAATGCCCAACATATTAATGATCTCTAATACGGTATGTGGATCTCCCCTACCAACCTCACAGAGAAAACCATTATCATCCGTAAAATGATCTCCATGTTTATGTCTGTGTAAACGATAAATCATATAATCAACAGAATCTTGGACATGAACATAATCTCGTGATGGGGTTCCATCTACGGTATCATAATCATCACCATTAATTCTAAATTCTTCTCTCCTCATCAAGGCACGAAACATGCGAGGAAAACAATGTACTTCTTTTTGACGAAATTCTCCTACATTGCTATATGCGCCTGAATTATTAAAAAAACGATACAACAAAAGATTTTCTTCAGATAAAGGACATTCAGAGGAGAGTAACCACGACATAGCGGCTTCTTTTGAATTCACATACCCACTTCCCTTGATTTTGAGAGCCAGGGAAGTAGTAGGAAAGGTCAAAGTAATATGTGGATACTGTGCCATTTCGCCAACAATCTTTTGTGTAATCCCCACATTGATAGCATTCAACTCAGAATCAGGACGTGTCAAATCACCTGTAGCTGCTGCAAAATGAATAACATCCGTGACGTTGTTATTTTCTAAAATATCAGCAATTCCTAATTCACAATCCCTCTCAATATATTGAATATTAGGTAGAGCGGTAATCGCTTTTTTATTTAATCCTCTACTATTATTATCGACAGCAATAACGTTATAACCCATTTCCGATAAACGAGTACACATGACTGAACCAACAAAACCTACAGCACCCGTTACAACAATACGATCAGAAAAATGTTCTAATTGACGAGCATTCATTGATTTTCCTCTTCCATATCAGTATCTATCACAGGTCTTAATTTGCTAACCTTGACATAGACCTTTTTCCCCCTCTCGTTAAAAAATCCTACAGCATTTTGAGACGGGTTTAACAAAGCTATTTTAATTGGAATTCCCGCTACTTTCTTATTTTTACAGTACAAATATTCTTCTCCTATTTTATAAGGAAAAGTAGTCCCGTCTAATGATTCCTCTGATAATTTATAAAGATTAAGAGGACACACCGAAAAAGGGTATTTTAAAAAACATACATGAACGGTATTATTAGGAGCATTAACGGAAAGAATTTTTACTTCCCAACCATTCTTAAGAGAAAAAATTAAATCTTCTTGAATATCTTTCAGTGGAAGCAAACCGTTATAATGATTGAATTCGATCTTAATTTTTTCTTCTGCTACAAATTCAAGTTCTTCATCAAAGACAGGATTTTTATTAGCCTTAGCTAATATCTCCTCTGGATTCAAATTCAAAATATCTTGCAAAGTTAATTTAGACATTAAAAAACTCGTATAATTCCTTCATCGGGAATTATTGTATCATTATTTATTAAATAGTCAATCTCTTTCTTAGTTAATTTACCGGGGTCTTTCGTATGATAATTCACATAATAAGAAGCCGGAACATTCTGAGCAAATTTCTTCGCTAAAGCTTTTGACTCTGACATAGCATCTTTATCCAAAAAACAAATAATTTTATTAAAATTCTTTTCAATAATTAAACTATATTGTTTCTTTGATAGACTTTTGCCAAAAACACACACCGCTCGCTCTCCACACATTATACAGTCAAAAATACCTTCGGTAATAATTAAAATATCATGTTTCTCTGCTTCTTCCCAATTAAACATCATGGCATTTTTTTGTAAATTATAAGAACCTACATATCTCAAATCGTCATCTTCTTTTAAGCTTCTCGCTTGAAACCCATAATATATATTTTTATAAAAAATAGGGAAAAACAAACGAGCACCGTATTCTTTTTCATTACGGACATAATTATCACAGTAATAAATAGGAAGGTGCTCAACATCCAAAGGGTCAACTCTACTATATAAATAATTAATAGCGGGATGATCTAACGGCAAATCGTCTACATCTTCTATGTTATCCGGCAACATTTCTATGTCTGTTGACGAAATAACAGGACTTGTATATTTATTCTCAGACGGCATTGAGAAATCATACATCAATCCCGAAACTAATGTACTCGCATAACCTCTTGCGGGACAACGAAAACAATTAAACTTGTTCTTTCCTACATTAATATAGAGATGTTTATCAGTATCTACTTTACCTACATTTTTCAAACAAAACGGACAATTCACCCGCATTTCATCATGAGTTCTTCTGTACGAACCAAACTTTTCTATTAGCTTGGTTCGTAGTAACTGACGAGAAACGTTATTTGCTGAAATCATAGTGAAACAGCCCTTCTGTTTCTAAAGGAGTCTTTTCACAACGTTGAAATAAATTGGGATAATTATCTAGCATTCGTTGCGCTATCTGATTAAAGACAATCTGCATTTCTATTTCTGCTCCGGGAGCAGTGCGCATAGAGCAGACGTGTCTAATAGCCCGTACATTAGCGGACCATCCCATATTAGAGGTTTGCCCGATTGGAATGAACCTGCGAATAGCTGAAGTAAGTTCTTTCTTTTTAGAAAAGGGCATTTTAGAATTATCTAAACTGTATGCCTTTGGAGCAAATTTCAACCAATTATCGGCACTCTCTAAAATATGCTGGATATGCTCCATACCGATAGGATTATTTTTTAATACATCAGGAATCCAAACACTCACTTCTTCACGTCTAATGTATCGTCCAGATTCACCAGAGATGGCCACACCTACACGATGTCTTACAAGTTCTTCTGTGAAAACTTTTGAAACGTTAGTTATTTCAAAATTAAATACCGCATGTTCCAAAACAGACCCGTGATTCACTTTCAGGATGTTATCTAAATACTCAGCATTGCCCTCACGAATTTTAGTGACATTGGGGTTATTGCCAACTATAAAACTATTATAACAACCACGCCCATAAAATTCTATCAACAGTTCTGCATCCCCCACGTCATCTACATTCCACTCCTCAGCATTAATTGTTTTCAAATACTCCAACATCTCATTAGCAAGAACTCTCGTTTCACCAACTTGAAACACTTTAGGATAAACAAACTTCATAATTAATTCACCTGTTTTAAAGACGCTTCGTTAATCTCACTCAGTTCACTAAACCATTTTTTCATTCCCCGATAAAATGAAGGATAATGAGCATTAACTGGAAGAACTGGTACAAAAAAATTCATTTCTTTGAGCGACAATTCAGACAAATTCCGTAAAACAACTGTATCTTTGCTTGAAGTATTTGTCTCAGGAGGGGACATATCAAAAGAACCAAAAAGAGAATTTTCTGTACTTACTAAAGGAGAGTCAACGTCTAAATCTTCTTCTTTTACTGGAATGAATTTATAATTTTCAATTCCGTACCATTTTTTTAATTCTTGTGAAAAGAATTGTTGAATCTTTTCCGTAGTCATAACATTATTAGAATGAAGAATAAGTTTACACGGCTCCGGGTACATAGATTGCAAATTATGGGCATCGGCAAGAACAATGTCGATAGGCCACATTTTTACATTTCTTTTAATATCGTCCATAGAATTAATAGTATAATGTTTTTGTAAAAAGGAAACAGTAGCTTGTGAAAACCGATCACTGACTACTAACAAATGAAATCCACCAGTGATTAAATGTTCTCGGATAGTACGCTTCATGTTCATAAAAACACCTTGCTTTCTGTATTTAACATTAAAATAATTTGTTTCATCAATAGTAGTGTCTTTCAATGGCTCATTCATTATACATTAACTACCCTCACTTTCCTACGTATCATATCCTCTACGAGAAGTATCAGAAACTGTTATTTCTTGCTGTTTATAAGTAAAACGCATTCTATTATAATCAACACCATAACGAAAATATAAATCTTTTTGTGAATTCCTAGCCTTCACTATACCAAATATTTTATCAGATGACAACTTATCAGATTCGTTCTCACCAATACTAATAACATTATCAGCAATTCTTATCTTACCGTAATCTTCCGCTACCATTTCTTTAGATACAATTCTTTTATTAGCGGACAACCTATTTCCTTGTGTTGCCGTTATCACAGATACATTATACTGTTCCGCAATGTCACGTAAACCGGCAATCAACTGTGATTGTCCGATTCTGACTAAACCAATATCCCGTATCTCTAAAGGCGGTTGCATAATATCTAAATAATCTAAAATAAGAACGTCATATTTGACTTGACTCATCAGAAAAGAAACATCGGCTAAACTAAATCCTAAATTTTTTCCTTTATATATTTTCAACATTCCTTTATATCTATCAGCGTATTTCTTACGCAATCCAACAAAACGCACTAAGGTATCGTCTGATACTTTAGCCGATTCATAATCAGCCCAAGAAAAATCATCTGCATCATCTAATATACTGACGAAGTACCGATCATTTGTCAATTCTTTGGACATTTCCAGAGTCACGTGCAGAACCCTACTCCCCTTTCTAACCAATCGACCACCAAGCCAAGTCATAAACAAAGACTTACCCACGTTCGTATCTGCTAGCAGCAGCAACAACTCCCCTTTTGTCAATCCTCCTAAATACACGTCGATAGGAATGAAATCCGTAGTCAACCGTTCAGCCCTACCCAAAAAAGAAAAACTGTTTTCACTAAACAATTCGTCTTCTTCAATAAGGGTATTCTGAACAACCGGGGTGTTGCTTTGTAGCGATGTTTTTAGACTTTCCCAGTCTCCTTGTTCTATAAATTCAGAACTTTTATTCAGTACAAAAGATAGTTCTCTCTTCCTGATAAACTGAATTACCGTTTCACCTACATACGATTGGTCCTCAAACGGTTTAGAGCCGTCTAGTAAGGCGATAAGATCAGCAAAATACTCTTTTGACTTATCAGTCCATTCAACTAACTTCTGATTAAAGTTAGCTTCATTGGACAGCATGTCCGCCGAAACCTCTCCAATTTGCGGGAAACGTTTACGTAAACCTATTATTGTAGAGTACGACCAAACGAGAGAATCAACAAAGAAGTATTCCGATCTAAAATAACTATCGACTCCTAATAATTTATTTTTCGCTAACAAACATAATACTTTAACTTGAAATTCTTCAGTAAAAATACTCAAACAACCCCTCCATATTTACGAATGGAGTTTAACAAGTCTCATCCCTTCTTCTTTGCCATTCTGTAAATATTGTCTCACTTTTATTGTGTCACATAATTGTTTGGGACTAGGAGGTTTTTCAGATATGGAAAAAGTAAAATAGAAGTATCCTTGTAATAATAGTTCGTCTGTTAAGACATTAAGAGATAATAAAATATTATAAAGATTTTCAAAATGTTTAGTATGTTTAGAATTAGCTGAAAGTATTTGAGTAGGTATAAAACTTTTAGAAAAAAATCTTTGATAGGCGCAAAGATAAACGCTCTTAAGATAAATAGGAGAAATATTCATTATTTTTCGTGTTTGGAATAATTGTCAGGAAAGTTATTAAAGGTAATGCGTTCACTTCCGTATGCTTCTCGATAAGTATGTAATCTTGATAAAGAATGACGTTCTAAGACATTTGTATAACAATCATAAATATCTATCCAAGTCTTAACTCCTTCTCCTCTGACCATTCGACCCGATTTCTGTTCAGCTAGAATAGACGATTTTCCTCCTGAAACATTCACTCCTAAAGTAAATTCAGGAATGTTGATACCTTGAGAAAAAATAGAAGATGCTATAACTACTTGATATTTTCCATTTCGTATGTCTTTTATTATTTCATCTCTATCCGTAACATCTCCTGTTAAAACTGCTGCTTGCGGAAAATATTTAACTGATAATAATTCTACATGATCTAGTCTTCTGCAAAGAAGCAAAACCAAAGGATTTTTATTTTCCGCTAAATGTTTATTAACTAGATCAAATATATATTTATTTCTACGTTTATTAAAAACGATCAACGTATCTTCTAAATAGACATAATCATCTTGCCAGCCCAAATAATGAAAATCTATTTTTAATTCAGGGGAATAACTGTCTTTCACCAGGTCTTTATATTCAGCAATTTCAATCGCCTTACCAAATAACCCGGTAATCAATTTGTCTCGTCCGTCACTACGCCCTTCAGGAGTAGCAGTAAACCCGTATCGATACGGAGCATTCTGCATTTCAATGGTCTTCATAGCCTGAACAGCCGGAGCACCGTGCGCCTCATCCATCAACAGAACGGTATGCTCGCGTAACTCTTCTTGCGACATCCGAGAAAGATTTACGGGTAAATCTATTAGCGCATTATATTTTATCCGGGGAGTTAATTCATTTTTAGAGATTACTTTATAATTAGGAACCAGCCGGGTAAATTCAGCTTTCAGTTGTTCCATTAAGTCTTTTTTCGGAACCATAATTAGGGCTTTATGCTCACGAAACAAAGACAAGATAGCCGCCATACAAATAGTTTTTCCAGAACCAACACACCCGACTATCAGAGCATTACTGTATTTTAATGCTTTTTGTAAACCGGATAACTGATAATCTCTTAGCTGTTCCTCTTGTAACTGTAATCTATTAAAGTCTACGTATTCAGTATTAAAAGAGAAATCAAAATCCAGAGTGCCGTTATCTTCTGATAAGCCGTACTCTAATAATAAAGCAAAAACGTCTTCTAAAAACCCTGAGAGGAATCTGTATTTCAATCCCTGTCCTTCAATAAGTTTTACAGTTTCTACTTGAAACTTTCCTCCTGACTTAAATTTCTTATTTTTATAATCCCACTGTTTTTTATAACTCTGTAGAGTCATTGTAAATCTGGCTTGTATGTTTTCCAGAATATTTATTTCATCCGGGTTTTTATCTAGTTCTAACTGAATATGAGTATATACAGGATGAACAAGTAATTTCATATTACTGTAATACTCTATTTTCTTATTGAATGCAAGGTAAGATTAAAATTACAGGTTCTTTTCCTTTTCTTGTAGAAGTCTTTGTATCTCTTTCGCTCTGGCTAATCTTTCTTTTATGGATTCACCTGAATTTAAAGAATTCACTGAGGAAGAGTTATTTCTTTGTAATGCTAGATAAGGATCATAATCCCAATCTCTCATAATTTGATTTTCTTTTACAATTTTTTCTTCTTCTTTTGTAATAAATAAAGAAGGAAGTCCTTCTAAAGGGACTTCTTTCTTTTTATTTTTATTAGAAAATATATTAGGAACAATTATTGGGTATTTTTCTGTGATAAATGATTTAATAGAAAAAGACTTGTCGGAGAGATTTGACCTGAAAACGTGATTTACTATTTGTTTGGTTAAAGTAAGAAAGGAATTATCTGTTACAGGGACTTCCGACTGTGACTTAGAATTACGGGGAATAAAATCCTGAAAGCAACCATAAATGTATTGCTCTGCTCTGCGAAGTTTACTTTCTAGTTTTTTATTATTTATATTTAATTTAGCCGGTTCAAGCAGGGAAACAATTCTTTCAGTTACTTCCTTCTGGGTACTACGAGAGGCAAACTTTTTACAGCTATAATTAAATGGACGGTCATTTACTAAGGATTTGGCAATATTGGCAAAGGTGAATCGTCGGCCATTTTTGGCGGGCTTTGGCATTTTATTCCAGTTATTGCCGAATCTATTGTTATATATGGAAGCGCTCAACCGCCGTTCTTTGGCTAATTCACAGATAAGTAGTTGATCTTTCAGATAAATTTCATTATCTGAACGGCTCATAAAGTATTCATAATTTTTCACGGTTTTCTGTATCGCTCTGACTATGAAATACTTTTGTTGTGGCTCAGTATAATTAATCCAGTTAGCAACCCCGTACTTCTCAACCAATCTTCCTGGTCTGTAGTCTCCTAGTTGATCGGTGTATGGAAACTCCATCTTCTGTGAACGGATATGACTGTTTCTATTGGCTTCTATGGCTTTGTTTACTTCTTTTTTACGCTCATTAATAAAGGCTTGTTTTTCTTCTTTGGTTCGTTCGGTGAAACTAAACGCCTCTGGGTATTTGGCATAATAAGTGCATACAAGGGCATATAGTAGGGGATATTGTAAAAAATATATATTTGGATTAAACTTTAGTCCTGCTCCGCCTTTGGCAGTTTTGATAATAGTTTTTCTCGTTTTCCGTTTGGAGAACATGCCCATCTTGTGTAGATCGTGCATATTGCGTAACAGGGCTTTTTGACTCCGCTTGAACAATTTAGCCATGTAGTCAACAGAAACCGCCGCGCAATTCCACCATCCATCTCCTTTCCATTTGAGACTAGGAAGTAACTGTTTCTCCAGGGGGGGTGTTTCGGTCTGTAAACCGTGATTACGAACGGAAAAAAGAATATACCCTAGTAACTTGATATCAATGTCATATAGTCGTTCTAAATAGATTTTCGGTAGTTTTGGCAATACTCTATAAGCAAGTTGATAGTAATCTGTTTCTTCTTGTGGTATTTTATTCCAATTGATTTTGATTTCTGTGTGAGGATTTCTATGCAGATAATTTAGCAATTTGGCAGTTTCGGCATATCGTTCTTCTTTGTTTTCAAGGCTTAAATAAGATTTATATTTATTTTTATTATATTCTAGATTTTCGGGGGAAGATGTTAAGTCTGTTTCTGAAAGGGAAGTAGAAGTGCTGGTTGTGGAAAGACCAGCACTTAGAGACGAGGAAACTTTGCGAAATTTTGGAGCAATTGGAAACAACTGCGCTAATGACTCTAATGTGGGTTCTACGGTAGGATCGTATATGGTAGGCTTTTTTGGCAAAAAGGTAAGGAGGTTAAGATCCTTTAATTTTTTTTGTCCATTCTCTCTTCCTTTCTGCTTCCACATGGTTTCATTAAAATTCACAAAATTACCTCTTTGCGCTTTTCTTACCTCTTTGACGTATTATAGCATATTATTATTCATCATTTGTTTTTTAATCGATTATATAAAAAAAGAATTGTTTACATTTGCTTTTAATATGCTATAATAGT